>Ga0065711_1029071_pt1 | contig 37787 bp, 30 predicted proteins | sample Hoacrofraction12_FD_59098 | JGI IMG/M metagenome (GOLD analysis project Ga0065711, IMG submission 59098) | Hoatzin crop microbial communities from Cojedes, Venezuela - Epithelial fraction 12 v2 (version 2) | ecosystem: Host-associated > Birds > Digestive system > Esophagus > Crop | place...
TTTTTTTTTTTTTTTTTTTTTTTTTTACTTCTTTATTGTATTTTAGCACAGCCATCTCCAGATGCAGGTACACAGTATAAAAACCTCCCTCAGTGAAAGCATGTATTCCACTGGACACAGAATAAACATATTGTGAGGGATTCCCACTGGAAAGAAAACTTGGACAGTCCTTGCTCATGTTTGAAAAGAAAATGTACATATTTTTCACCTCTGTATTTCCTGCTTTCACCTGACCAGTCTTCACAACACAGAGGGGGAAGGACCTGCATTCTGAGATGCGATTTCTATAGGTAGTCTCAGAGCTCCTGCTGAATGCACTTTCCTCCATGCTCTTGATCATCCACTACTGCCAGCATAGCAACCTCTGGTCTGTGAGTGTCTCTGAACACTGGAGTGTAAGACTGGCCAAAAATCAGGACGTATTCCAAGTTTACATAGAATGCAGGATAAGGGGCCACTTGACTTTAAGGCAAGTCTAAAAAAATCATGCAGTCATCATAGAAAGGATGTCGAGCTATGCCTCCAAACACTGTTGCTACTGTGGTGTTTAAAAAAATTCCAGGAGAACAGATACAGCGAAGGTTACTGCTACCTGAGTTAAATAAACAAAAATAAGTATTTAATGTGTAGGCTGTAAGGACCCTGTGTATCCAGGGTCTGGATAAGATTAAAGGCAGTTAGGAAGTAGGAGCAGTAGGAGGCAGAAAAGAAGATTTAACTTGGCTTTCCTACAATGAGGTATTCTTCTCTGGTGTCTGAGTGCCAGTCTGATCCGGGAGTGTTACACAGGTTCTGACAATGGGAAACACATTCGTTAGTTAGCAAATTTTTGTTTTAGGTGAGAGAGCACTGAAAGGAGCATTATACAGACACATCCAAAGACAGTTTCTTGTCTCCAATTATCTAATTCTACATCCGCTCTAAAGAAGCAGAAATACTTCAGATTACTTCCTGAACTAAGAGACCTCCAGTGCTTAGAAGGGGTTAATATTTAACGGCTTATTTATAGTTCATGCCCCACTCAACTAAACTATATTTGCATCACGGAGGTATACAGCATAGCAAAAGCAACAGTACAGCAAATCAAAGAATGAAAGATTGCTCAGAAAGCTCCTCTTAGCATAGAGCTGGCTATCAAAATACTCTCCCCAACTTCTTTGACTTACCCACAGTGTCACAAGGCTCGTCTTTGTGTACGCAGAAATCTGTCCTAGAAAGAAAAACAGAACAAAAGTGAAATGTATCCTGTGCCTCTAGATTTCAGGCTAGGAAAAAGTAGTGATGCATGACTCACATATCATGGGTGTTGAGGTCTGGGTTTTTTATAAAATTGCTATGCAGTCTACACGATGACAATACAGATAGCAGCATTGATTGCTACTACAAGATTACAAGCAATTATGTGAATTAACTCCATATATTACAGCCCAATTTAAGAGACTTAAGATTTAGTATGTAAATAGTATTGCCTCACTCTATGACATCAGACATGTTCAGCAACTGGATTAAAATGGAACCTCTTCTTTTCACATGAGAACTGTAACAAAAAGAGCAGACACCCTGTGCTGCAACAGCACCATCAAAGTGGGAGGAAGAGATATGTGGGCACACTGCCTGGAGACACAGAACTGATCACGTATACCCAGAAATTCTCTGTTCTTCAGGTTTTTTCTTCTTTCACTGGAACAGAAAAGCACAGGAAAGAAGCAGGACTAAACAGAGAAAGACAGATATCGACAAGGAAGAAGAAAGAGATTTTAGGATCTGCCAGGTAACAGCTAGGTGAATTGGCTTCAGCTAAAAGTATTACAGTCAGATTTGCTATTTCATTATTTGAATCCAACACAGAGAGGTTCAAGAGACTTCATTTGGTCTTTGTTACTCCCCCACATCTCATCCAGTCTCCCCAGATCTCATCAAGGCAGGAAGAGATACTATATGCCACTGGCACCCACAAAGCAACCAGGGATCGGCAGAGCTGTATTAAAACAGAAACAGAATAAAAAGCCCTGAAGCTCACCATCTAAGTGATGGCACTTCATGTGAGAAGATTTTGTAAATGAGATTCCTCGCGACAGAAAAACAAGTGTGGGAGAAGAAGTATTTTATAATTAAATTAATGGTTTGAATACATTTCAGTAAGCACTTAGACCTAAACTTTAGGAGCTATCTTCACCAGACCTGCTTTGCTGTGCTATCTGATATGAAGAGGACCTGGAGAAAAGCATCACATGTGCTAAAACATTTCAGCAGTTCCTTAACCCAAGCGAAGCCGAGGAACCATAATCTCTATCATTATGGCTTTCCTCACCCTGTGGTGAGGCTAGCAAGAGAATTGTATTAGTACATTTGGAGTGTGTCATTTGAAATGTCTGAGTCCCCTGTGGGATTTTGAGTTTAAGAGTTTGGCAGGGGGAAGATTAAAAACACTTAGAGAAAGATAATACTTAGAGAGTACTTAGAGAAAGATAAATACTTACGAAAAGAAAATACTTAGAGAAAGACTAAAAATACTTTTTTCGTGAAGAAAATTAAGAAATTAGGGTTTACAGGAAAACGGATTAAAGGCCCAGGACTGTGGCTGATAAACCCAAACCCTTCACAACAAACTCCTTTGAAACTCACAAATCAAGTTGTCAAGGGCTTGGAAGGAGCGAAACAACAGCTCTTACCAGCTCTTGTTAAGCAGACTTTGAAAACTAACCATGCTTCAATGTAGAAAAACCATAACAACCATCAAAATGTTAAAAAATCAGATAGGGACAAAACAAAATCGGAAGCTACGACCACACACCGGCCCCAGCTTTCATTTTTCACCGCAGCCTTACTCTGTCTCGACACCTTGGCATTCCAGCCTTTCCAAAGAAGACTAATGACAGTCTCCTGATGGAGCTGGCACAAGCACGCCTGCTTGAGTTCCCAGAGCCAACTTGACGGAGGTTTATTTAAGGACTTATTATGTTATATAAACTGGTAAATCAAACAGATGCTTTTCTTGTGACAACAGATAGCTGAACTATTAGTAGATGGCAGAAGGCCACTGCTAGAAAAGCATCTCTCTTCAGGGGCTGGCCAGCTCTGCAAATAAAGCACAGCAACTCTGCTCCTTGCACTCTGTATTCTGCACTGAAAGGTGTCTGGCACTTTCAGGAAGCTCCCTGGAGAAATTACCACCATGCCTTAAAATGAGGGGTCTCATGAATGATCCAGCACAACTTGCAGACTCTCCTACAGAGGTAGAACAATCCTTGTCTGTAAAGAGAGTGCTGTGATGCTGTCTGGTCAGGGAAGGACTTGAAATAGGTCAGCAAGAAGAACTGAACATGGCTGCCCAATTCACTGCCTGCAGGCCTGCAAGTACAAAACCTCCTCAGCCCATCCTTTAAACTGTCATAAACACAAGCCCAAGAGACGCTATCCTTCTATTCAAGTATCTTGTACCAAAATGCTAGGCTTTAAATCATCCAGAGCTATTGTAAACTTTTTACCCCAAAACTCCGTGGCCGAACAGAAAAGCACATCCAAACCTTTAGTCACAAATGAGCCTGGCAGGTCTCTGTCTTCCTCCAAAGGCATGCAGCCACCCCATCACAAAACCTGTATACTGAAACTCCTGCAGTCCTTTCCTGGCAACCAGAGCAGAGCCAAAGACTGAAAAGGCATTAAGAAAGATCTGTCTCACCTGTGGATCAGCCACACCAGTGAGGTTAGATGGCCCCATCATGGCACTGAAACTGATCTACTTTTCAAAAGGTTTCAATCACAAGTCTCCCTCTGGAGCATTTTTGAGCTTGACTGCATCTATATTTTTGAAGTGAGAGCTTGACATGAATGATATTATAATGATACTCCAAAGATATAAAAAAGATATCTTAATATTCATTGCATGTGCAGAGGTCTCTTATCACAGAGACATAGTTTTGTTAGCAGAATCTATTATAGAGCTATGTTGGAATAAAACTGTTACTACAGGAGCTGCAGTTCAAATCCCAGATCTGACCTTATCACACTAAGTCTTGGATAAAATATTGAAATCACATGCTGTAGCTGTGAAGCAAATTTACTCTTCACTTCTAGCCACTGACCGAATCAAGCAGGACACGTGTTCTCATCTTCTAGGGACCTGTGAAATTCTCAGTCATTATCACTTGTGATACTGTGCAGAGTGTTTCCATTAGCAGACTTAAACAATTCTTGTAAAAAAATGACAAGTCAGTTGTTACGTTCAATCAAAATAGCCAGAAAAGAAGAGCTCAGAACTCCTCCTACAGTTACTCTTCCATCTGGCTCACAAGAACTGGAAAAAAATACCTAACTGTGCTAAGCTAAATTCTGCAATTCAAGTCCTTCCTGTAAGAAAGAAGGACAGTAGTTGAACTGTGCAACATGAATAAGAAGTATTCTGTTTAATGGCCACTTCCCAGCATCCTTCAAGTGACATCTTTTGACCAGTTTAACCCTGCAGTTTCAAAAAGTTAAAGGACAGAGCAAACTGGCACAGTCAAAAACCTGCCAAAAAAACCTTTGCACATCCATATATACATTTAGTAGCATTATGTGCCCAGTTTTCTCGATGCACATTGAATTGCTTCATTTCTCATTTAATTGGGAAGGCAAAGGGCTGGAGAAATCTTGAAGGGAGGAGTAGGCTGCAAACGGAATAACTACACCAGTGTGTCAGGAAAAGGACCATCTTTGCTTAACAGACAGCTCTGAATTCTGTTGTGTCATTCTTCACTCTGCTATCACATCACCTATAGTCTAATAAGTGACCCACACACCCACAGCCAGGAGGTGGGGAGAACATCAGAACTTCTTAAGATTTCCTAGGGAATGCAAAAGACAGAAGATCAAGAGAGGGAATATGTTTCAAATGAGACACGCTTCTAAGATCACTAAAAAACAGTTTCTGCAGACAGAAGTTAGTCTGGTCAGCTGTTCATTAAAATATGAAGCACATTATCCGTACATGCCAGAGATCTGAATTTCTGCAAGTTCAAAACCAGAATTTGAACAAGAAAAGTCTGATGATTATAGAGACCACAACACTATCCTCAGACTTTCAGGGCTATAACAGATTATTCCCACTGTCTGATTTATTTACTGAACTGGGCAATGGTACATCTTATTTCCAAGGCATAGAATGCCTGTCACCTGGAACTTAACCAGTTGGATACTACTAAAATCCCACAGAAGGGATTTTTGCCACCCAGCTCATCTACTTTTGCATACAAATAAGTATCTGGGGAACATCAGTTAGAGGTGAAGTTTCGAAAGGCAAGCGGGCCCTGGTGTTTCAGACAAACACAGCCAGACGAGAACCAGAGGGATTTCTTCAGAGGGTGACCCTGAAGAATCTGTTTCTAGTCCTAAAGCAGCTGCAGCTGCTGAAAATCCAGCTTCTGCTTTTTCTGGCGCAAATGCTTGTGCTGGACATGCTGTTGCTCCCATATCCTCTACCTCTGGTCCATCTGTACAGTTGGGGAGGGTCCAGGGACACACACACACACACGCTTCCAAAGCCAAGAGCAGAAAACTTCACTTCCCTGATGCAGGAACCGGGCTGCTGGGCCAGAATTCTTCCAAGCAATGGGGCATACTCCATGTGGCAGAAGCAGGATGGGTGAAGGATGACAAGAGACAGCAAGAAGGAAGGAAAAAGACTACAAGTACATATTGCTGGCCTATCAAATGGAAAATGCTGCTCTTACACACAGCCACGTGTTCCCTGGTCTGAACTTTCTCACAAAATCTGAATCTAGTTTCTAACCCAACCAAACCTGTACTTCTCCAGCTATTCTGACTGCAAACCCCTGCAAATGTATTGAACCATTCTTCCTACAAATTTTTTCTACAATTCTTCCTCAGATGCCTGAGTACAACTCGTTTAGCCTGACATTATGCATTCAATTCTGTAAGCTGCACAGAGACTGCACAGAGGAAATGCTCTGCCCATTCCCTCCGCCCTGTGCTCAGAGCACATCAGAAGAGATTCTGCATGCCTCGCTTGTCATATAGGACAACTGGAAGCCCAGATGAGTTTAACAAAAATGTTAGTTATTTATTTAGGCCCTGATCCAATGAAGCACATGCCTAACCATAACCAGGATGTGCAGCCCATTGACTTCAAAGGAGCTATTCACCCTGTCTAAAATGTTAAGTATCTGCTTAAGTGCTTGGTTGGGCTACACTGAATACAGAGGAGAGAGAAGGATTTAGGGGAACTGCACACATGTCTGTGAAGGTGCATTCTTAGGAACTTTGCTGGCTCCATGCCCTGCTCACCAGCTATTTTACTGAACACTCACCAAAATCCTGTGGATAGTTTGCAATGTGACTATTCGCACAAGCGATTATTACAATGAGAATGGCAGTTCATGCAAAAATATGTATTTCTACTTACATGGTTGGCAGAGAAAAAAAGGTGAAAGAGGTGAGTAATACTGAACTGTAGTACAGACATTTCCTGTCTCAAATTGGGAAGAGGGTAGGAAGTAGCGTTTTTCTAACACATACAGCATCCATCGTATACTGTATTTCTGTGCTCACTTGAATTATTCAGATTATTTCTGTAGCAATATATTCTTCATTCACTTCTTAAAGTGTGCAATCAACTTAAAAGACGATGGATTTGCTACTCAAAATTTACGGTAACTGTGAGGAAATTGGGACTTGCATTGTACTGAGAGATTCAGCTCAGGTATTGAAGTTACAGGAAAAAAGACTACAGGTTAATAGGGACGACACCCTTTTTTGCATACTTTATCTGCACCATACCCTGATGTGTTCATCATCAGGTACATCAATAGGTACAGAGCTGCAGGCTGCAAGTAATTTTTCTCAAGTATTCATACACAGATCATTTCACGTCTGAATTAAATGCAGCCATTTTCAAACATACAAACAAATTACAAATGACATCCTTCCTCTATCTCATCTGTGATACAGCAGAGGCATTAAAGCGGTTATTTCCCAGGGCAAAGAGAGAGAAAGTTAATTTAGACTATAGTATTCCTCTCTCACTTTCTTTAGGTGATAACTCCCTCACCACCTCCCCACTACTGACACACTGCTCCACAGGTATCAACTGTCTCTCCTCTCCAACTGTTCAGTTGATTCATACCTAGTTATACACAGAGCACTTGCTCTTAGCTGTGTTCTCAACTCCACAGCTTCTTTCTTCTAGGAAGAATGGCTTATGCTCCAGAATCTCACCTATTTTTTCCACTTATACCAGCTGGTTTAAGAAAAAAAGTGCTACAGCCACATCTTGCCTGTATCCCGACTACGACAATGCTGTGGTTCAAGAGGAGAGATGCTTTTGCACAACCTCGTATACACAGAAACAAATCACTTTCATCTGAGTCATCTGAGCCATCCAAACAGCATGTAAGCAGCAAATGTATCATCATCATCAGATCTTCTTCTTGGATTACTGCTAAACCAGATAACCTCATCATTGACCCTGGGGGATTATTGGTTGAAATAAACTGATAAACCAGAGCTCGCGATACCTGGTTACAAAAACAGCAGCATCCACAGGAGGGGTGTCATCCCTTGCGCCAGGAACCTGGTTGTTACCAAGGTATTTTGCCCCACCATATTCTTCATTTTGCCATTGACAAAAGCTCTCCAGAGACCTCTCTCCATGATGCCCAATAGACAACTTTGCCTTTTGGAAAAAAAAAGGGATACAAAAGAATATCAGTCACAGCCTTTATATAAAGCATTAGACCTCTGATGAAACATCAGAGGTTCAAAGATATAGATGTGATGATAGAATTAAAAGTTTGAAATCAGCTTCATTTGAGCAGGTGAACTAGGCACTCTGGAATCCACACTGACTTCTGTCATTTGATATACAGAACAAACTCCATCAGCTGGCAGCAGACATAATCTTCTAACACAGTGCTACATTCAAAAGTCTCTTAAGTCTGGAAGTTATATATTTGATACCAGAGCCATTTAATTTTTAATATTTAATCAGTTAAATCCTGAGACTGTTTTGCAACTATAAACAGGCAAAAATTTACCAGGAAGGATAAATAAGAGGACTGCAGTTCCTTGCATTCCCACAGCCCCCTGTGCTTCCCACCTTTACCACTGCCTGGTGAAGTGTGACAGGCACTACTTACAATTTCTGATCACGTGGCCAGGCATGCCCCACTTTCCCCCCCAGCCCAGCACAGGGATCCTGCTCTGCCTGTGAGACTACCACAGTACAATTATAGCAGCAAGGTAAAAATGATTTAGAACTCACAGGACGGTTGCGAAGCAGAACTAGTTTGGTCACTCGAATGCTGACTTTAATTCCAAGACTTTGATGTTGAAACATGTTGTACACCTGTCAAAACGCAAAGAAAATATCCACAGTATATTAGTAACAATACCAAGACCTAGTAATATTTGAAGGAATTAACTGTGATTAAAGTTAGACATTTGTCCTTCAAAAAACTGACCTAAACCAAACCCAAATGGGTTGTGCTACTACACTCAATAAAATAAATAATTTTAAAGATATACTGTGTTACAACTCTCACAGTTCTACATACTACAGTGTAGCTAAAACACTTACAGAACCAGAGAAGTTTTGCTCCGACCCTACTGCACTGGGCTTCACCATCTGACCAGTTTGTCACAGACTAATCTGAGCAAGATTCAGCATTCAGGGACAAAAAACATTTAAAAACAAAAAAAAAAAAGTACACAAGCTAGTTGCAGAAAGAAAAATACTTTTAACTGGAATAAACAAGCTACACAACAAAGGAGCCACAAAGCAAAGGAGATAAATATTCCAAAGGAACTCTAAACATAAATCAAAGTCTCGGGAACATGGATGTATGTTATGAAGCAACCAACTAATATGGATCTTCAGCATTTAAATATCAGAGATAACTGAATGCAAGATGAAATAATGGTGTGTTTTAGACTTCAGGAAATAGAATGGAAAAGCAATTTCCCTCTGTTATTTTCATATCTTATACAAAAGAATAGTAATAAGGCAGCACATAATGACACAAGCCTCAGGAAATACAAAAATAGCACCGGAAACTACCTTACTACTTTCTCCAGATTTTGCATTCCAGCTCAGACACATCACCTCACTTTTATAGGTTAGAATGTAAGATCTTAATTGATGCCAGAATTTTATTCCACCCATTTCTCTGTGTACAAATGCTTTAACTAGAGTATATTATGAAAGGTGAGTGAGGGGATTATTTTAAAAAGGTGTAAAACATGGCACAATAAGCTTTGGATGAATATTGTGTTGCCTACTCTGTCAAAAAAATAAAACCAAGAGCACTGAAGAGAGACTCCTGACTAATGGGAGGCACAATTCGGCCCCAGGTAAGCTAGATTCCTTACTCAAATCTCGTTTGGCTAGAAATAACACACAGGCTCAGTTAACTTCCTACAACAAACCCAAGACATGAACACATTTCGGATATTATGTTTTCAGTGCTTGGTATTTTTCCTATTGGTGCAAATACTCAGGAATGTGCTCAGTGTAAGAGTGTTCTTAAGCTCTTTCGTGTCTGGGGTTAGATTTAAGCACACACATAAATGTTTTCTATAATTTAGGCACAGATTGCAAGACAGACACTACTCAGTATTTGACCCACTGACCTTCAGTATGAGCACAATAAGCCATTTCTCTTCCCTCCGGCTGGTATACAAACGCATACAAGTGCTGGTACTATTTACTTAGCTCTGGGGTGTGTTGGCAGAGTAGCTTAGGCATCTCACTACAGACCTGGGGGGATAAACTTGACACTTGCAGAGAAGGGCTCTGACAGTTGACCTATGTGTAAATGGAGACCCGGACATTCAGCTGAGAGGGTCAACGGGGCATCATGCTGATCAAGTCAAACTCTCATGTACCACTACAGAGACTAACCAACATTTGCATGTGACAGATGCCTTTGATTTGCCTAGTTCACTGCTAGCTCTGACCATCCCATTAAGTTTCTACTCATAAAATGAGGACACAGCAAACAGGTTCTTATCATTAAGACTAATGGATGATGGCGCTCGCCTTTCCCTCAGAGCAGATAAGCCGCCTGCCTCCAGACCCAGCACAGAGACTTACTTCAGAAGGTAGTTTTCACTGACAAAACTTGCATAGCAAGAACCAGCTGCTGGACAGTTTCGCATATCATTTTGAAGGCCGGCAGCCCCTTTTCCTTCTCTCATGCTGTCTGTCCTAAGGATAATTTTGACTGTGTTTGTATTTGCATCCATCAGTGATGCCAGAAGAGCCCGGCCTAGCTAGCAGTGACAACAATTGGATACTAAACCAAAAAAACACTGGGCATGCAGAAGACGCTTTACTTTGCTTGTTTATTCAAGCTTTGTTTGCTTATTCTCTTAAATGGAACCCAAAGAAGCCCCAGATTGATGGCAGTTTGTGTTGCCTAGTAGGAACAATAACCTTTCCCTCTGCTAAATAAGCCTGACTGGTACAAGTGGCTGTTCTACTTCAGCACAACTAAAGCGTTCAAACACAATCCACCTAGAGAACAGACAGACCCTTTCTCATCAGAGATCTGCTCCAGCTAGCTCTGCTTCCATCCCCCCACTCAGAGACTGAACCAGACTTTTCACTCCATATGCTCTGACTGGACTAAAAGGGAAACACTTGCTTCAGTGCAGTCAGACTGGGTCCTTTGCACTGCAATCAGTACTTTAATGTGTGCACAAGTGAACACACCGCAACTTGCCTGACACCACAGCACTGGCCTGCCAGACTCAGGTAATGGCAGGCTGCTGAGTATCGCTGCAGTGCAGGTCCAGGGGCATTAGCAAGAAGTGTTTCTCTGGTCTTTTCGGTAGGCAGTGTGCAGCATTTTGAAGATACGGGGCAAACAAAAGTGGCAGTGTATACTCTAGCCATGGCTTCAAGTTATTTAACTGCAAGAACAAATCTCCAAAGAAAGTACGGTAGCTAAAAATACCCACATGTTTGGGTATGGATAATTTCTTAACGAAGTTTTAAGAATTCTTCTCAGAGATGGACTGACAGTTACCAGAGGAAGAGTAATCTTTTTTTTGTTTGTTTCATACAACTTTGCACTGTTTCTCAGGATTAAAAGTATGAACATAATAAGTTCAGCTGAAGAATACATTAGCACTGTGATTTAAGATGGTCCAGCTCCAGAGCTGCAGGACACTGTCAAAACATCACATTTACAATTTCCAGTCTTCTTTCATGAACATAGCTGAAGAGCGGAGAGATGTCTCCAGCTTCATCTGCCTTCACTGATTCTTCTATTTCTTTTCCAGTTAGCAAAAAGTCCCCTGCAAAGCTTTATACAGAAAGGTCTGCATAGATTTAGCTGGAACTGTTCACACTCCACCCACAAATAAACTTGTCTTTCAAAATGAGCTAAGATCTGCAGGCAAATTAGCAGGAAAACAGACCTAAAAGTGTGCCTATAAATTGTTCTGTACAAGCAAACATCACCATCCAAACAGCTTTTATTCATTAACCAAATGAGTACAGAGGGATGCTCTCATCAGTATCCTGAGAGGACCTTCTCAATTAAAATGGGAGTGCAAGACAGTTCTGCGCAAGTGATTTGCCCTTACATTTAGCCCAGACATAGGACTGTGAAATGGAGACACTGAGTTTGAGATTGAGAGGCAATCAGCCGCACGGCACTTAGCTTCTCTGACTAGCTGCCTGCCAGACCCCACCCAGCCGCTCTCTCACAACCCCTCCTCAACAGGACAGAGGGACAAAACAAGATGAAAAAGCTCATGGGTCGAGATAACGAGAGGGAGATCACTTACCAGTTACCATCATAGGCAAAACACACTTGACTTGGGGAAAATTTAATTCATTGCCAATTGAAATAATTTGTATAGAGAGAAACAAAGATAAATCAAAACACTGCTTTCCCCTCACCTAATCCCACCACTTTTTCCTAGGCTCAACTTCATTCCTCCATTCCCGATTCCTCTACCTCCTTCCCCCGTACCCCGTGCCATGCAGGGGGATGGGGAACGGGGGTTGTGCTCAGCCCGTAACAGCTCCTGTCTGCTGCTCCTTCCTCCTCACATTTTTCCCCTGCTGCAGCGTGGGTCCTCTCCATGGGACACAGTTCCTGTCAGGAGAACCTGCTCCAGAGCAGGCTCCTCTCCACAGGCCACAATATGCCCCAAAGAACACCCACCCGCCCCACCATGGTGTCTCCACAGGCTGCAGGGCTATCCCTGCACCTCCTGCCTCTCCTCCTGCTCTGTCCCAGGTGCTCACATGGATTTTTCGTTACATTTTTTTCCTCACTGTCTATGCAGCCTTTTGCCCTTTCTTGAATATGTTTTCACAGCGGCACCAACAGCTCTGCTGACGGGCTTCGCTGTGTCATGGCGGGGCCACTGTAGAGATGGCTGGAACCGGCCATGTCCAGCACGGGGCAGCCCCGCTCTCTCCTCAGGGAGGCCCTGCAGCCCCCCACTGCCACCTGCTCCAACACACTTGTCCTTCCAGATGAAAACCCAAACTGTCTCAAATCAGTCTTTAAAGCTAGAAGGAACCCCCGTGACAAGCCAACCAGACCTTAAATGACTTGATGAAAAAATATGAGACTGAGTTCAGCACAGGTTATTCGCAGCCATTTTGGCAACACACAGTTCATGTTAAACCAGACCCTGCCAGGTAGGTTGTGCCCAACGGAAGCATTATCACGAAATCCAGGTGTCTTTAAAATAACAGAATTCAAATCCATGGGTCTTTCCTGCTAGGAATCAGATTCCATCATGGCCGTGACCACCTTCTGCCCTTCTCATCCAGCCTACGAGGAGACCATCACCCACAGACTTGGTGCGTCAAAGCTGTTCAGACACCATGTCCAACTGGCTATCATTGGCACATAAGCTCACGGTGCCAAGCGAGGTGGCTGAGATAACTGGCACCAGAGAAGGAGGAACGAGATTTCCTAGTGCAGATGTTCTCAGGATTTCCTGCTGCACAGACAGCACGCGTTAATAGAGCGACTGACTCACAGAAACCTCCCTTCCCACTCGCAATACTGCGGGCCACCCTCCGTCAAGCTGGCCATTGCATCACCCTCTTGAAGCTGCTGTGACCTCTTCCAACAGGGGAAAAGTAAAAATATTTGGGGTATTTTAGAACCTTTTAGTAAAATGAGGCAGCTGGGAATACAAGCATCAGCTGCATGAAACCCGCCAACACTCTGCCATGGAACAAAATGCAAAGGTTACTGTTTTAGGACATCACCACTATGTCAGAAAGCAGCTTGGCTGGAAGAGCAGCGGAGGTTCTTGGTCACTGGGCTGAAAGGGAGGGATGTGAAAAGTTGTCAGTGTGACTGAAGTGTGGTCATGAGCACCGGTTGCCCTGTTGCCGGTGAACTTCTATGCTGTCTTTACTTCCATTCTGTGAGGATTCATCATAAGCACAGATAAGAGTGACTGGGAAACAAAAAGAGGTAGAAAGTCATACAAAACAGACAGAAAAATGGAAGGGGAGGTGCAGAAGAACCAAGAAAAAGACTAAAGCCCATCTCTGACATTTCCCTCCTTCATCTGTATTTACCTGACAAGAGCCTTACTACACAGAATGCCCTAGAGAAAACAGAAAAGCTTCAAGCCTGGACCATCCTTCTGCTCCTTCTCTGTTTGCATTCCTCCTGCCTTTCTTGCTCTTTATAGCTTTGACACGGAGGGACAGAACAAATGCAGCTTTGGCATGAGCTCTCCAGGCCTGCCCCAGCATGCATAAAGCACAACCTAGACATGAGGAACTGGGCTAAGAGAGGAACTAAACTACATCAGTTTAATTTTTTTTTTTAATTCTCAAGAGCTTCCTCTGCAGGTGGACGGTGGGAGGGAGACGTGTGTGTTTCAGATGTTTCAAAGTTCAGAGTAGTAACCCTGAGGGTAAATCGACTTTTTTCTTTTTTGTTCCCTAAGTGTTGCACTCAAGCGAGAGCCTCCCCATTGCCTTGGCTGCTGGACAACGTTTGGACAGCAGAAGCATTAGTCAGGTTACTGAGGTTGTCTTTCACTTGTTTTGAAAAGTGCTATAGGATTTCTAACACCCACCTAAAGCCAAGCTTTCAAATTACCCCATTAAATATTATTAAAAAGAACATATTCATGGCTCTTTATAAGATACAGTTGACATAACTCTTTCTCCTGGTGCTGCTGGAGCGAAAAGAGAAATCTGTAGACAGTGATCAAACATTAATATCCTTTTCCCTTATATCCCTGTCCCCATCTTTGAAATTCCAGATCAGGGAGAGGGAGTCAATTATCAGTGTCAGCTCTGGAGCCTTTATGTGCCAGCCCCCAAGAGCACAGATATAAATCCATCAGTGCATGCATGATAAAAATGATTTTATCTGCTTCTTTAATATAGAAGAATCTCTCACAGGGGAAATCCAAAATGAAAAACGTTCTGCAGAGTGTAAAATAAAGCTTCAGAGAGTAAACCAGTATTATTCCTAAAGAACAACATAAAAATTTTCCCTCTTAAAGACATCCAAAAGATCACTAACTTCAAGTTACTGCTTGCTGCTGCAAAAGGCTTCCACACTAATCGCATGGCTTAGCAACAGCTGCAGGAGAACTAACACATACTACAGTAACTTACCCCTGCATGCTGTATTCTCTCAGAAAAAGGCAAGCTCAAAACCAAGCCACAGTTGTAATTTATTCCAAAACCTCAAAAAATGCACTTAGGAGAGGAAAAAAAAAAAGAAACTAATTCTTTTTTAAGGTTTTTCAAAACCATAGAAAGCAGCTTTCAAATTACTATGTCGTGGTCTTGGAAATGCAGACATCTCTGTCCCTAAATGCTCAGAGGGTCAGTCTGAGTGGGACTGGCTTGCAGAGTAAGCTCTGCACAATTGCACAGAGCCAACATTCACAACTTGCTGTTCAGGTACTAGCGGAAACCAGTCACTCCTCATCATTAAAAACTCTATGACTATGGATAGACCTTTCCAAAGCATCTCATACCTCACTTACCATATGCTTCAGAACTATTTGAATCAGAGTTTTCTCCAGGAAGCTAAAGGCATAAGTCATGAAGACCAGCCACAGTAGAGGCCAGTGCAGTTTGCCTGTCTATGAGGACAGAGAATCTCCTTTTTTCCTTATTGGCCACTTCTCAGATGAAAACACAGGAGGAAAGAAAAGCATAAAGCTTCTTCAGGAAACCAGTGCGTACCTCATGGTTTGGAACCTGCTCCTGAACCAAGACCAAAATGGCAGCTGTTGTAAGCAGTTACACAGAAACACAGGGGAGAGGAAAAGAGAAATCCAATGCACCGATCTTCTACTTGCTGGCTGAGAAGCCTTAAGTACAGTTCAGATGAAGCCATGAAATGTCGCGAGAGGAACACAGGACTTCATAAGAAACAGAACATCCACCAAACAGCCTCCGCATGGATGAAATGCAGTGAGAAATTCTAGTTGCCAGATGCAGACTAACAGAATGGGTGAGCAAAATAAGCATGTTTTACCACAAAGGCACTTTGTTTTGGAATTTAGAGGAAGTTCTAAACACTAGCACCTACTGAAGAAGGGCATGAACGGGAGATGCACTCAAGCCAATAGATGCAAAGGTGAGACAAGGACTGAAATAAAACCACTGCAACACCGTGCAAAAGCTCAGTAACAAGGCAGTTCAACCTAGAAAAATAAATCAGCACCTATATTTAAGTAGCTGGTTTTGCATTTCTATAATTCTGCTGATATCTCTCCCTGTCCATGTCCTTATATCCAGCATGCCCATAAACTCACTGCCTCACTAAGGCTGCAGATATACATGGTGGCTTATGACAAATTCTTTATCAGCTAATTTTTGTAACGTTATCACAAAGCCATCAGGAATCATCCATTAGGAAAATCACGCTGAATCAAATATCTTACCAGAAAACAAGAAAAGATTTCATTTTAGAGGTGGTGACTTAAAAAAAGCCACCTCAAAGCCCTGGAGCCATGCTTGTTCCCACTCATACATTACAGAGTACCTTAGAGGGAAATTCTTCCATGATCTTGGAAAAATCTGTCTTACAACTTCAGGTATTAGTTTGTTAAATGGAAGCGCTTGCACCTCTACAATGACACTCAGAAAAAACAAGCACCTTTAATGTGAATCTATTCTCTGTTCATGGTCAGAACTACAGAGTATCATTAAAAACATAGCATTTGCTATATGAAGGACTACCTGTTAATTCTGGGTTGCAAAAGGGGTTCTCTGTGTTTCTTAGCTGTTATTCTAGAGGAAGGTGGTGAGGTTTCTTTCCCTAAGATTCTCATTTACCAAGGGAGCAATAAAACAGTATTTTGTAATGCTGACATTTTTCCCTTCAGAAATCCTTGTAACATAGATATTAAATACTTTAAGGCAGATCACTTTATTTAAAATGTCTATAAATATAAAGTGCATTAATAAGACCTCTTAATGCTTGTTTTGTGGTTTGACAGTAAACGTAATGGCTTACAGAGAGGAGTTAATATACCCCTGACCAGTAATGTTCTATTTGCTTAAATGCAAGTATCCAAGCCAAAATTAACATTCTGGTTTCTTTTAGAGGCAGCCCGCCATCCTGCAGTGTAGCTGAATAAGCACTGCCTAATACCATGGGGCAAATCCTGTCCCCCAATTAACGGCTGCAGAAGGCTGACAGAAGTCGCATCAAGGCAGGCAGGAAACAAAGATCCCAAGCAGCCAGGAGGTCTTCATCTGCGTGGTTACACAGAACACAACCGACCCTGCACCAGAGAAGGATGTAGCACATGTTGCCCGAAGGACTTAGGGCTATGCTATCCCTCATTCCACAGTTTTACAGAAGAGGAACTACCACACAAAGCTTCACCACGGCTGGTTCAGGCACTACCCAAATAGTGTGGCTGAGTGAAGAGTCCCACTAAAGCCTACCTAAACTACTTGACTGTCCTAGCTCTCTTCCTGAAATACATTTTCTGAATTATTCCTCAGCCTCTTTTGCTGGGATGAAGATCAGCTTTCACTATGGCAAATGGAATGTTAAAATCCTCTTTGATTTCCTTGAATTTCACCTTGTGTTACAGCCTCAGAACAAAGGATTCATGTAACAATGCCATCTATGTGTTTGCCAGTTATTGTTCCTCAGTATCTCCTGATCTTGCCAGCCCCTCACAACCAGTTTCCTCAGAGAGGCAGAGGCCTGAAACAAATGTTCCTACAAGTGTGGGAACGTAGGTGGCCGGACAAAGGAGAGAGACTCTGTCGGTGCTCTTCTGAAGGCTGAAAAGCTGAAACATAAATTCAAGTCCTATCAGAAATCAGAAAAACCACATGGATGAGCCCCTAGCAGCAATGACTTAACAGTGGGAAGCATTTCAGCTGGACTTCACGCCTTAGGATATGTCAGATAAATGTGTTCCTCAGCCAAGAGTCCTCTTCCATGTGCACTCTCTAGTGTCTAATAAAGGGGTGAGCTCACACTACAGCATCAGAATCTAGCTTAAAAGTCCATCAGCCAAATCCACTGGAAACAAACCTTCAGTATTTGTTTAGTAAATGGGTTTAGAGAACCCAACCCATCTATCAGCACCTCTCCACCTATACGTATTCACACCTGGCAAGCTGATGTTGCTGAGATGTTCTACAGTACTCATCAGCCTGGACAGACAACAGTATTCACGGCCATCTTTTGTTTAGGACTTGATATACCAGTGTACTCAACCCTAACAAACTTTACAGGCTGATAACACTACACAACAGAGATGTACTAATGGCTACACTGAAATAACTAACATTTTGGCACAAGGATCATCAAGACAGATGGTTAGACACATGTTTTAAAAGCTCTCACAGCCATAATGCCCTGCCTCAGCCCCAGCAGAACTGTGGGGCACAGTGGCAGATTTTTACTATCTCACTGATGAATCAGTGCAGAGCAGGTTTTAGGAGGACCCCTGGGCTGCCACTGCAAACAAAAAGCATCCATCACCCCTCTTGAGGTCCCAAGTATCTGACATAAGGAAGAAACTCAGCCTTCACACATACATCTGAATACACATTTCTGTTAGTTCAAAAAGTGACTTGAGAAGCACATTGTTCAGAGTTGAACTTGTGTTCTGCCTGCTTACTGCAAAACTGGTATGTGAATTTAAAGTCAGAGGACCGTGGCTTTGAGAAGAATAAGGATCTTGTGCCCCCAGTAAACGCATGCTTAAATGCAGGAAGACAGTAAGTAGACCCTGAAGTGATGGTGACATGAATGGATTTGTTGCAAGAAGACATTTCCTACAAACCAATCCAAACAAATGTAGAGACACAATGAAGCCCTACTAAGTGACTACTGTCACAGCATGCTAGAAGGCAGAACAAAAGACAGAGGAAGGGACACAGAAAAGCATCTTGTTAATGGAAAAGACTAGTTAAACTCCCTGCTTAATCAGCAAAGCATTTCACTACAGGAGATCTCCCTCACACCAGTGCTTGATAAAGGAATACAAGACCTCTTAAAAAGCTGTTGTCCCATAGCTGGGTTATGTGCTGAGCATCCATCACTCAGCTCTTCACTGGGAAGCATGACCAGTTCATTACTATTAAGAACTGTTATTTTTTTCCAAGCCAATTTGCTGCTCATGAACAACAACAGAGCAGCAGCCAGGACAGTGAACTATTCCTGGATGTTACAATAGCATGGGCAGAGGAATACAAGCTTCCTCCGAGACTTCCTTGTGTAAATGCTTCTGGAAAGGACTGCTGCCGTCTCTGAGCAGTTTTCAGTGTCCACATCAAATTTAGCCATTATCTCTTTATTGGCACTGCCAACAAATGAATAAGTGAGCATTCATTGTGAGAGGCTTTGTGTTCCCTTATCAACTGAGACGGAAGGCTTAACTACTAGGACAGCTAACAGATTAACAGCCACGCTTCATATGAGCTGGCAATTTCAAAAGGCTCTCCTCACTCCTGGCTGATTCTCTGCAGAGTTCCTAGAATGCTTCTAAAGCCCAACTCCATCAACTACTCAGAGGCATGACCAGCACCACTTCACGTAGCACAAAAGGTCCTGGGGTAAAGAAAATGGGGTCAGCTGGCAGTTTGATAGTAAGTTTGCCATATTTGCTATAGCAAGGGAGGCAGCCATTTTCATTCTGTAAGAAATCTGAGATAAAAAGTGTTTCTAACTGACTTTAAGCCACATTTTCTGCTGGAAATCAATATGACTGCTGTCTTCAATAAAAATTTGACTGCCTGCTATGACAATGACCCACAGAGAAATATCTCTTCTTAAACAGATGTGCCATGAAATCTTTAGGAACTCAAGAAATATAATGTCAGACAAGATCATCTATCTTCTCTGTGATACTCTCTTCCAAGGCAAACCATAGCAGTACAAAAAACAGGGTAGAAAACACCACTCCTGAAAAATTATGAAATATTTCCTAACTGAAATTGCAATGTCAGTTTCAAAAAAGTTTTTTATTGTGATATCCTTAGGCAAATACAGGGAATCACACAGATAAGGGAGAAGAAGCACACAACACAAGAAAACCAAAACCTTTCCTCATATCTCAAGGTCAAAACAGTTATCCAGTTCAGCTGTCAAGGAAGCCAGCTTTAACCTACCCTGGATACGATCTGTTCATTCTTGCTTCTTCTTTTCAGAGTGCAGTGCCTACTTACCATATTCATAACTGTGAGGATGAATCTTTGGGCAGCCTCTGCACCATGGTATTGGACCATATCAGCATCTGCCACCACCAAAGTTTCTACTGTGTACTCGTTGGTAAGTCGAATGGCATTTCTTCTCTCCCTCCAGTCACTGGTTGATTTCATTTTCTTTTGTCTCTTCTTTTCTAAAATTCAGAAGACTTATTAAGGCTGGCAGATCATAATAAAACATTTATACTCTTTTCAACAAACATTCTTGTGCACCTTCATGCTGCAATGACCTTCAGTTAAAGTGTTCTTTGCTGATTAAAAGAGGCAATCAAGAGGTTCCACTGCAAGTACATCTGTACCTCTGTGTGCAGATTCATAGGAGACCACGAGATTACATGAAAATAGGAAAGAGGATGGGAAAAGAGAAGAAGTCCAGAGAAGCAAAAGATTAACTGCAATTCAAAACCAGAAGTCATGGTCTTGCAAAAATTTCAGAAATTGGAAATCTTGCTTGTGAAAAGCATAACATTCCACTGTAATGGAACAATTGCTAATTAATGAAAAACCTGCTGAAGAAAACTTTAGGACAGGAGATCGTGCTTTGGGATGCGACGTACACGTTAGACTCTGTAGGTTCTCCTTAGCCAGAGAAGCAGTAAGATATTCCTGGAGTCAATATTTCCATCAGTTGCATTTTTACGTGCTACCAGCATTACCAGAGCAATGTAACAGAACACAAGATAGAGTCTCAAAAATTTTAAATTAAATCATATTGTTTTGGAACATGCATTATTGGCCAACTGCAGAAGTCTCTGGATGAAACCCAGAAGTGCAGAAGGTCAGGCTAGATAAGACCTTCTCAAGCTTTCTTTGCTCATTTATTGCTATTGGCATGAGCACCAGCACCAGCAGCTGCAGTCACTGGCCACCTACGTGCAGAGCTCACACGTGTCTTTATTGTGGTATGTGTACCAAAAGCAGGGGACTACCTAAACCAACTGATCCTTAACGAACTTAAGTTACAAGAACCTCTGAAAAGGACCCATTCCAAGGACTACAAAGTGAAGAAGTGGTCAGCTACTCTTAACACAAAAATTAAACCACAGAAGTTAAACCTCCCTTCCTCCAAACTAAGGTACTAACGTATTAGCAATTTGTCCTCTTCCAAACTGAAAGGTGAAATGTGTTTCACAGCTCAAAGGCAGATGTGCAAAGCAGCTGAGGCATGAACAAAGGAGAAATTAAGTTCAGATCTGAAGCTGAATCTACTCACTTCATTGCACTCCTGAAAAAAGTATTCATGCTTTCAATTGTAAAATGAAAGAAAAGCAAATGAAGTCGTTAAAACAAATTTATTTTGCAGTAAGAAGCAAACTGTCAAGATTCACTGAAGTTAGGTCTGTGTACTGCTCCACCTACGATACACTATGGATAAGATACCGACACTGGTATTAATGCTGATTTCTTAGAAACGAAGAAGGGAGCAGAACACACAACAGGTTCTGAAACAGCAACAAAACACAACATTCAATGCAAAAGCTACATGGGATAGACTGTAATGGATGCTCAGATACCTCTCATGTCACACTACGCATGCTGCTCATTTCCCAGAGCAGAGAATCCCTTTTTATTTTTCTGTAGATTTAACTCGAGACCCTCTCTTAGCAAAGCACCATTCTGCAGCAGGGAGATTTGAGTTAGCATTCACTGATCCTGTTTTTACACAGCCTTGTTTACCAGCGCCCTTACATAATTCAGCTTGAATTTCCCTTTTTTCCCAGGCTGGTAAATGCACTCGCACCCAGATCATCTGACTGACTCTCTTGTATTCAGGGTGATAAACTGCACCAGCTGTAAGCCCCCCAAAGCCCACCTGAAATGGACTCCCTGCCTTCTGCCCATTCATACATTTTCTGTCTTGTCAATACGCACATCTGCACACGTCCATCGTATATCTCTATTCTGATTTGTCTAGCCGTCATCTAGTATAGCTCTGCACATGCCTTTCTGCCCGAGGCATCAACTGTCAAGTCTTGGTACATATTTTAACCTGAGAAAACAACCATGAAATTTGATTTGAATCTTTTTTAAAAGAGTTTGGTAATATCCACCTGGGACTAAAAAGACAGACAGGAGCCCATGGACAAGCAAAAAATGAAAACTTGGGGTGCTTATAAATAATGGAAGCCACATGCCAGCAGCAAAGATGAAAATGGACCAAGTTTCAAGGCTTTTTTCCACATGGACTGCAGGACAGCTACAGAAATGAGCGCAATCATGACAAAACTACCACAAAGCAGGGGATTTCTATGTTTCTAAGTGCTTTAGAAAGGCAATAAAACAAAATTGAGTGACTATACCAAAAAGAAGGAAAGATGAATGCACCTTCAATTTGCCAACTACGAAATGGAGAGGACTTCACTAAACTTCTGTGAAAAAGCTCCCATGTATGTTTTTTTGTTTATTCATTTCATTCCATTCATCCACCCAGCCCTCCCTCTGCGTAGCCACGCATCTTCAGCTGCAGAACTTTCAAGGTTATCGTCTAAATACCAGGGCAGAAGGCACAGAAAAAGGAAGAGAAAGGAAATTTTTCCAGTATGAACATTGATCTTTTGGGTCTTGCTGTTAGCAATCAGAAGCTTCCTGGAAGTAACAGCACTTCCCCATCAAATTCTTATTTTGGTAATTTCCCTAATTAATTGAAAGTTTTCAGCTGGTGTAAATCTCCTACCTACAGAGAAGTCGCTCCTATAGGGGAGCTAGGCCTAGATTCAAATAAGTCTGGGCCTGGCATTAAATGATCTGTGTAAAAAAGCTAAGTGGAAGGAAATAAATTTGGAGTAGTCCAGGTTTTCATTTAAAAAAAAAAAAATCTCCTTTTTGGTGGAAAAGCAGCCACTTGTGTCAGAGGAGGAACACACTATGCTAGATTGTAGCTTGCACTCCGGGGAGAAGAGGTCACGCCATGGTCATTTGCCATGGGATTGCCCAGCGTGGTCCCTCCTCGACAGGCAGATGAAGGAATTGGCGAGGCTTTGCCGATTACATTCAGCACCTCTCTGCAGAGGCAGCTGTACAAAACTCTGAAAGGTGTGATTTCTGGAGAGCAGCACCATAAAGGGACTCCTGGCAAACTGCTGGGTAGTCTTGGTTCACGCAAAGCCTCTGGCCCTCACTCCTCCATGAGTTTTACTTGAAGCTGTGGATTGGCTGCTTTCCACTGGGTGGTAGGGATTAGAGGTTGTGTGTGGAAAACTACCACCCCACAGGCTTGCCTAGAAACACAGCCAAAGTGACCTAACATAGCGAATCTGGGCTCTTACTCTCCTCCTCTCCCTCACATTCTCCAAGCGTAAGCTTACCGAGCACTTAAAACAGGCAGCATGTAATGGACTCAAGGGAGCCTACAAAGAGCTCAGGTGGTCACCGATGATACACTACAGAAGAGGTAAGGCAAAGCAACACAAACTACTCAAATAGAAAAGTGAGTGTATGTGCCCTCCCCTTTTTTTTAAATTTCCCTTTTTAAGTTTGGAGCTCCTCTATAGGGTAACTTTTCTTTATTCTTTCTGCCCTTTTTGTCCTTGTAGAGGGCTACTTTCAGAGTGGTCTCTATTTGCATCTTCCTGCCTACCACACATGCAAACAACTTCCCAGCATAATCAAGCCCATGGAGAAAACACAACTATCATTTGCATGGACAAACCATCACAAACAGAAGAAAAGAAATACACTCATCCCATATCGCAGACATTTGGTGAAGAGGAGAAAAAGTTCCAAAACCAACAATAAAAATCCTCATTAAATGCATCTGCAACTCATACCTCAGGTGAGTCAACTTTATGGAGGTATCAAAAAAACCCCATCTCTAGAGCCTCACTCCAGAAACAAGCCAGCACAGAGAAGTCTCACTCCCACCCCGCATGATTTATGGACCATGGGCAGAGAATCCCTCCATGAGTACATGAAACCCCAAACTAAAATAAATATCAGCCATTAAAACAAGGATTAAATGCTTGGTGGATTCTTTATTTGAACAAACTGATGTTACAAATTTTGTGGTGCAGATGTTAAGTGTTAGTGTGAAGGCATGAGAGGCCATAAAACACGGGCAGGAGCCTGTCAGAGAAGTTTACATTGTGGGGAGCATACATAACCAAACTCCACACTATTTTAGGAGTCAGGTGTTCCTCGCTTAAGAGGTCAGAGAATTTCATGTGAAATATGAGCTGAAACAGTCAATCTACAACATAGCACGTATACGCTGCGGGTGACTAGGCACAAGGGACATTACTCTTTTGCCAGTCACTTTGACAGTGTGTTTCACAGTCTAGCTGCCCAAAAATTCCACAAAACTCAGGACTGTTAGGTGATGGGAGAAGGGCAATACACTCCTAGATCCTCAGCATAAAATGGATGTAACATTGCACAAGCTCATTAGCTGGCTTTTATTTACAGGGTCTTACCTCTCCTTGGCTAGTCACCTGCAAAGCAACATGATCATATCGCACTCTGCAGTCCAGCAGTCTTTGAAATCTTCCTCAGAATGGCAAAAAACCTCAGTCCCTACTGTGACCAGCACAGCAGAGCTCTTCTGAAGCCTCAGTAGAAAACTCCTTATGTTCAGTGCTTTTTATGGCAACCCAACAGATGTACAATTCCAAAGCAACCGCCCCAAATGACCTTTTCCTATTACACACACCAAAAGTCCTGTCTAGCACTGTCTGGTTTTTGGCACATTCTTGCTGTAACTGCAGAGTCCCTTCCTGCTCCTCGTACCTCCCTTCCAACAGTATTTCCCAGACTCATCTGAAAAGAACCTCTTCTCCTATAACCTTCCACTTTTTTTCTCCCTAATCTTTCCCTTCGTAATTTTAGCTACCTCGTTCTAGTTAAACCCACTGAAAGTTTCTGGATGCAGTTCAACAAAAACCACAAATAAAAGCAAAATTGCAGAGTCCTTTCTGCAAGGCTGGATTTCTCCCTAGAAGCTCTTTTCTATTGCTGCCTTAAAAATCCTCTCCAGTTCTTCCTCAGGAAGCCCTCTGCTAACTTCCCTCCACCCATGACTCCTCTAACATCTCCATATACCCTCACGTGGACAGCTAGCTCTGTTTTCCTTTGTGCTGTTACTTCAGCAGCATAAAAAGGAGGAGAGAGTATGCAAGTGGGGAAGCCAGTTAACATTAGTTCTCCCTATGCTCCAGGAGTTTCTAGAGAATCCTTCACTGGTACTTACATTAGGCAGGTTTTATTAGTTTCACTTAAAAGTAAAAATCATCACCTCTCAAAAGCCAAACCAAGAGAAAGAAAAAAGAGATCCTGCACACAAACCGAGCCTAGAAATTAAAGCAAGGAAGTTCTTGAGGTATATGCTTACTGGCTGACCTAAAACCATGTCAGTCAGAGGAAGGGCAAGTTCACTGAATTGTCAGAGGGACAGGATGCCACAAAGTCTGTCTGGTACCAGTAGTAGGACACAAACACCTCTCAAAAGGCTACCAACTCTGTGTTTGAAAGATCATTATATTGCATCTATGTCTGTTAGACATTGCTATTTAATCCAGACACTAGGCTAATTTCAAAGAAATTTTCAAATCTAGCATATTGACTTGATTTCAATTCAAATCAAGAAGGGAAGGTGTAAGGTGGAGCCCAGGAAGGAAGTGAAACAGAAAGTGGAAGTCAGCAGCAGTATTTACGTCCCAGGACCAAAGCAAAAGCAAAACCTAAATGCAGTACAGGCAGGCTTCCTTCTTAGTTTGAATTAAGATCAAAGGGTGGTGGGTTGAAACACAGAGAAGAGTGTTTATTATTTAAAAATACATAAAGAGAAATATGCTACAGTGAAATCAAACTACTTCTCATGTTTGGGTCTGACAGCACAGCTGCTTCCAAACCATTTATTGAAGAGCTTCTTCAAAAGACTGACTGCACAGCATCACCACAGTGGATGCCCACAACCTGTACAAGTCAGCAGCCTTGTTTGCGTGGCCTGGGGATTGAGTTGTACATGGTTAGAAGCAAGACAAGTGTGAACAGGCTTAGAGATCTGAGACCTCCAGGATGACAGAACCTTTGCTGCAGAAGTCAGCTCACTGAAGGATATGTGCTAACACAGCCAGAGCTAAAAGAACAACCACAGATCACGGGACAGCTCAGCGCTGCGAGATCATCACAGGCACATAAAGGGGGCCAGTTCAAAATTCACGTCCGCCACCAGAAACATCCCTTCACTGCCTCCTGCGGGCTTTACATCCAAAGCTCTGTGCATTGGTTACCTTGCAGTTGCAGTTTTCATCCATACAACAACAGAGAGGTTCTTTTCAAAACACTGATCTCCTGAAGGAAAAAAAAAAAAGAAACCACACTTCAGCTCCAGGAGCCTTGCTCCACACAGTTGCTTCCTTGACACCTTTCCTGTAGCATCCACCTCAGAGTAGACACAAGCAATGACTGAAGAAGGAAACTAAGAAGAACAGACACTATTGGAGTTGCTGTCACAGCCAGCACTCCCCCATCTTATTTTCAGCAATGGGAACACGGAGCCCCCTTCACCCCTGTCAGGACACAGCACAAAATTGTCCCTGTGCACTGGTCTTCTATATCTCCATTAAAGGCTTGAGATTTCAGATTTACCACAGCTAGCTGATGCCAGTGGGTAGCCTGAAGCTCAGGGATTAAAAGTGGTTGCTCATCCAAACAGCAGCTGATTACAGACCTGTCCTCTCATTTTTAATGCCTTGTCCTACAAAATGGTTATGCACCCCCAATTTCTTTCTGACTAGAATGGCAGACCAAATCATGCATCAAGTGGTACGAAAACTCATTGCATTGCAAAATGATCCATTGCTCCCTAATCCACCTCCCAAAAGTGTTTGTTTTGGTCGGGTTTGTTTTGTTTTTTCTTAGGCAGTCACTTTCATACCAAATCACAAGTCCATGACTATTTGTCTGGCACAGCAGCAAACAAGAATTTGAGATAGAAGTCATGAACTCTGTGCTGCATCTCAAAACACCACAGAAATTTTATTGCAAGGATTGTTATCCAAGTTAGTCTGTGGCTTGGACACATCAGTTAAAACCTCACTCTTCTGTAAAATATACTCAGTCATCAATATAACACATGAGGACTTTGTCTTTAATGTCAAGCCTGAAAGACAGCACAGGATAAGCACTACGATCTCCGTCTACTCACTGGTTCAATTTGTCAGCAGAATTTCAAAGACCGACACCTCCTGAACTATGTGCACTCATCTCCTTAAAAAAGGACACCTTCTAGCTTTCCATCCAGCTAGAAACAAGCACTCACTCATGTAACACAATCAGAGAAGACAATTTAATGTTAGAGAAAGCAGGCACAGTGAGCATGGCTTAATGGTTAAGACTGTTAAAGTGCGAATGGAAATATCTGCTTTGCCACTCCCTCGTAGCCTCTGTGCCTTAGTTTCTCATCCTGTATTTGATCTGCTCTTTTACTAGCTGTAAATTCTCTGAAGCTGAATTGATTTCCTTTGTTTGTGACAGACACATAAAGATCCCAACTTGTTTGGGGCCACAGGAAACACAAACATAATTAGGTCCAAGTGATAAGGAGTGATGTACATAAGACTCTGAACTCCGACTCCTCAGTTTTGATCACTTTAACTCAACAGATCCAAGACCAATCACAAAGCACAGTCCTAATCCACTTCAGGGCTTTAGAGACTACAAAATGCTTGGCTGCAGTTATACTGTGAAAAATGGCGTCACTGGCCTCCAGGTTTATTTTATTTTAATGAGTCTTTAGCAAACGTGCTTAGTTTGCAAAGAATGTTTTTACAACTGCCAGCCTTACCAACCCATCCTGGGCTTTGGCAGCTGAACTCCAGTTGCTTCTGCTGAGGTTGGAAGAGCTCAGGGACTCAGCAAACCAGGGGCTCCGCACCCACAGTCTGGCCTTACCATTACAACTATACCTTGAGGGAGGTGGCACAGACCTCCTTGAAAGCCAGGCAATTTGCTTCTGGTGATTTGCAAAAGCCAATAAAAACATACAGGTTCATCTCCCATAATGGTGTCGACTCAGCAGAACAAAGTGAAGTAAAAAGTAGTGTAATAGTTATTTTTAATCCCTAATGTATATAGATCTGTCAAACTACACAGAGAGCAGATCAGCCAAGAAAGAAACTGGCAGTTTATAGAGCAAATTTCAGATCTAAAGGCTCTTGGTACCACTCCCAGCTCAGAGTTAGTAGCCCTAATTAGCAAATAAATAAACTGTTTGAGAGTTAGAGGTTCTGTGCCTTCAGTCTTGAGTTCACAGTCTGGGACATCTATGACTGATTACTCACAATTACAAACTACCTCAAAGGAAGCTTGCTCCTTCTGAACAGAGGTAAAACCTGCCCCAAATTGTTCCCATCTTGGCCACACAAACATGTAGGTGCCCAACGCTTGGCAGCTTTTATAAGAAAGATTCCAAGGGATCTGCTGAAGGCAAAAAAACATTAGGATTTGAGGCCAACAGAGTCCCAATTCTTGGCTCTAACCCTGAGCTATGATTTATGATAATATGGAAAAACCAAAGACAGCTAAAAGGTAAGTGATGTACCTTAGTCTCCTTGGAGCCACCTGTCTGCCTCTCTAGGCAGAATGACCACTGGAATGCCCATGAACGCCCTGAGACAAGGATGGCGTACGCAAGACAGCCTAGCTCATTACTACCTGGGAGTTTAGATTTCATCAAGTTCCAATGGAAACTAGCATTACATTTTACTAGGAACCAAGTGAAGGAGCCGAACAGCTCTACTGCTTGCAGCTGCTCTGGAAGGAGAAGAAATCCACACACTACACGTATTTACATGTCCTCTTCTTTGGTCTCTTTTGCACCTTGATAGTCGAGGCAGAAGAAACGGGAGTCCCTCCTGCTCCACATTATCCACGCTGCCCTCATGCTGAGGGCTTCATCCAGAACAGACCGGCAATAAAACTTCACTTGCCCCATGTGATGGAAAAGGACACTTCTGTATGGTAGGCTGCTCCAAAAGGCTGCTGTTTATCAGCCATAAGGAAATAATCACATAGTTAGAGGGAAATCCAGACTCCCCGTTTGGAAGACCAGGGACCTGGAGAAACCAAGGGATTTATCCACACAAGTGAGACATACTCCCATGTGTAAAGTGCTGAATTTCTGATACAGGGAATACTTCTATGCTTGCAAACACTTAATCACATTACATCTTCTGCATAGCCCATTGTTGAAATCCTTGCTTTAATTCTTCAACAGATGCTTCCTAATATGGACTAATACAGGTTGCATTACATCTCTCTATTTTTAGGGCACATGGTTTTTGGCCATAACAACTGCTATTTCAGGCCAAGTCAAACCTACAGAGAAAACACAGCTAAGAGACAATGATTAAAGATGGGGAAATGCAACGTAGCAGTAACATGTGTTTAGGATTTATACCTGTTCGGGGAAAGTGTTCCCTACATTTGATACCTTAGTACTAGCACTTCTTTAAATTATTACCAGCTTTGATCAATTGTTAAAACAGGTTAAGAAATAACTATACAGAGACATAATGCATTGTTATTTTGTGAATTAAAATGTTGATCTTCCCGGGTTTTTCACTATATGCTTCTCTCCATGCAGCATATTTGCATTAAATGAAAACTGGTTCACTTAAACTGACAAAAGGGTTTAAAGCAAACCCACATTCAAGAGTAATTTATGAGGTCTATATCATAAACATGAAATAACAGCCTTCCCTCCAAAGACACGCTCCTCTCTCTCCTGTTCCTGGACTGTATTTTGTATCAAATCTCTTCTAGGTAAGGGGATTTTAATACATCACTGGAAACCTTTGGAAAAGTTATAACAGACCTTACTTTTCCCAATGAAACAGAAAGTTTTATAACATGGTTAGAGATTCCTGTGCTTTCATAACACGCTTTGATTCTACCTTTAACATTAATATTTTCTCTCATCAAGAAAAACTGAAAAATTTTTCCTATGCATAGACTTTGATGGCACAGGAAACATGCAAAATATGTGACCAGATCTCAGCAAATTAGTTAAACTACTGCTGTTCCATGATAGTTAACAAGATCCATTTACTGCCGCTGAGGGTGTGGTAGATATTGTCACATGGAAACAACTTTATGTATTACAAGGTCACAGAGAGACAGGGCAACGAAAGAAGCCCTATCTCAGGTGTTTTCTACCCCCATTCTCAGCTACAGGGGGTTAACAAAGGAGATGGTACAGCTCCCCTCTAGTCCCCTCTGGTCTGCCCACTTCCTCTCTGCCATGAGCTCTTCCTATGGGGCCAGAGACTGGTGGGAATCACAGATACTGTCAAAACACAGATTAGCCCTGCAGCTACCTCTTGTCCCTACAAATAAATTGAGAAATCTATTCATGGAGGTCTAGGCCAAACCTGAGGGCACTGCAAAAATCATGTATGACGCATTAAGAGAGACGTCTCTCTCTCCCCACCTGGCTCATCTGTAGAGAAATTCTTACTTCTATGCATTAAAACCTACAAACAGAACTCCCAATGACTCCATTCTCTCTCCAGAAAAACCACCAGTCTAGGACCTGTGACAAAAAAAGTTATTAAACTTGTTCTTTAAAATCAGAACAGTGTGTGATAGCAGGTTTGTACCCCAGATGCAGCCCAGTGTCTAGAGATGAGAACCGAAGTAGCGTTTCACATCACTGGTGTGAAGCTATTTCCCATGTTCCTAATGACACCATGCTTCAGAGCAAGTGAAACCCAACCTTTCCTTCCTTCCCCCTCACAGCATACGCACCTGGAAACCTTTTAATAGGTTTTCTATTTGCCTCACAAGGGCTCATGTTCATGCCTGAGCAAAAATGCGCATTGTGACTTGAACTCTTTCTCCTGCTGGATGACAGGTGATAAAAATAATACCTATACACATATCATATGACTAACAATAGCACCTGGCCCATGGTGATGGGATACGTCCTTTGCTGCTGGAGCACTTCGAAATTTAAACAAAGGAATTAAAACATCAGCCCTGAATCCTGGGGATTTTTTTTAACCCATTAGTGGGCACTTTCAGATTCAAATCTCAAAGACCCAGTCAAGCAAGACCCTAAGTACTTTCCCATTCCTGACTACAGCCAGATTAATCCTTTCACACAGATTATTCCAGGAGAAATTTGGCTCCTACAAAGTTCTCCTGCTGCTCTAAAAATAATTTCAAGTGCTATAGGACATGTTACACCACTTAGACTAAAGGAGTTAGTTGGTTTAGGGATTTTAACCACCACTTATCAAACCAGACTGCTAGCATTACCTAGCCCCAAGGAACTGTTCAGCTCGGTTTCCCTCTCGCACGGCTGGGGTCTGTGAGGAAAGGACCACACTTCTGAGTGGATCACAAGAGGAATGCCCTTGGAAAGCTGCGCTCTCTATCCCCTCGGTAGCGCTGACACACGGCACTTCCTGATTAAGTTCATTTTGATTTCTTAAAACACTTTCTTCCTCCCCCTACAAATACTCACACAAGTCATTACACCACCACACATCTTTTTTTTACCATCATCTAAGTTCATGTCTCACAGGACCATTGCTGCCAATAGAAATTTGCCATTGAGCAATTTAGCCCTGTTTAAATTCTTACGACGTGATGAACAACTAACACTAAAAACACAGCACCTGATGCTCTGTATTTTATTTGAATCCTAAATAATGCCAGATCATGCCACATACCACTGAATTACAAAATTTTAAGAAAATATCTTTAGAGGTGATTCTTGTCCATTCAGAAAATACAAGAAGAACAGCGAAGAACTCAAAAATGCCCAACCATGGCAATTCTGTGGCTTTGAAAAATACTCATTTTATACTGTATTTACACGGACATATATTTTTCTGTGTATGTTGTTCTACAATATAGGATGTATATCTAAAATGTCTAGTATGCAAATATTTCCCACTTATTTACAACCTCCATTCTTTCCTGCCAAGTTTTAGCCTGGGAGAGCCAAATTACAAGCCAATGAAAAACAACCTCTAGTACAAATTCGATCAGCCCTTCACTCTGCCGATGTTGGGGAGTACCATAGTGAAGAGATGTTTTCCCAGAAGCAGCTCTGGAATCATGCCCCTAGATCATCATTTCCACACAATTTCATTAGGAGTGAACCTTTTGTGTGTCAGAGAAGATTAATTTTTTTGTTTCTAAACTCCTTGTGCACAAAAGTTAATCCAAACCAGACAGGAGTCAATTAGGTCGTTAACTTGCTAAGCCTATTAACAGCCATGACTTCCATTTCTTTCCTGCAACAACGAAAAACATTCAGGGGTCTGCCTTTAAGTGGCAAAGCCCATGAGCAATTTCATTATTTTATGACATGGCTACTTGAAGCGGTGTCTGTTTGCACGAGCAAGCAGCACTCCCCACTGTGCAGCAGCCAGGTGCTTTGCTCCTTTTTCAGCATAGCCAGCCTGCAGTCAACAGAAAGAATCGGCACCCAAGGGATACAAACTCTGTCCCCAGCTGTTTTGCAAACTCCTGCAAACTCCTGTGTGATCCCAGGGCAGGGCAGGGAATCACACAGTCCCAGATTCTCCTCACTTACCTGCTGGGGAAGGGACTAAAGCTATCCTGGTCTCACGCAAGAGTCAGAGAAGATCCAGTCCTAGTTTAGCCCCTCAATTAGCAGCAGGTAGGAAAAAATCCAGTCACAGAACAAGATCCATAGCCTTAAATAAATTTTACATCAGACTATCAATCTCTCTCTGCCTCAGAACTCAGATACACACTCAGCACTTGTGGCCTGGCCACCACCTTTGCAGGAGCTGAGCTACGGTAGTAGTGCATGTACGTGCACGTGTGCTCTTAGCTCAACAAATACAAAGAACTTCAACGACTCTGCTTGCAGTAGGGAATTCTAGTTGCTCGGGCTGTCTGTGGATTAGGAAGTAAACAAATATGTAATTAATTTTGCTGACACACAGAGTTAAGTGCAATCACATCATGTCAGACCAAGGGTCCACCTAGCCCATGCCATGAGGTCCCCCAAGCTCAGGACCTGCCTGCCAGTCACCTCAGGGCCAACCTGACAAGGACAAAGCTTTCAGGGAGGATCCCAGCAACTGTGGGGTCTATTCACATACCCTTCCGGACAAAGCAGAGCAGAGCAGCATGTAGTGGGGTCCCCAGATGCCTTCAGGAAGCAGTAGGTGCTACTGGAAACATTTTCTTTTTTTCAGTATTCCCTTTTAGTGTCTTATTTCTACAGTTCTGATACCTTGGTACTCACTCACCTCCTCTTTCCATATAATTATCCAATGTCTCCCCAGATTCCTCTCCTTCAGTCTCTCTTCTCAAGGAGGGAACTTCAGTTCTGCCAAGGACAGGCAGCACCCTGCCCCTAGGCAGAGGTCAAAAGGTTCCGTGCAAAAGGATGAGGCAGATTTCCTGGACTGATTTTGGTTCAATTCAGCTTTTAACTAATGACTGTCTTATTTTACAAAATAAGAATTTTGGAATGCATTTTCTATGAACACGGTGCTGCAACACCTACAGTACTTGGCTAGGAAATCAGAGTGGTGCTGAATTCTGATGTTTCCTCTGAAAGAGACATCGGGGATCTATAACTCTAACCAGAACCATGATTTCATACTCAGAGAATCCAAAAGAAGATTGGCTTAGTCTGAACCTATAAGAATGATAAACCTGCTGAACTACTAAGGGCTCAACTCCACACAAGAAAAATAAAGGCTACAGGATTTACCAACAAACAGTGCCAGCTAGGAGGCAACCTTGTGATCAAGCACAGGTCATCTCTGCTGGTACACAAGCTTGATTAAATACAAAAAGCGACAGACAAAAAAACTGAGAGATATAGGCAAGCTTTAAGTTCACGGCTGCCTATTCCAGTCAGTTCCTTCAGACCTCTGCTTCCACTGCTGTTCCAAATATGGAAGCCGTTTGTGCCTCCCACTGCTGCCATGTCCCTTTATGTCCAACAACAGCATTTGCTGCTGACCGTTCAACTAGTCTTACTCTTGTACCCATTAAACCTGCCAGTCCTGCTTCCCATTTTGTCCCTTTGGCAGCCCAGCAGAAGACAGCATAGATACCTTGACCCTGTGCCTCCATTTAGTATGCAGTCCCTCCAGAAGAAGGCAGAAGTTGGAATAGTGATGGGGTAATGGGGCAGAAGAGGAATAAAAGGAACAAAACATACAGGCACACTGAAACCTAAAGAAGCATTTTCACAGAGTTCATAAAAAACACCCTCTATGCAGCGCACCCAGACAGATTTCCAGAAAGGATGAAATTCAATTGGTCCAAAGAAGTCAAAAATGAGATCAATTTATACTAGCTAACAATCTGATTGTTTTGCTTTAAAAATGGGAGAAGACAGGATATGATCAGTGAACAGTTAGCCACTTTCTCTCCAAAAATTATAGGAAATAATAATATCAACAGCTGTCTTACGATTAACACCAAACAAAAAACCCCACCCAAATGAAAAAGGTGCAAGACAGCTGCATCTTTTCAGAGTTTCAGCTGCTGAGCTTTAGAACACCAGCAAGGTTTGAAGCAGCTCACAGGCACACACTCTTTAAGTGCAAAAATGTAGTAAATCTAATGACCTTCTGTGGTGCCTTGGCTGGAGGAAGGTAATAGACAGGAGCAAAAATATTGGCAGTAGGACCATCACCAAAGAACTGTATCTCCTTACTATTAGTCTTCCATTCCAGCAGGGACTCTAGGGCTTGAAATCAGATCCACAGTTATCACTTTTTTTTTTTTTTAATTTAAAAAACAACTTTAACATTATCACGCTGGGTCACAACCAAAGACTGACAATTCGGAACACGCCACCAGCACCTCACATGCCCACAGAGACCTGTAAGATTTAAGCCCAGGATCCTAACGCAGGCAAAGGTGTGTCAGCATGACAGTAGAAACTGAATCCAGAGCATTAGAGAATGTCTACTATTAACTGCCAGACACACAAATAAAACCTAAACCATTGCCTTTTCTCAGGAAGCTGGTTCACCTCCCAACTTGTTATACTACAGAAACCCCACTGAAACAATACACCTCATATTGCTAAACTGTTTAAGAAAAGCACAAGAAATTGCTTGAGAGGTTGTTGCTCAGCGCAGAATAGCTTCACACACACAAGGAACATCTGCATTTCAGCTGCTACTGAATCCACAGCCAGTGTAACAGAATGGCAGACACCTAACTCACAGCGGATCCCTGCTGTCACAGCTATAGCTCCTTCAATATCCTATATAGCTGGATTAAAGTCAGTCTAAGGATGTCTATATGGGCTGCTATCACAGTTTGGACTCCCAGACCTCAAGCCTGGGTTCTCAGATCTCCAAGGAAAGCCAAAGACCTTGAAAGTTTCTTTGTAATCTCTGTCAACCCATTCCTTCTAACACAAGGCAAGAGGAAAAAAAAAAGTTTAATATATCTCACAAAACCTTAAAGCAAACAATTTTAAAGTTGCCACACAAAGAAACAAAAAGCCCTACAGCATGACACCTAGAGCTTAAGCTGGACAAGTCAAACACCAGAAAGGAAAAGTAAAAATCAAGGTACTTCTTAAAAAATTACCTTGCTGAACTACATCTGGCAGTTTCAAATGCACATAAACACATAAAAAAGATATTAAAAAAAAAAATACAAAGTCTGCCCGGCTGACCTCGTACCCCGATATACTCTGTTATGGATTGTGTGCTCTGCTAGACAGAAGTAAAAATGAAGACATGTGAGAAGCTGAAAAAGAAAGTACATCGTACATCTCCTCCCATCTCCAGATATTTTTTCATCCCGTTATGAGCTGGATCCCCAGAGCTGGACTACACAGGTGATACTTTCATATAATTTAATCAGAAGCATCTGAAGTGACGCTTTCCGCATTCTGAAATGCAAGGAGCACCATTCTGTCCGTGCCTACTTGGCACAACTCTAGTGGAAAGGTGAGATGAAAGAGCACCCCTCGCCACTGACTTTAGTTTCAAAATTTGGGCCTTTGCTAAAAAAATTGTGAATACCTTCCTGTCCCATCACAAAGTTTATTTTCTCACAGATTGAATGTTACAGCATATATCCTAATAATTTTTTATATTTGTGATGTGACTCCTTCTGCCCGAAGTAGCAGAAAGATTCATTAACGCTTGCCATTTTTCACTAGCTCCAGCTGCCCGAACACATGAATTACAAAATACAGACCTATCTGGCAGAACAACAGTTAAAAATATAATTACATACTCATGGCTGTCCTCTTGAGCCACTTCAAGCTCACCTGCTACAACCTTGCAGTGCTCATCAGGAATGTGCGACTTCATGGGATGGCTTGATTTTGTGGATCGTCTGCGCCTGATGAAGTGTTCTTTTCCACTAAACGAGGTCTCTGATGTGTTCACTGGTTGTATTAGCATGTGCTCTGATCCAATTTGGATATAGCCAACCTGTCCACAAAAAGGAAACAAAAAAACCCCATCAGTTTGGTATCCCAACCTTGTCTATCAACCCAGCCTGAGCCCAGACCATTTCACTGCAATCATTATTTACAGTGTGAGGAAGGGAAAAGTAATTATGATTGTGTTCAGTCTGAATAATACAGACTAAAGAACTTCATCTGCTTCTAATATTTATTTTTTTTATATCACCAAGCACGATTTAGAAACACTGTGCACTGTACAAGTACGAAGAAAAGGTGGGGGTTTTTGTCAACACCTTTCCTCTCCCTCCTTCCTCTCTCTCCAACCAGAGCACCACTCTAGCTGGAAGCATAAATACGTATGTCGTATGAGATGCTCAGCTCACATGAGGACAAATAAATCCTATTAACAGAACTCCTTTCATAATCACTTTTCTAACTGCCATCTAGAATTGCATTGTTATTTGATGGCATTTACCATCTCAGTAGAGCAAAGAGGTGAGATTGCTTGCAAACAGGAGAACGCCTATGTGTATCAGTCTTGCAGACAACACTAAGCGAATCGAAGTGATGTCGTAAGTATGACTTGCAGAGCCTCCCACATCGTTTTGTATGAGGACCAAATACCTCTTCTTCACTACAACAGGGGCCACACAGTAAGCACTGCTCTCCCTACAAGCCATGGGTTGGGTTTCTGAGGTCAAGCCAGGAACGGACTGTTCTGCCTTTCCAGTTGTGAGATTTTCCACCACTCCTGGAATAAATAACACAAGGAAGGCAAAGACCCTGTCTAAGTAAGAGCAGACTCCATAGGCTACAGGTCAGAGCACTAAGGCCTGCCTGTCTTGCACCAAGTCCAGACCTTACACCAGGGCTGGGAAGAACATCTTTGGAAGGCAGCTTCTGCCCCAGGAGAGCCCTCCTCTGCTTGCAACACAGTTTTTAAGGTTCTTTTATACCTTTTCCACTCCTTTTCTAGCATGAAAAGAAGAGAGTGAAAGCAAAGATATCACCTTAAAACCAAAGAAAGCCTCCAGGTTTAATAATCAACACTGAGGTTAATACACATTGAAGAAAGTGAATATGTACTATGAGGGTTTCTTACTTTTCATTGTAATAATTCAATGATTAATTGGATTGCAATTAAAAGTCTCAAAATATAGCTCTTTGCCATATGCCCCCTTGAAAGAACTCTCTGATTCAACTTCTCCTGCTAGCAACAGAAGGCCTCATTTGGCCTGTCAGGAGGCATCAGACTGTGCCTGTGGTACACCTTGGAGGTACAGGAGCTTGCAAAGGGGTCCTGCTAGGTTGCATGCCTGTAACACCCACCCTATACATATAAAGAGAGACCAGACTTTTTTTGCCCCCCCCACTGCATTCTGTGCCAACCAGGCAATCATCCACATAAATGCTCTGCACGTACATGCAAATACTATATATTCAACAGCTGACTGTACTAATATGATTTATAATATACATTACATACATACTGTATATTGCACATTTCCACAACTCCCTGCCAAATTCAGTCCTCACGTACACCCAGGAAATCCCTTTGGCCTAGTATTTCCAGCAAGAGGAATTTCTGCGAACAGAAATGAGAGCCCTTCTTTTGACAGTCGTACTAACTGAAGAGCGTTCAGGGAGAACCAGGATCTCTCAGAAAGGGTCACTAATTTTGAAAGTGCACTTGGGGGGGGGGGGGGG
>Ga0065711_1029072_pt1 | contig 37787 bp, 24 predicted proteins | sample Hoacrofraction12_FD_59098 | JGI IMG/M metagenome (GOLD analysis project Ga0065711, IMG submission 59098) | Hoatzin crop microbial communities from Cojedes, Venezuela - Epithelial fraction 12 v2 (version 2) | ecosystem: Host-associated > Birds > Digestive system > Esophagus > Crop | place...
ACCTCTGTGGCTCATCTAGTCCAACCCTCCTGCCAAAGCAGGGTCACCTACAGCAGGCTGCACAGGACCTTGTCCAGGCGGGTCTTGAATATCTCCAGAGAAGGAGAATTCACAACATCTCTGGGCAGCCTGTTCCAGTGCTCTGTCACCCTCAGAGGGAAGAAGTTCTTCCTCATGTTCAGACAGAACTTCCTGTGCTTCCGTTTGTGCTCATTGCCCCTTGTCCTGTCGCTGGGCATCACTGAAAAGAGTTTGGCCCCATCCTCTTGTCACCCACCCTTGAGATATTTATAGGCATTTATAAGGTCCCCTCTCAGCATTCTTCAGGCTGAACAAGCCCAGTTCCCTCAGCCTTTCCTTGTAGGAGAGATGCTCCCATCCCCTCATCATCTTTGTAGCCCTCCACTGGACTCTCTCCAGTAGCTCTTCATCTTTCTTGAAGTGGGAAGCCCAGAACTGGACACAGTACTCCAGATGGGGCCTCACTAGGGCAGAGTAGAGGGGAAGGAGAACCTACCTTGACCTGCTGGCCACAGTCTTCTTAATGCACCCCAGGAATATTCAGATCTGCTCTCTTGGTCTCAGGCCATGTCAGCCAGGGGCTACTCGAAGTTAGGGACAATGCCTGGCATGGCCCAGGACAGTGGTGTACTCACCAGGTGGATTTCTGAAGTCAGAGCTCCTCAGCTGTCCTTATAGAAATGCTCATTCTGTTTCCAGTAGTCAGTAATGGACAAAAAATATTTTCTTTTGTACCCATTACAAAATGTAAAGACATTTTCTGTACGTAATAAACGAAAGAGAAACATTCTTATAACTCAGGGGAATTCTTGATTTCTGCTTTAGTTAGTGGACATTTCTGTAAGATCTATGAATTGTCAGCTGTTTTTAGCTTCTGATCATGAAATATTTTTAAACTTGATCATATTTGCATATAGATGCTTTTGAAGCACTGAAGCTTTTTGGTTTAAAAAAAAAGAATAAAGATATTCCACCCCTTCTTTATATAAAATTTATAACAATTCATCCATAGTGGTAAGAGCTTAAAAAATTTCATAAGAGCTTCATTAAGCCATAAAACTCGCACTTTATTCTACATATATAAGCGCATTTTCTTCAAACAAAGGAAAAAATAGTAGTATTTCATGTTTGAAAAATTAGTTTGCTTCTTGATGAAGACTGGAAAGTATTGAACTTTCTGTGAAATGGTTCGGCATCAACTGTTGAAGCCGATGGAGACTTGCTCTTCAACAAACATGCAGATTGGATCAGCTCAATAGATTTTAATATGATTCAGTGCAAAATATTCTTCTTCAACCTGCATGGCAGAGTGAACTTACTGTGCTTTTTCTACGTGGTGCTACATGAGCTGTGTTGCTTTCACAGCCCTCCCTTAGCAGCATCACAAGCTGCGGAGACCTGTTTTCACGTTTACACCACCGAGTCATTTCTGTTTACTGAAGGAGAGAAAAAGCTGCTTCTTTGCTGCTTTGTAACCATGTAGGCAGTGACTGGGTAAAGGATGGTGAATGATGGAGCGGTGAGAGTGTTTTGGCTTCTGTGAAGCATGCAGGGGAAAAAAAAACCCTGCATTGTGAAAATGAGAGGTGCAATCCTGTTCCTGTTCCAGCACTTTACTCCAGGTTTAGCCAGTTTGTTCTGCAAACAATCAGCCTCCTTTCCAATGCACAAACCACGTTACTACCGTCATACAAATTTAAGTCCAAAGCAAGCAAGAGCTACAGATTTTAATCCCTGTGGAGTATTCACATGATAACTGGGCAAGCAAGTATTGCTTTAAATAGCTCAGCACATCGCTGTTGCTCAGTGATACGCAGTCCAACTCCGTATGAGCAATCAGGGGAGAGATTTTTGACTGCCAGGTATCTCTCTTTTGACCGCCTTTGGGAGAGAGACGTGCTTACAGCATCTCCTTCCGACATCAGTGCTGTGCCCTCCTGCGCCAGGAGCCAGGGACTCCCTGGATCGAGGGAATGGCTGGAGGGGTTTGACAGCTACCTCAGCCCGTATTTTTAATTTTGTGGCCAGGCAGTTCGCAGGTTCTCCTTTTTTAAGCTATTTTCCCCAGCTGCCCAGCACCGCCCTGCAGTGCCTGCTGAGAAGACAGCCGCTGCCGGCACGTCCCATGTCCAGTCCCTCCGGGACCTTGCCAGCGGTGGCCTGCCCCGTGGACGTGACAATATTTGGGCTTGTGCAGGACACTATTTTTACGTGGCGTTGGCTCGCGTCCCGCCTGTGCGTGGGTGCTGCAGGAGTCATCTGACCCCTGGGCGTGCTGGTGTCGGAGCGCTCCGTGACGGCACACTGCTGCAGCACCCACTCCCCGCCGCACCGGCCGAGCCCCCAGTGCCCTGCTGCTGGTGGCATTCCCCCTCTTGAGGGGAGTTAACACGGGGATGCCGGAGGATACAGGTACGCTGTGATGATTCCATGTTTGGGAGAACCTAGAGCTGAAATGACTTGTTTCTCTCCTGAGCTGTGGTAATGAAATCACTGATACTATCGTGAGAATAATTATTCTGTGTTTACGTGGAAATACAGCAGAGTGGAGGATGATGGTTAAACATTGATTTTGAATTGTGCTTCATACTCTTTTATTATATGAATGATTATTTGGAAATTATAATGATACTGACACTTAGCTGATAACTCAATTTGAAAACTTTCCTCATGTTATTTAATTTAAATTCACTTTAGAGTATATATTAACTTGAAATGAAAAAAATACCTATTGCTTTATGCAGCTATGTTGGAGTGCTGTTCCTGTATCCTTTCTCATTGTCATCTTGCTAAACCAATACAAAAATAGTCTTTACGTTGCTGCAGTAACGGTTCGTAAAATTCAGCAAAGATTTTTACTAACTGCCTTTGGATTTGGTAAATATTTTACTATAACAAGGAGGGCAGGAGGTTAGCTTCTGCCAGGCTTATTTATCTGACATGAATTTTGCACTGAGCGGACGGTGAGACCTGGAGCTCTCGTGTGCTGGGTACTTGTGCTGTTACATCTCTCACACTTGGTTGTATTCACTTTCTGCTGGATAACACCTCTCTGTCATCCCTGGTCCCATAAACTCTGTCATCAGCAGTGAAAGCTCAGTTTGCTTCAGTTGTGCTGTCTGCCTGCTGTCCTGTATCAGCTATAGGTTTCTGGTTTGATTATGATCCATAGGAGTGCTGGAAAAGTCATGCAGTCCTTTCCTCAGTGCTAATGGAAAGGCGCTGTAAAAGCTGTTGCTTATAAGCAGTAGAAGCAGGTATACGTTTCGAAAAAGAGTGTGATTTTTGAACCGTGTTATTTTGTATTTTTGGACTCCGTGAATGAATTCAATTAAATAGAGACCTATTGACATAAAGATTTATTGAAGTTGCTGAATTGCCTGTCTTACGGTATAGGAGCTAAAGAGAGAAGCAGTAATAGTGCTTTGCTGCAGGAGCTACAGCAGAAGTCTTGGAAAGAGCGGCGAGCATTTCGAGGGGGGTGGCTGGACCCGCTCGGTGCGGAAAATCCCTGCTGGGGGGGACAGCTCGCTCCTGTGTGCTGGCGTGGGGACACTTCATCCCTCTGCATGGCCAGCTGGAGGGCTCAAGGGACTACCGGAGACAGACATTCAAGGCAAAACTTCTGTAGCTTTCTCTTTATCCTTGTGATCTTCTGCTCTGTTGTGAGATGCATGGAAAGGAAAGGTGTTACGTTGTAATGACAAGGCACCATAAAGTACGCAAACACGTTTGAAACGGCCTTTTGCACAAGCTGCTAATTGAGAAATACAGTAAAACAGGTTACCACTAGATACTTCACATGCTGTTGCAGAACCTCTGCTTCTAACATGTTTGCTGCTCGGGCGGTTTTGGTGCCTGTCCATTCGGGCACGCATGCTCTCTCCTGCCCCAGTGCCTGGACCTCCAGGGTGCAGGGCTGGGGCCGGGGAATTGCTCTTGCCTGCTGCCGCGTGCAGTCGGAGCGGTGCATGGGCAAAACTTGTGGAGTGCCCCTTACACGGTCACCCTTTCTCTCATCCTTTCTGTGGAAAGGACCATCGAGGTCTCGGGCTCCCACAAGGCTCCATAATGAATCACCAGTTCATAGGGAAAAAAAAAACCCCAAACTCCTTATCGAAAGTAAATTTATAGCTCACACCCATGTGGTTCTCTGAACACTGCATGTATTACCGTCTTATTACTGTGTTATGTTATCCTTACCCCCACGCAGGACTCGAGTACTCCGAGTCACTGTATTTTACACACAGACACAAGGCAGGGAGGGAGCAGGGGCCAGCTTTAGGCACTTAAAATCATAAATAATGCTACACGGGATATTTAGAGGTACTTAAATGCTTGTTTCCTTTGCTTTCATCTGGGTGTTTTTAAGTCCAGCCCTGAGTGTTTTGACTGAGGCATCACAAGAAGGGTTTGGCAAAAAACCAACTTGAACTCCAACCTCTAATTCAGTCGGGTGCTGCTGCCCTCATCTGCTTCTCCTTTAATCCTACTCAGAGAAGATTGCAAATTTAATTCCCCTCTGAGCTGCTGGGAACCACACCCTCCCCAAATCACTTGATTTCAGCAATCAATACTTTGTCCTGTTTCTTAAATACTTAGTGAGTAAATGGCATTGGGGTCTTATACTTGTTTATTTTGATTTTCAGTCACCACCTCTAGCTATAGAGATGAAAGGCTTCAGTGTCGACACAGACACGATTTTCTGCTAATTCCTTCATGCAGAATAATATCTGTTATCAGAACTGTGCATTTTTGGTTCAGAGTTGGAATGTGGCCTGTGTCTGTGTTGAAAAAACTGAACAGTTTAATGAACTTAACAGCTGATACTGGTAATTTTAGATATTAATGTCTTTTTGATGAAGCAAAATGTTTCCATCTCATGAAGTAAATGTAATGGGTTGTGAAGAAGGGGTGTTCCTGGTGAAGATATAGAGGAGTCAGTAGTGATGATAGTAGCTAAAGAAAATTGGTGTGGTTTTTCTGCTGATGGAGCGTTGCTGTTGAGGGCAAATGATGTTATATTTGTATGAGCCAGAAATGCACTTTTTTAACCCAACCTGAAGAACAGATTAAAAAAACCTAAAATCAAATGCAAAAAGAACAGGGACACCCCCCCAACCCTTTTTGGTTGTCCTTTTACTGTTGTCTTCAGGCTCTGGTTCTGCAGTATCCATCCTGGAACCTAGATGAGGAGTTAGCACTTTCCCTGGATTGAGGGGTAATTTGGGGTAATTTCGGGGATTGCAAAAACTTGTCATTTGGGAATAAAATATTTATTCACATAAATGTTGTCTATCTATTCAAATTACACCTTAGTTTAGTTTACAGTACTCTTTACAAAGTCCGTATGAAATATCACAGAACACCTGTCAGACCTGGTGTCCAGCTCTGCAGTCCTCTGTCCTCAGGTCCACAGGAGAGACATGGACCTGTTCGAGCGGGTCCAGAGGAGGCCACAAAAAATGATCAGAAGGCTGGAACACCTCTCCTGTGAGGAAGGTCTGAGAGAGCTGGGGCTGTTCAGCCTGGAGAAGAGAAGGCTCCGGGGAGACCTTTGAGCAGCCTTCCAGTACCTGAAGGGGCCTACAAGAAAGCTGGAGAGGGACTTTTTACAAGGGCATGTGGTGATAGGACAAGGGAGAATGGCTTCAGGCTGAAAGAGGGTAGATGTAGATTTAGATTACATATTAGGAAGAAATTCTTTACTGTGAGGGTGGTGAGGCGCTGGCACAGGCTGCCCAGAGAAGCTGTGGCTGCTCCGTCCCTGGCAGTGTTCAAAGCCAGGCTGGATGGAGCTTTGAGCAACCTGGTCCAGAGGAAAGTGTTCCTGCCTGTGGCAGTGGCAGTTGGAACTAGATAGTTTTGAAGGTCACTTCTGACTCAAATCGTTCTAGGAATCTGTGATTCTAATATTACAGTGTGTCATTTGGCCCTTTGTCATTTCAGACTTCCGTAGTCACCAAAAGCAGTAAATCTAGTATACTTTTTTCAGAACAGGGTTAAATAATGTGGAGTAAATGGGAGATGTGGCCTTTTTTGTGTCCATATATTGAACAAAGCAGGTGAAAGTCTTTAAACTTCATATTTGAGACTGCATCAAAGAGTGAATGTATATATTCGTGTTTTAAGCATGAGATCTCTTAACTTTTCAGTACTTGATTTCTAAGATCAGTAATGGCTTCTATGGGTCTTTGTGCTAAGTTAAGCCAAAAGGCACCAAACTGGAAAAAGCATTAGAACTATGTCAAATTCTGCAGTTTCTGGCCAGATGTTTCTTCATCAGATCTGTAATTTACCACGAAGATTTTTCTCATTTGGCTACCCGAAGCCTGATAGCAAAGGGGTTTGTCATCCTCTGCAGACACTGGTCCTAAAGGGGACCTTTTGGGATCTTTTGCCAAGGGTTTGCTTTCACTTAGTGGATTGCTCACAGCAAAGAGGAGATGACGAGAGCATGGTTACATTTTCCGTCCCAGGCTCTGGATTGGGGCATGACCAGGGACTTGCAAATTTTCTTCCTTCTGCCACTGCCATCAGCTTGTCTTGTGCAGTTTCCAAAACACTCTTGTCTCAGCCAAATCTCGTCCTCAATGCTGGCACCTCATCCTGGTCCCCACTGCTCTTAACTCCTCCTTAGTCTGGCAATGCCAAAGGAGCTGGTTTTATTCAAAGGGGATTTTTTTGATCCTGTATTGTGGATTTTCATGGATCCAGTGCACCTTTCACAAAGTCCATCTCTGTCAGGCTTCAGATTTTTCTCCAAAGTACTTCCAAACACAAGGTGCTGTGCTTTCTTTTTAATGTTGAAAACTGATATATTTTATCCTATCCTTTTTTCCCACCTTTTTGGAAAGCTTAAACATTTTGTCTGAAATTGTCCCTAAAGAAAAGAGCTCAGCAACACCAAATATGAATGTCAATATAAACGGTTAAAGTTTGGCAAAGTTATAAGCACGCTGAAAACATCATTTTACAGTTGCCATAAGGTTAATAAAGAGCGAAACCACTGTCCTCTCTTCCCAATGATACTTAGAGCAAATGCATATGTCTTGAGCAAGCAACATAGAAGTAAATCTGAGGAATGTATCTTATTTGACAATTTGTTTAACAAACCATTGCTGATTCAATAACCCCTACTTTATCCGGAACTACAGACTTGTGTACTGTGTAGCCTGCTGGGGAGAGGTTGAGTCTTAACATCAGAAATATGTGAGCACTGGGTATTTGGCAAGGTTATTGGCAGTGATGTCCCCAGCAAACAGGTGTTGTACACTGATGAAGTGCTGGCGAAAGTGTTCGCTAGTTCATTTCTTGCCAGTTTTTGTCCTTGTCAAAAAATATGTGCAGTCAGATCCTTTTAGGGTTTAAGGACTGATGGAGGTACCTCTGCTAGAGCAGAAAGCAGTCTGGGAGAAAGGGAAATTTTGAGAATCAGGCATTCATTTGTTTTCGATTCAGAAAAAGTCATTTGAAGTTAAGAAGGAAATTTCTCATTTTGTTAAATTCTGCAGATCAGGGTGTAATGTAAGTATTTAATTTTTAATGAGCTCTTCAGTCAGTTATGATCCTAGGAGTAGTTGCAGATCATTACATTCTATCAGTAATTCACGATGTAACTCATTAAATATGTTGATTGTATCTTCTGCTGCTTCAAAGACTGATTTTGATACATAGAGGTAAAGAAGTAGAATGCTGAAAATAACCATGTAAACGTATTTCTTTAAAATTATTTGAAACATAAGTTAAAATTTGAAGTTGACTAATGTAGTTAGTGTACCAAAATTTGTCTGTAGTTGCAATTTCAACATAAACCAAGATATATTTTAAAATATTCAAATTTATATATCGTTAATTACATCATTTTGTATTGCTAGAAGAATGAGTAACTATTTAAGTCTTCAGAAGCAACTTTATAATGGCCCAAAGGCACTGTATTCCCACTGGGGTTTTGTGTGAAATATTGATTAGCTTAGTTCTGAACTGAGAGGAAAGCAAAATAATTATTCATCTGTCAACCATGCATATTTTAAATACAATTTTTACCACTTCAAGATTAATGGAAGAATTCCAACAGAAATACTGCGTCTTTTACTTTTTCATTTATTTTATGCTGAGTTGTCTTTTTTTTTTTTTTTTAAATTTGAAATCTTGATCTAGAGACCTGAAGAGAAGGAAATGCAGTAAGTAGTCCTGTCCTGTAGCTCTGGACACTGAGCACCACATGGCGATGTGGAAAGCCAGACTTTCTGTTTTCTGTCACTTTGCAACAATTTTCAGTTTGCAACAATTTTCACAATTGTTTCACAGTCCACAAAACAAATTTACAACCATTTTCAATTTTCTGCTGCTTTGCAGTAAGTGCAGCATTGAAGTCGCAGATGCAAGAAAACAGACAGAAAAATGAAGTTTTCTCTGGAAAAATGTGGCAATATTTTTGCTTTAGAGAAAAGGGGTATGTTTGGTGCGGAGGGCTGCCCTCGGGGCTCGGCAGCGCTGCATCAGGGACCCTGAAGCACCTGTTCTGCTCTCCGGCTGGGGTTCCTTGGCCGGGTTACTGCCCTGCCGATGGGACACACTACAGCATGAGATCGCAGCCGTCTGCGTGCCTCCACACCGGCCAGGCGCTGGTGCCTCTGGGGAGATGCTGCTCAGAAAGCCTTAGCCGTGGGAAGAGTCAAGCATGAAAAACAAAAAAAAGTCAAATGTTTAATCATTCCAGTTAGAATTTTGTATTTCAAATATAATTTTTTGAGGCAAAAATGTTCTGGGTGTGGTCACCTCTTTTTAAGACAAGTCTTCCATGAATTAAATGCTACAGATTTGATACTTGCTAGTGATTCTGGAGGGAGCAAACCTGCTTTATCCACAGTTATGAACTTTTAGCAGCTACTCTAAGTAACTCAGGAAAATACTCTGTTTCAGTTTCTTACAAGGTTGATTCTTTTTCAGGGTGGGCAGTTTGTTTTGAGCAGGTTACAGTAAACAGAAATTCTCATGTCAAAAGTTAAGTATTGCAAAGTTCAGAGTTTTCTGCAATTTCTTTTGAGGAAAGAGTCAGACGTCCGTATTAGCTTGAACTGTGTGTGCCCCATTAGCCCTGTGTAAATTTGACCATCTGCCATTCTATAAACTTCTAATTGCCTGTCGTGGTGTGTTATTTTTATTGCAGATGTACTTAGTTACAGCCAGGGCTTCAATTATAGCTCCAGAGTCCGCACTGCCTTGAGCAGGACTTATCTGACAATCCCAGAACACTGATGGGTGGTGAATGACGCTACAGGCAGCTCAATGCCGTGTGTCTCCTTGGGGGAAAAAAAAGCCCTTTATTTACGGGAGTAGAAAGTGCTGGCTTGGGCAAAACTTGCAGAAACTCCCCTGGAATACTGGGTGGGAGGCTCAGCATCTTATTGAAATACTGACTCCTTGAAGTTGGTGGATATGGAAAAGCCTTTTAGTTATCAGCACCAGGTTCCCACGGTGGGGATGAGGGTGAGAACAGAGCAGGAAGAGCAGCAAGGTTGCATGTTAGAGAACAAGAGCTGGATGATGCTCACTTAGTGAATTTGGTATCGTCTGTTATCATATGTGTTCGTAGTGACAGTACCCTCACTGCCTCTCTGTCATCCTGACCTATGGTGAAGATATAGACATTACTGTTGTTGTGTTGTTGTTTTAAATTAAAATTAATTTTGTGGGGTTTTTTTCCTTCTTTTTTTTCTTTTTCTCTTTCAGAAGCCTTTTTTTTTCTGAAATAGCAACTCTGTTATTACAATGGGAATGGAAACTAAAGATCTTGACCACTCTGAGTTTAACCCAGCCTCATATAAATTTATTCGTCATGTGGCAGCAGTCTCATACAAATGTTACTTCCCTTTTTTTTTTTTTGAGTGCTGATGAAAGACAGCAGTTACACAGCACTGGCATTATCCCTTGACTAAACCCTGAAGGGAAAATAAGTCTGACTCCCATTTATACTTACTGTATTGGCTCCATCTTGACTGGTTCATAGGTCAGTTTATTGTAAAGCTAAAATTTTAAAAATTCGATCACTTTGAAATAACCAATCCAACCTTAGAATATGCATGCCGCATTACAGAAGAAGAATGACATTAAGTATGTAATTTATTTAAAATGCTTGATGTATTTTCCTGTTATTAGTTCTTCTTCACAAAGCCATGTCTCTTGAGTTATAGTACAGCCCCCTTAGAATTAACTGCCTTGATGTTTGCCCTCTAGACTCCCAAGTACACTGCAATAAACAATCGATGCAAGTACTGCAGCGGAGTTGCAAGACTTCAGGTCATGTCTCACCTGTTCCACTTAACACATTGGGATGTCAATTTGTATTGTTGTTATCAACAGCCCAATAAATGCAGTTTCTAATTTACATCACAAGATGGCAGCAAATTTTTAATTCACTTAATATTTTACTAACCTAGCTAAAGCTAATCTCTTGAAATCATGGTTTTCTTACAAAATAACAGCAACCTTTGTTTAATGATTAGATGTATGTGGTATTTACAGAGATGTCAATGTTTTAGAAGTATGAAGTCAAAACATCTACAGAAGTGTATTTCTATCTTAAAATCAGTTAAAAAGGCAATTACCTTGAACCTTAAGCATCAATAGCTCACAGTATAATAGTTACTAAATCCCATTATAGGTGTTTCGGGTGCAAACAATAGCTTTTATCTATAGTCTTTGATTTCTTGAAGAGAAAACGCAACAAAGCAATATTTGAAATTCAGGTGAAGGCTCTCAAGACTTGATCATGTGGATTCTTTCCTCTATAAGCAATTCTGATTTATGTTTGAAATGTTTGCAGGCATGAGCTTTGAAACTTATGGAATGAGAAGCTTGGCTCAGCTCCTTTAGCAGAACTTCTCTCCAGTGCCGGCCGATATCAGGAGTTAAAACTGTTTGATCTGCCTGACCTGTTTTGTCCCAGGTGTTAGTTGTCATTATTTGTAGGTCTTACAAAAGATGTTTTTATTGTAGTGCTGCATGTGATGTCCTTTAAAACACTCCCCTTTTTGTTTTCCCTTGCAGTTTCACAACCACAGGCTGTACACAGCCAACTGGAGAAGCCATCAAGTACTGCAATTCTCTGCAATAACTGTGGAAGCCCATGCAAAGGAGAAGTTTTGAGAGTTCAGAACAAATATTTCCATATTAAGTGCTTTGTTTGCAAAGGTACGTGTTTGTAACAGTTCTTCATATGATTTGAGTATTAGCACTGGGTGTGTGACTTCATGGGCCTGGAAACTTCACAAACATATTTCACAATGCAGTTCTTGCCTGAAAGGTTTTACTGTAAACTCTATGACTGCTTAGTGTAAGACTGTAAACATCCTAAATCCTAAAAGTGGAGTATGTTTTGAATGGATATAAACCTGCACAGTTTACTGTATAGCTGGGACCTGAAGAAGAACACATTGGGAGAACTGGTAGTGAAACACGGTGTGCGGTTAGGAGAGAATTAACATTTACGAAGAAACTCAGAGGGTGTGCCTTTCCCAGCTTTCTGTTACATGCCATGGGGTGGGCCACGGCCACGTCTGTTCAGGCTTTCTTGTGTTGGACTGTGATGTTTGAATCCTAGAGTGACCCTCCGTGCTTTTCTGTTTTTTGGAGGGAACTACTTGGTTTGATAGTGTCAGAGATGCATGGTTAAACTGCTTCTTGGTGTCAGGGCTCTTGGAGTACTTCTGTTCCTCCTTACTACGCATTTTGCGAAGTGCTAAGTTTACACACATGATTGGGTTCTTCTAATCTTCATTATTTAAATGCCATAATTTCTTTGATCGCTTTTCACGGATTTCCATCAATTTGCTGGCATCCTTCTGGTATCTCTTTTTATTTGGTTTCTGGGTTTTATTTGTTGCGTAAGAAGCGTAAGTTACTTTCTGGTGTGGAAATACCACATCGTTACGTGAAAAGAGCTTAGGAACCAAACAGAGCACTGAACGTACATTTCACTAGCTAACATAAAGTGGAAAAAAATCAGGTTAGGCAAATGTAATTTGGGTTCTTAATCACCTGCTGAAATCAATGGATGAAAAAATATAGTTAACATGTTATGATTTAGCCTTAAAATGATGCTTAGTCCTTCTGGTCAATTGACCACTTACCTCCCTTCAGCCTTGGGGAGAGGTTTGTGCCGCAACCCCATTTCTAAACCCCTTTTCTTGTCATGCTGCTGGACTGTTGTGCACGGACAGGGTGATGATCCTGGGAATATCTTTACCTTACAGTTGACTCCTCCCTGCAGTGCATTTATTTTGAAGGTGCTCAGTGGTGCAGCTTGCCCCATCTCACCTCATCCGCCAAAGATACTGCTGTGAAAGAGGCAGTGTGTCCAGTGTCCCAGGACAGACCATGTAACGTGTGGGCTGGCTCCGTTGCCCCGCTGAGCTGCCTGCCTGCTTAGGTGGACTGCCTCCGTGTTAAAGCCTCTCATAGCCGTATCTATAGTAATACATATAATAATCTCTGTATTAAAACATCTCATTTCTCATCAGAAAAACCTCAGATACTTGTAAGAAAGCAGAAAATTATGTTCTGTCTCACAATATTTACAGACGTATGATGATGGAGACCACAAACTGACCAAGAGCCCATGAAGAAGAATTACAAATGACCATGTCTTGAGAGGTTGTCTAGAGGTATTTAGTATCAGTTTGAATGACTTGATCAGTGACAGATGGTATTACACTTGAAGAAGTCACACTTACCTGTTTGAGTATGTGTGAAATGTGAAACTATTTCTTTGATAGTGTTGGATAAATTGTGAGGTTTCTTGGGGGCAGAGGCATTTAGTTGCTTTAGGTTTTTTAGAGTAGAAAGATAGTTTTGTATTTTGCCATACTGCCATCTGATTATTCCTATGGGGACTGCAAGTTTCCGAAAGGTAACAGCAAGTATATAGGTGTTTACAGTATTTTATAAATACTTTTATGGTATTTTATACAGTCACTCCAGCAGACCAAACAATGGACAGTCCATAATGCCTTTGCAAATCTATTTGTATGCAAAAATCCTGCAGCCTCCACCCTGGTTAAATAGGAAAATCCATGCAATCCTGCAAAAATCCTTCTTTGTACAGGATTACTCATATGTGAGATGAACGATAATTCATATCTTTGTCCTTTACTGGTTTGGTCATGATGAAATGAATTAAGCTTGCAATCTGAGCCACAGATGAAAAAACATGACCACTGTGCTATAGCAGCTTCGCTGTGTGTGCATCTGCCTTGTTATACCCCTAATAAAAATTCCTTGGATTGCTGCCCTGCTGTGGATGCAGCACGTGCAGTCTTACACACCGGCACAGCTAGCAGTTTCACGTATACTTTCTTCCCCATGGATTTTTATTTATTTGTTTGATTAACCTGTTAGAACATACCATATCACAGCGGAGCTGGGTGTGTGGTTCAGTGGGTCAACGTTTATGAGTCGTGTGGCACTCCAGTTTCCTGGGAATTCTGCAAGAGCCATGGACTGGATACATCACTTTTAGACCATTTCTTCGTTAGAACATACAATACAACCCAGAGTTATATCATCTATCATGAAGCCATGTTAATAGAAAGGGCAAAGACAGAATATTCGGTGAAAAGGTTAAAAAAATCAAGTAATGAGGTGATAGAGGTGATTTGTTTGTTAGATCAAATGTATCTGCCAGGATATAAATACGTATGTTCAAAGCTACGCTGAGTAATCTGAGGGACTCGCGTTTGGACATAGCTACGGGGTTTCGCATTTCGGAACAGGAGTCATTTGCGGGAAGCTCCCTAGTAAGATTTCTGAGTCCCAGCTTCTGGCAAAGCAGTAGCAGTTGATGGCACGCGTGGTATCTGAGGCACTGGGCAGGCAGCACAGGAGCTCTTGTTCATCAGGCTCTCTCAGTGATGTGCCCATCACTTCCCAAGTACTTCAGGAGTTTGCAATCCCAGATTGTATGAACTCGGTATAATAGGAAAATCTACGCTTTTGACACAATACTCTTGGAGTCTGGCTTGGACAGTATGGTGGGTTCAGGGCTGACTTACCAATGTCATGATAGTTTAATATTTTATCTCACTGAAATAATGATAATAAAGACAATAATTCCTTTTGCCTGTGAAAAAGTGATTTAATGCAATGGCCATGGGTTCTATCTTGTGGGCTTGAGATTTTTAAACTTTAAAAATAATTAGATACTGACTTTCTAAAAGCAACTCAATAATTCAAGAATGAAAAAAAAAATTTGGTCAGTTAGTGAACTCTCACAATCTCAAAGTATTTGTTAATTTTTCTTTTGTTTTAATCACCTTCTTCTTGCAACCTTTCTTTGTATTCATAAAGAACTTTCTGCAACCCCTTATGTCTTGGTCATATACCAGTCACATCAGCACTCTAGCGAAAGCTTTATTTCACAGCATATATTTCATCTAGAGTGCGATGAATATTTTTAAAGATATCTTTCATAAGTTTATATATTAATAAAGTGTGGTGGAAGGGACAGGGGAGAAATCATGGTTACGAGTACTGGCAGAGGAATATCTTGCTAACATTTCAATAAAGGTTATCTAACTATCCACTATAGGAAGCCAAGCTTCTCTTATTTCTGGTTTCCAACTTGATTTGTCTTATTTAAAGACACAAAGTTTCTCGGGTTTTAGGATTTTAGGGCATAATAAAGCCATTAATGCTTACTCTAGTCTTTATACCCAGGATATTACATAATATCGTCGCTTCACTTTCTTAAGAATAGACAGATACACTTTTCTTTAGTCTTTTCATTGCCTTGCTTTTCTCTTTATTTATATCCTTCTAGTCCAAAGGCTGAGCAGTTATTCTAGAAAGTTAAGTGGTCATTAAATAATGTATAGGATTTTAAAAGAAGTAATTACTGAAACTCCTGGGGGACGATCCAAACTACAGATGCAGCCACGTGCAAAATATGTTTGCGTTGCAGAGGGCTGGTTCCTCACTGGGAAGAGCTACCTGGGAGAGGTGCTTAACCATGCTGGGAATGCTGGAGTAGATTCAGGCAAAGACATCAATCAAATGGAGAGTAGTAAAACTCACCCTGGTTGAAATCGATGTAGAACTGGGACAAAACTGAATGCATTTAAAAATTATGCCTGATGTTCATTAAATAAGATTTTGGGTGGTAACATAAGCTTTGCAGGCAGTAGAGATACTATTCAAAGAAAGCAGTTTTGAGCATACATAATTTCAGCCCACATTAGATAATATCACGCCCCTGAAAAGCCTGTAATTCTTTTGAATGACTTAAGTTCTCTTCTTAGGGTAAAGTTTTTACCCACGCAAAAAAAGTCAGTGCAAGGATGGAGCGCGTTTGTCTGTCTGTATCATGTGCTTTCATATGGGGATACAGCAGGGACACAGCGAGCACACTGGAGTAGTTACTGGGCATGTCAGTCCACTAAGGTGATGTGGAGCCTGTGTGGAGACCCAGGGAGAGTTGTTGCATAAAAGTCATCCCTGCAACAGTGGTGTTATTCCACCTCCCGCTTTCTGCAACTCATTAACACGAGACCATCTGCCATATCTGTGCATAGTCAGAGCAAGGACTTAATCTGCAAACTTGTAACTGGCGTCCAAAGCATCATCATGAAAAAACAGAAAATATTTAGTGTTTTTGCTTTACACATTTTTACAAAAAAAAAAAAAACAGACTGTTTTAGTCAGGCAAATAACAGTGGTATTTTATCGTAAACACCTAAAATGCTATTAGATTGAAAAAGGATTAAAGCATGTTACTCTGTTTCTTAAATCTCTTTAGCATGCTTGTAAATTATAACCAGATTAATTCCTTGAAGTTAGAAATCGATATAAACCAGACAACTTTTCCGGTTTTCCTGGAGGTTGTTTCAGTAGCTTGGAAGAGCCACGTATGTAGTGCTGTGAGGAACTCTCTCTCACCATTTACACTACAGGAGGACTTTTATAGGGCGCTAATACTGTCTTTAAGCTACCGGGAAATTCTGCTTTCCAGAAGAGAAATGGAAAATGGAAATGCACTTTCTAATGCAAAAATTACTAGATATATAGTTTCCGTAAACTCTAAGAAGCAAATTAGAGGAGTCAAGTGCACAGGAAACTCCCCAAACTCTCCTTTTTAATTAGTGCATGTGAGCCATTAATGTTTTGTCAGTCTCATCAGAACATTCTGAATCTCTAAGGGTTTTCCTGCGCTGAAGCGTGTACCCCACAAATTAATTTGTAGGTATCATGACCAGTCTAGCCTAAGATCTTGTGTAGATGTGCTGCACGCTGTGTCCTTTATACCTTTATCAATGCTACACATGCATGGTGAGGTGTTGTATGGATGGATAAGATGTAGCCCGCAGTCCTTTCTATCTTACCCACTCCAGAAAATTGTTCTGGTTTTCCTCTGGCAGGACTCTCTGCCTTCTTGCAGGTCCTTGTTGGGAGTTGGGGAAGGGGCCAGCAGGTGCCGTAGGCTTTTCTGGTGCTGCATACTCCTTTTGTTTACCCTGGACTATAACAAAATGACATGAGATTCCAGTCCTTGAGATTATAGCTGGTATTTCAGATGTTATAGCTAAAATGCTGCTGGTGACTGACAGGCTTGAGTGTTCTTGATTTCACTGACACCTACTTGGAAAGACTTTGATATAATCACTCGTGCCTAGGAAGAGAAACTGGATTATATACCATCACAAGATGCCTTCTGTCTTGCTGCTGCCTCACCTACAGACAGAAGTTTCAGGTGTGAATTGACCAAGTGGACGAGTGAGATGGTATTCGCATGCAGACTTTGTAAGGGCAGCAAACTTCCAGCTGGGGAAGACTTTGCCAAAACCTTCATTAAAATCTTACCTGGACTTATCTGCACCAGAGCACCTAACAGAAAGCGTATCCTCATCACAGCTGTCTTCTGGAAATGGGCTTAGGCTGCTTCAGATTAATTTCAGGTCAATTTGAAGTGAAGTCTAGGCTGTAGTGGTGGAAGCCTGCCAGATGGTTGCTGTGGCTTCTCACAGGCATAGTGGCCAGGAGAAATGTTCCAGATACAGTCATGGGCTTTTGGAGAATGGGCTCCCAGACTGCATCAGTGGTGTATGAAGACATGCAATTTAGCTGCCAAAAGAGAATTATGTCAGCAGTGTACTACATGTCATTCTTGGGATCTTAATCAGCCGCCAGGATCCATATCAGGGATGGGGAGGAATACCAGAAATGTATATAAAGCCGCAGTGCTGAGGAAGAAAACTTTTATTTAGGTCTGGGCAACCAGAGATTTTTGTTTTCTTGTTTTATCTGTAACAATGTTATGAATGGGTCTTTGTTCCTTCTTTTATTTTCAGGGAGTCTGCCTCTCCTGTGTTGAATTCATGCCTGATTGCTTATATCAGGCAACAAATGGGAGAAAAAACAAAATAGACTTCATACCTGAAGTTGCAGGCTAATAAGCAAAACACTTGATTGTCTGGCAGGCTGAAAGCAAAATGGCACTGTTTGGATGACGGGAAGACCAGTGCATTTTACTGCTGTAGCCTGTTGTAGTGTTGTCATGGTTTAGCCTGTCTGGACACCAGATGCCCACCAAAGCCACTCTATCCCTCCACATCCTCAGATGGACAGGGGAGAGAAAATGTAATGGAAGGCTCATGGGTCAAGACAAGGACAAGGAGACATCACTCACCAATTACCATCATGGGCAAAACAAATTCAGCTTGGGGAAATTAGTTGAATTTATTGCCAGTCAAATCAGAGGAGGATAATGAGAAATAAAACTAGATCTTGAAACACCTTCCCCCCACCCCTCCCTTCTTCTCAGGCTCAACTTCACTCCCACTTTCTCCACCTTCTTCCCCTGAGTGGCGCAGGGGGACCAGGAATGGGTGTTGTGGTCAGTTCATCACATGTTGTCTCTGCTGCCCCTTCCTCCTCACACTCTTGCCCTGCTCCAGTGTGAGGTCCCTCTCATGGGAGACAGTTCTCCATGAACTGCTCCAATGTGAGTCCTTCCCACAGGCTGCAGTTCTTCATGAACTGCCCCAGCATGGGTCCCTTCCACAGGGTGCAGTCCTTCAGGAACAGGCTGCTCCAATGTGGGTCCCCCATGGGGTCACAAGCCCTGCCAGCAAACCTGCTCCGGCATAGGCTCCTCTCTCCACAGGTCTGCAGGTTCTGCCAGGAGCCTGCTCCAGCGCAGGCTCCCTACAGGGTCACAGCCTCCTTCGGGCATCCTCCTGCTTCGGTGAGGAGTCCCTTCCATGGGCTTCAGATGGAGATCTGCTCCAACATGGACCTCCATGGGCTGCAGGGACACTGCCTGCCTCAGCATGGTCTGCCCTGTGGGCTACAGGGCAATCTCTGCTCCGACGCCTGCAGCACATCCTCCCCCTCCTTCTGCACTGACCTTGGGGTCTGCAGAGCTGTTGCTCTCACATCTTCTCACCCCTCTCTCTGACTGCAAATACCATTACAGAGGGTTTTTTTTTTTTCCTTTTTAATTATGTTATCCCAATGGTGCTACCACCGTAGCTGATGGGCTCAGCCTTGGCCAGCAGTGGGTCCTCCTTGGAGCCGGCTGGCATTGGCACCATTGGACATGCGGGAAGCTTCTGGCAGCTTCTCGCAGAAGCCACTCCTGTAGCCCCTGGCTACCAAAACCTTGCCAGGCAAACCCAGCACAGAAACTGTAACATCCTTCGAGCCTCTTGGGACAGAGCTGTTTTTCAGGCACAGCACACAGCCAAAAAATTAATGTACTTTCTGTAGGCTCATTTGCCAGCAAGGAAAATAGGGATGCATTTTATATTCGTACAGTGCAAATGGAATAGTGATGATGTACAATAGCAGACTAGCAGCATGCTTAAAGTGCATAAATTAATTGCTGTTGCTGCTACTTATTTTTATAGGCTGTAGGCGATAAAGAATTATGGAGTTAGATTGACTGTGAAATCACACAGCATAAATGGCAGTGCTCCAGGTGCTGTTACAGACACTGGGCTGAGGAAAAAAGTAGCCTGTTTCTAAGCAAGTAGAGGAACTCTTCATATTTGTATGAGGTGTTTTGGTGTCAGGTAACTGCAAACTGTCTTAATGAGTGGAATTACTGAGTTGTTGGAGAAGCCATCCTGAGATACCCTCCTTAGAAACGGTAGGACTATCTTCTATCTCAAGTCCAACAGCAAGTCCAGGTACTTACTTGCTGCCAAATACTGCAAAAGGAGACAAACACTTATTTATTCACTACTTAAAAAATGCTCTTAAAGTTCGTAACTCTTCTGGGTAGGGTATTGCCTTTGTATGTAGGGTAATACCAAGAGAAGCAGCTGAGTTACTCAGTGTTAGTCTTTTCATTTTCATAAGTGCTACACTTGCAGTGCTTTTCTTGTTTTGCAAAGATGAACTTCAGTAATGGCTGGAAACTGTTTCTAGGTTTTAAATAACCCTACCTCCAGATACCAGTTTTGGATGACAAGCGCTGGGTAGGATTGGATTTGTGACATAACACTGATTTCCTACCCTACAAGAGTAAGATCTAGTAGTTGGCTTCAAACATGCTCCCTAGGCTGCCTCCAGCTTTCTTTCCCCTGGTTGCTTGTCTCTGCCAGTGTGCAGAGTCACCTCAGCTGGGCAGTGTTTCTCTGTCCACATGAGCAGCAGGCAAGGGGCACAGCATGTTGCCCAAGAGATGGCTAATGGGTCTGTTCTCAGAGCTACTCTTCTCAGCTTTAAACTGGGACTATTTTAATATCCAAGCCAGTATGTAACTGGAATCTCTGTGTTCTCCTCTGGTCAGCTGGATGTCGAGTTAAATCGTGTCAGATGGATCAAAGAGTGTGGGACCACATGGGGGTTTGCGACCTGAGTTGCGGCTGGCAGAGCATAGCTGGTGGTGGAGTGATGTGTGAGGAGCAGAGGAGGAGGACTTGGTGTGTGGAGAAGCTGTGACTTCCCCCAGCCTGCAGAGTCAGTGGGGAAGAGGGAGGGTATGACCACAGAGACTCTCTCCTGTGCCCAGGATTCACTGAGGAGCTAGATTTTTCTTCATTCATGAGTAAATAAAAAGACTTTGCAGAGGGTAGCACCGCTGTGAACTGTCACGTACATGGTCTCTAGAAGAACTAATGACCATTGACAAGAATTGAGATTAAGGGACCATCGAGATCTGACACAAATGATTTTTGAACCTTCTTGGAATACTAAGACACTAAAAACTTGTCTAAAAAACCTTTTTATACGGATTAAAATTTGCATGATGGATAAGCCTGTTTGAAATCTTTTCATCCCATCTTTTTTCTATGAAGAAATATTTTACAATGTACCTAACATTTTTGCATGAAAAGCCCGTTTTTGTTTAAAAGCTGTAATGAAAGAAATATTTTTCTTTGGTATGGCACATGTAAGATAGCTTCAGCTAAAATCTTCACGAGTTGTGTCTTCAGTGACATAACGGCAGCTGGCTTTATAAATGAAATATTCAAGAAAATTATAATCCTCTGCCATAACAATATTCTTGCACTGAACTGAATCAGTAGCCATACTGATGTACATCAGGAGATTTAATAGCCTTGCTAAGTGCAAGAGGTTATCAAATCTCCAAAGAAGAATAAGCGTGTCGGCCACTAGTCTCAATTCAATTTATTACAGATCTAATTGGTTCCAAATAAATGTATATTATAACCCATTTATATGTCAGTTTATTTCTACTACTGTATTACACAGAAAGAGTAGTACTTTCAGTGAAAAAGAAAGAGCTTTTCCTTAATTCCAATGCATTTTCTGCTGTAACCATAGAATTCAGGACTTGAAATTTCATGCCATATCAGAAAACAGTTGAATAAAACTGTTTGGTATTTGTTATATTATAATGTTTGCTAGATGCTGATTTTATGGAAGAAGACAGATGCATCTGCTTAATTAAGTAGAAGCATCAAACGAAGAACTGTGTTTTCAAATGTTGATATTTACATTTTATGGGTAATATTGGGGTTAAGATATGCAAACCCTAAGAAATCCTTAAACATCCGATTTTTTTTTCTCATTTCATCCAAGCTTGTTTCACATTTGATACTTTTTATGGTTTTATCCTTTAAAAGATAACACTTTAACCATATTTCATAATCCCTTTTCAATATTGCTCAGACTTCATTGCAAAGCTGTAGAGATCTGAGGCCTTTTTTTCCATCTTTTTTTCCTTCTTACTGGGATGGTTAGAAACCCTAATATAATGTATTACTTTGCAGCCTCCGTTTGTTTGTGGACAGGGTTTCCTCATTTGTTCTTATGACAACATTCTTGTTGGATTTAAATAGCTCTTCATCTTTTCTTCATCTGGCTCTTTTTAAACCTCAGATTTATGTTGAGATATTAGTGATTTCCTAAGGTGGGGGTTTTTTGTTGCTACGCTGAGCAAGCCAAGCTCTGCTTGGCTTTTAAAATAGGCTTTTATTCTTTATGTCATCCTGCTACCCCTGCTCTGCTGTGAATCAGTCTTTTGTGAAAACAACTGAGCAAGATATACCCTGTGTGCTCACAAGGTACACTGCCTCTAGTACTAGCGAGCTCTGGGCACCTGCTTGGCCCAGGGCATTCTTACTTATTACTCCAAAACATTAATGACTTGTAGCTGTCCTATGATCACTAATATTTGCAAGTCTTTCTTTCTTTCTGCCACTGAGAAGGGAAATTATTTGTTGCTCCTGTTTGAACGGAAGACGTTTGATTTTGTGCAATTAAAATAAATCCCATCTCCGTGTCTCAAGGTATCCAGCTCCCCTTCTGCCTGGATCCCCCTCTGCACTGATTGTGCCTGTCGGCTGCGGGTCATTAGCGCATTTCATTGTCATGGGTCTGCTTTGTGGTAGCAACATTATTCCTGTTGGAATTTCCCATAGTCATTAATCAGCTGTACTAATACCCTTCCTTGAGGCTGTGCTTCCCGCTTCTTCACAAACCACTGTCATCTCCCCTTTGGCCAATTACCTAATTATGATCTCATCTTGTTAATTTTTTCTATCCTATCTATTGCTCTAGAGGTACAGGTAGGTGAGATTTGCAGCACTTAGTTTGTTTAGAAAGTCATGTGTCTTGAAATAGCTCTGTATTATGGAGAAAGTATGTTGGTAAGTTGTTTTTCCTTCTCATGGTCCACTTCATTTCTTGTATGAATGTCACCCTAGTGTGGTATGTAGCAAAAGCCGCTAGAAGAGCCCGTTACTCCGGTGTGGAGTTCACTTGCAGCATACCTGCTGTGACTGTCAGGCTGAATCTGTTAATATTATTTGGAAAGTATAGTAACAGGTATTAGCACAAGAAAACAAGTCTTAATCTTCATTCTGCTGTTCAGGTGAATGCATGCTCTGCTCACGCTTGCTCATACTTAATGGAGTAATTTGTGTTCCTCCTTACTAAATTCAGCCACTCGTTAGTTACAGGGAGGCTGAAGTGATGACAGTGCAGAAAGGGGCCTGATTAGAGGATGCTAAGCTCAGCTTTTATTTCAAAGTCCAAATATCCTGGTTTTCTGGCTCTCCTTGGGTGAACAATTTCACTGAAGGGTTTCCTGAGAAGCCAGGATTAGATGCATTAGTGTGAACTTCTTTGGAATAATACACAAGGAGCCACAGTAATTTTAACCTCGGAGACAGCAGAGAGAAAGGCAAATACGTTTAGGATGAGGCAAATTCTCATCAAATGCCAGTGGCAAGGCTGTCACTGACGCCATCTGCCCCAGACCTCAGCACCAGGGCCCTGTTAGCAGCAGCGTACAGGGCTTGAGTGGCCTCCCTTAAGAACACGTCAGCAGTAAAAACAGATTTCCTCATGCTTACTGCTCGTTTGAGCAGGTGAGTAGTGGCAAAAGTGCACGACAGAGCAGTGGCAGATAATTTGTGGGCACACTACCAACTCCTTGTCTTCCGCTTGTTACGGAAGCCCAGTTCCAAGTCCCTCTTGAATGGCAGAGACCAAAATGCGCAGGTTGGTGCCTGCCCCATAGCTCAAAGCGGTTCTCAGTGGCTTTGTTCAAGTGCACTGCAGTGAGATGTGCCACTGCTGCCACAGAGAAGTGAACCCTCCCCGCTCACTTAAAAAACCCAGTTACGACTTTTAATGTTTTTCTCTTCTGATTCACCTTGCAAGTTTAAGTACTGTATGGTACAATTTAGAACTGCTGTGGTGCATTGTTAGTATCAGGTCAGTGTGCTGCTCAGCCTTATCTTAAATCCATAGTTGATTTGTGGTTTTGTCACATCAGTATATATCTAGGTAAAATATATACACTAAAAGAAATCCATAGTATTTAGCAAGTTGGGCTGTATTTTTGAAAAGTCTGTTCAAAAAACATCTCTTTACTAAAAATTAGAGCAAGGGTGAGATAGAATAATGTTAAAGCGAATGTGTTAAGCCTGTGCAATAAAGCATATGAAAAATGTGTTGCAGGATGAATCGTCTAACCCATAGCTGTTGTCCATGGCAAATGCTATGTAATTAGAACTAATTTAACTTATAAGATGGGTTAATTAACCCAAAGTTCTTCAGTTCTTGCTCGTACGCTAATACAGTTTCAGCATAATTGTCGTATTCTGTCGTTTAGGGGTTGGGGCCATCTCCAGGGAGAGAGAAGATCAGGATTTAAATGCCCACTCAGGGTTTAAAGAGGGCCTTGAGCCCAGGCCTCCTGTGCTGTGGTCTCTAGCTAGTAAAAAAGATAATAAAAAAAGGCATGTGGTTGGATGTGGTTTTCAATGAATGTGACAGGATCTTAGACATTCTAGGGGTTTCCGTGCTGTGACTGTGTTTTGTTTTGTGCCTTGAGCGTGACTGCTGGAGACTCATTTTTCATAGCTTAGATGCAAGATGACTGATTCTGGCATTGCAAACAGGCTTTGGTGTGAATTGGGAGACTTTACATTTAAAAACCGAAGTCTCTGTGGACTCTCGGGTACCCAAACAGAAATCTCAGTCATGAACTTCAGACATGTAGGTGCCTCTGCTATTTTGGGACCAAGGCACCGAGCAGCTCTGGAGTGTTTTGTACACGCAACCCAAATTTGATACACAACATTCCCACTCTTCTGCTCTGTGTTGCGTATGAGTAGTGACATGGCCACAGTGGTCTGTTCGGCCTCGTTTGACAGTGAGCACCGTTTGCTGCTGGAAGCAATTCCCTACACGCACATCCTCAGGAGCAGAAGTATGGAGTAACAAGTGTGGTTCTGTCACTTGGAGTAAAGTAGTAGTCAGCACAGCAGCAGAATCACCATTTTGAATTCCAGTTCTCATAAATCAGTTCTAGTCTGTTTTCAAAGATACTGGTCAATATGGATGAGGATCATCTATATCTGTCTAATTCTGTATGACTTCTGCCAGACTGTTGTATCTCTCCTTTCCTATCTTTTGAGTTCTAAAAATTCCAGCCTAGCTCCATTCCTGATGCAATGGACAAAGCCCCTGCAAAGTCTCACAAGCCTTTGGTTAATCAACTTAAACCCCTTCCTACAGATTTAGCTTAAAAAAATATAATTTGAAAGAGAGGATTAAAAACTCTGCTTTTACCAGGAGCAGATGTTTCTGGAGATCCCTCCAATTCGTGCTTGGTGTGTGATGTTTATCAGCTAAAAGAAAGATCTGATTTAAAAAATGAATCTAGTAAACTTGGGGAAGTTTACAGCAGTTGCCATGCGCATCAGACGCCGTGTTTAGAGGGAGCAGTATTTTAACAACTTTTGTGTCCAGGAGGAATATCAGACAATTGTAATCTGTCAGAGACATTTGTTTGTAATGTTGGTGCTTTAGATTTTGAAGGTTTATATCCTTTATGCATTTCCTTTAACCTATTAAATAGGGTGTTATATGCTAGCCCTGAACTCAACTCCAAAAGACTTCACTTTGTACTAGCAGCCTCTGCACTGAGGTTAATGTTTTTTACATGGAATAAATCCAAGCTATTAGTGTACAAAATACATCATTGATGTAATTTACTATGAAAGTAGTGTTTTTCAGATGCATAACTGTTCTGTGATCATAAGCCACTATCTTGAAGTGCTTAAATAATCCACTAGGAACCATACTGATCATAGGTGAAAAGTCAGCATCATCTTGGAGACCGAGCTTTGCTTTTCCAGCCACCTGAGTCTGCCTTTTCTCTTCCTGCAGCTTGTGGATGTGACCTGGCTCAAGGAGGATTTTTTGTGAGACAGGGAGACTACATCTGTACTTTGGACTACCAGAGACTCTATGGCACACGGTGCTTCAGTTGCGATGAATTCATTGAGGGAGAAGTGGTCTCAGCACTGGGCAAAACCTATCATCCAGACTGTTTTGTGTGTGCTGTCTGCAGGTATGTCTTCTACATGAAGTTGTGTTTCATTTAAAAACTAGATTTTGAAAGACATTCAAACTTATAGCCTATAGATGAAAAAAAAAAATAATTCTCTTTTGTATTATCCGCTCCTTAAAAAGTAGCAGAGTTTAAAAAAAACCATGCAAATTCTGAGTGCCTTTTTTTTTCAAATGCTTTTTTTTGTTTGTTTTATGGTATCTTATGTGCGAGATTTTCCAATTGCTTGAGAAACTGCCGCTGCCTCTATGGTCAGATGTTTTGCCCCAAATGTTGCTTTATTTCTCTGGTGTCTGCTATTTTGCCTTTTGTTGACTGAAGGTACAAAGTATTCCAATGCCAGTGCCTGAGTCTTTGGTGAGCCAAGTGGATAATGTGTTAATAGATTTAAACTGAAGTTCTGAAGTGCTGCATCCCAGAAACTCTGATAGTGATTTAAAACAGGACAGAAGGGTGCTGGACTCACAAACCCTTGCATATGCATTGGATTTCACTGAAGATCTCCAGCAGCCATGGAGGTGGCAAGTGACACTGCACACAAGATTTTCCCCTGCTGCAGCCTGGTGTGTTCCGGTGGGATCATTCCCCACGTGGGTGTGTGCGACGCTGTGACCCAATGTTGGTGGGGGAGTTTGCAGGCTCTGCAGTCCAAGTGCTTGATGTCCGTTTGACCTGCGTCGGAATCCTCTTCTGTGGAAACAGCACAAATAAATCTGTTGAAGACTTCAGAAAGAAGCTTTATGTCCACCAAACCTTCAGAAAATGCACTGTTACAGCAGTTTGGGGCAAATGGGAATGCTGTAATGATTCCTCTGGCTAAACGTGACCCTTTAGCAGTACAAGAAAAGTAACCCCAAGTTCAAAGGGAAAGCACAACAGGGCACAGATGCACCACACTGTAGATGCTGTATGTGCTGGTGCCTCATTCAGCTGACAGCTGTCCAAAACCAGCATGTCCGTGTTGCTGTGGCCGTCTGCCAGCCGAACCTGCCCAGCTCGTAGTGCTGCCGAGCTCAGATGTCCTCCTGCGCTGGAGGAGAAGCAGGTCTTCAAATGCCAGAACAGCTGTGTCGTGGCAGGATCTAAATTTAATTTACCAATTGCAGGAATAATTGAATAGCCATGTTAAAGGGAAGATTCCAAGACTGACAAGCATTTATTATATTAAATTCTGTCCAAGTTTTGCTATGTTTAATAGATTTTTTCCTGTTGGATACTTTAAACAAACATGAAGAGTAAAGATAACAAAAAAAACTGAATTAATCTTTTTTTCCTTTTTTTTTTTAAATAGGAGGAAAAATTATTTAATTGGGTAGTTGTGGATCTCATGAGTTAACTGCTAGAGTAGGCTACTCCTACTTTTGGCTTGCAGCCTGTCAGTATTACAGCTCTTGTGCAGATGAGTGCAGCTAATTCTTGGTACCTTTCTTCTTAGCACGAGTACCTTCTGTAAAATGAGGTACTTCTCTTTCTTAAGAGAAAAAAGATAAACTGGTTGATTCCGTTTTCCTGCTAAATGTGCTTGTATCCTCAGCACACCATTAGGGTTTAGTATTCAGGCATAAATTATTTACCCATGTGTTACTGTACTTAGCAGCTCCTAACTTAGGTTTCGGTCAGGCCTTTGGGTGCACCAACCTCCTGCTGTGTTTAGTTGGTCCTTCAGCTGATGGTTGGGAGCCTGGTGGTACAATTTGTCTGGTCTCTCTGGAAATTCAGAAGAATTTTCTGCATGACTAAACTATTTGTTCTTAAGTACCTAACAATTCAGGTGAGATGAATTGCAATACAGTGAAAATATTCGCTAGAACATGCTACAAATATCGTGTATTGAAGACATGCTAATGCTTTTAAAAATGTAGACTGTAATACAACAGTATTTCATACCAAAAAAAATTAGAGGTGTTCCCTCATCTTTTGTATAACTAAACAGTTGGATTAAAAGGTGTTTCACTGGTGAAGTTTCTAATTGTTGCTATCTATCTATAACTTCAGTAGGAAGACCTGGATCTGCTTCCGTTGCTTTCCTTAGAAGGACACACAAATTCATGTTGACTTCATCACAGCCAGCTAATGCCCTGCTGACAAGCAGGATTCAGTTAGTGTCTCCCAGGGGGGTTGTAACACTGACTTGTGGTACAGAAAAATCATATCATCTGGTCATTGTAAAAAAACTGGACCAGGTCCTTGACTGCTTTAAATCGGTATTGCTTCAATTACCCCAGTCTTTGCAAACCGGGCATAATTTATGGTTTTCATGGGAAAGAGTGTCCTATCTAAACAGCATCAGTATTGGTTTTGTTGATTGATATCCTCACTAAAAATAAGGTGGGTAGAATGTATATACATGTGCTTTAAGCAGAAAAAATAATTGTTTTGTTGTTGTTTAAAAAAAAAAGGCAAAAAACCAGCACCATTTGATTTGAGGTATAAAGCACTCTACCCTGGCCTTTTCTTTGGTGGGAAGAATCACGAGTACCATTTGTATCTTCATTTCTTACAAATGGGCAGAAACCTTTATTAAAGGGCCAAAAGCATTCCATCTGAGGCAGCTGGCTGATCACGCAAACTGCATCTGACATTGCTTTTTACAGCTGGACTTTAGTGTGGGTGGGTTAGAAATCTGATTTCCAGAACGGTGTGAGCTTGAGAGGTGGCGATGGCCCGACAGTGGGGCTGATCCTGCTCTCATGGAAACCAAGCGAGGCTCTTCCCAACTTCAGCAGGAACACACTGGCAGCAGAAGGCACTTTGCACTCGTGACATGGGTCTCCAGCGTGGTGTGGGGTCGTTAAGTACTTTAAATGAGCACTTTTATACCCTGTATTTCTGTAGCTCTGAAATAACGCCTTTAAACTATTCCTGCATTGAATAGTAAACCAGTAACAGTAGCAACTCCTTTTTTTCTTATTTGCAGAGAAGGCAAGATCGAATAGAAACCAGTGGGAAGTGTATGTATTGCTTCAGATCAGTGAGAAAATCTGATGTGCATACAGCTAGCTGGAGTACTGGGGAAAAGCCAATAACACGAGCCCATTAGGTTTCTGGAGCTCCTGCTATTACTACTTTTGAATGCTTCATGGCCCAGTGTCACAGAAAAAAGCTGTGTTCCCTTGTGCCATCTGCACTGTGGTGATAAGCTGCTCCTCTGGGAAAAGCTTGTCTATCAGAAGCCCAGCTCATCCCTGGTCATCCCATGGGACTCAGATGCTATCGCCCTGGGCAGCCACAGGTCAAAGTGGAAAAAAAATAGTATTCAGAGAAAAACTGACTATTAAAAGTACAGGATAATGTATACAGTCTGGGCAGAGAATGGATTGAGAGCAGCCCTGAGAAGGACTTGGGGGTACTGGTGGATGAAAAGCTGGACGTGAGCCTGCAATGTGCGCTTGCAGCCCAGCAGGCCAACCGTATCCTGGGCTGCATCCCCAGCAGCGTGGCCAGCAGGGCGAGGGAGGGGATTGTGCCCCTCTGCTCAGCTCTGGTGAGACCTCAGCTGGAGTCCTGCATCCAACTCTGGAGCCCTCAACACAGGACAGACATGCACCTGTGGAGCAGGGCCAGAGGAGGCCACAAAAATGATCTGAGGGCTGGAACACCTCTGCTGTGAGGACAGGTTGAGAGAGTTGGGGCTGTTCAGCCTGGAGAAGAGAAGGCTCTGGGGAGACTTTTGAGGAGCCTTCCAGTACCTGAAGGGGCCTACAGGAGTGCTGGAGAGGGACTTTTTACAAGGACACGTAGGGATAGGACAAGGGATAATGGGTTTAAAGAGGGTAAATTTAGATTAGATATAAGAAAGAAGTTCTTTACCATGAGGGTGGTGAGGCCCTGGCACAGGTTGCCCAGAGAAGCTGTGGCTGCCCCCTCCCTGGCAGTGTTCAAGGCCAGATTGGACGGGGCTTTGAGCAACCTGGTCTAGTGGAAAGTGTCCCTGCTCATGGCAGGGGGGTGGAACAGGATGATCTATAAGGTCTCTTCCAACCCAAACCATTCTATGATGCTATGTATTGTCCTATATGATTATTTTTCTCTATCTTGCATGACCAGTTGGCTCTTAAACAAATTCAGAGTTTAACTGCATGTTTGCTCTGCTGGCATAAAGAAGAATTTGATCCTGTAGGTCCTCAGGCTGCAGTCTGACATTACGCCTGACCCAGTGTAACTGCTGGCTGCTACTGAAATAGATAGCTCTGCTCTCCCCACATCCCTGACCATATGCTTCTGTTAATTTTCTTATATCAAATTTAGTTGACTGTTCAGCCACAGAGTCAGATCAGCAACTTAAAGAGCAGAATGCCATCCATCTGCTCTGAAAAAAATGTCAGTATTTTCTTTTGGCCTAGAAAGCTCGAATGACATGCCCACAGCCGCATAGGTTGAGGCATGGGGCAGAGAGGGACAAGACCAGGTCCAGATCATTCAGCATCAGCACGCAGTTACCCTGGATTAGAGTGACGGTGGTTTGATGTTTTACAATATGATTTTGTTGGTCAGCTCCAGTCATTTCTGGGTTTACAAATATTGTAGGCAGGTGGATAAAACAAAAACAATTGGGAAATGAATCCTAGAAGATATATTAAAATTCTACAAGTCATTTCAGAGAGCTGCTTTAAACATGTTCTTAATTTTTGTTTTAAAAATAGATTATCCAACTGTGAAAATCACACTGAATATTTTTGAAAGGATAAGTAGCTAATTAAAACCCATACCTAACAATGTTCAGTGGGTGACTGGGTGTGAGATGTCATTATACTCGAAGGCAGATATGCTGCTCTTTATCTACAATGCCATATATAGCCCTGCTCATAAGTTAAAGAGCTCAGAAGCTGAAACCTTGTTAAATGACTGTTACCGCCTTCTGTTGTGCCTTCACTTGTACCGGCGCTGAAATCCTCAAGTAGGTCTGCTTGTGAAAGGGAGAGGTCAGGTGTTACAGAAATACTGGCAAATGTGTTGTATATGAGTTCTGAGTATGAACAAAATAGTGAAGCAAGTGCTGAGACTTAATTACAAGTTTGGAAGACCTATGAGGGAAGGAAACATCTGCCTGTACCTTTGGGCAGACAACTTCCAAGGAGGATTTCCCTGCTTTTATAGAGCAAGGTATCTTGCAGATGTGAAAAACTTAATAGAGAAGTGAAATTGTTACTCTCTCCCCTCTGAATGGAAGGGCAAAGTGAATAGTTACTAAACTTTCAGAAAATAGACCACATAAGATATGTTTATGGGGTAGGAAAGCCTCCACACATGCTCACCCCAAAGGAGGCTTTGTGGCATACTGCCGTGCCTGTGAGCTTTGGATTTTGCGGGTGTTATCTACCTGGCTCTGTCTTTGTGCTGTAGGAGGTCAATTAATCTATTCCTCTCTAAGTTTTAGCCGTATTTTCTTTCAGATTGTTTAATTGCCTAATGTAGCTGAGCCAATTCAAAGCAAACAGTCCCTACTAGTACTTTACTTGATAATTGATGCATCTGTTTCAGATGGGCTTCTGTGTTCAGCTGGATTTTTGTTAGGTAAATCATTGGGTCAAAAAGTATATTAACTTTGCCTCTGGCCTCTGCTCCGAATATACTAGATACAAGAATACTTCATAGTCACAGTGCTGCTTCTGAGCAGTGAATCATTCACGGCTTCCAGGACATCATGATCTCCGGGATTATTAACAGTGCAAAGCCTGCTCTTTTACTGAGACCTCTCACAAGGGTCCAGCTGGGTCATGAGCTGAGTCCCAGTCCTGTTCCCCGTAAAGAGTACAGCAAACCATGGTTGGTGGTAATATCCTGCCCAGGGCATGCAACTATGCGTAAGAATGAAAGATGTTGGGGTAGTTGTATGGCAGTGTATTTGTGTGATTGTATCTGTGGAGCAGGTTACAATTTTTGTGGGGATTTAATTCAAAATACATTACCAGTGGTTGTAATAATTATATGGATGTCTGTAAATCAAGATGAGATGTCTTCCTAAAACCAATAGAAGGTCAATTATAAGTTCTTGTCTCAGTTCTGCAACAGCTGAAATTCCTTGGCTTGTGCCTGTGCTGGTCAATCAATAGTGCTTAGTTCTAGACTTGATTTTGTAACATTTTATTAAAATGAAAACGTGATTAAATGGTGTCTTTCACATTGGCAGTAGAAAGCTAGGACAGCATTTGAATTGTATCACTCCATTGTTAAGACAGTTTTTGGTAATTAGTCATTAATTTTAATTATCTATGTAGAAGTGTATCACATTTGGTAGTTTTTATTCAAATGAATGTATGTTTATGTCCAGAGGTCCTTTCCAACCTCAACTGTTCTGAGATGTTCATGAAACCCTTTTATTGTTCTATATATTAAAATATATAGAATATATAGAATATTGAATATAGAATATATATATAAATATATATATAAATAGAAAATATATAGAATATAACTCCGTGACTTTAAGCAATATAAAAATCCATTGCAAATAACAGTTATGACCTAAAAAGAACATTTTTTTTTTTAATACATAACAGAGGAGCTTGCTGCTGGATTGCTGCAAGACGGGACAGACTTGCTGCTCGCTGGAGCAGTGCAGCTCCATCACATCTGGTCTGTTAGACTAGAGACAGTGTTGTCTTCTTCTGATCAGGTTATTGAGTAGAATTCATGGTACCAAAATCCTCTCTTGAACAGGTGGAAATTTAGGACTCCTGGTTCTGTACTAACATGGCGTTGGGCCTGTTGGTACCAGAATCACACATGGAACATTTAGTTGTGTCAAAGAACAGGGCAATTTTAAAAGCTATTTCCTTGGCTTAACTTTAGGTAAGTAAGAAGGTGGCAAGTATTTGGAGTATTAAGTCATTAGTGAAGGGGGAAAAAAAGAAGTGAAAAGCAGAATTCATTATCAGATATCCAAAGATACACAAATATTTAAACTCCATGTGTCCACATAATTTTTAAAGTATTTCCTATGGTCCAAAATGGATGACAGTGTTGAACACTTCTTTAGTTGGTTTTAAATAGATTTTAGTAATATTTAGAAACAAAGGACAGCACTGATTTTGTTCTCTTTTTTTAAGTAATAAGGATTCTCTTTTAAATGCAATGCTGATGTAGAATAAGCCACTCTTGGGTGGTTTAGGGAGTGAATTGATATTTACGCTTAGCAAGAAGTATCTGTGCAGCTTTTGTAGTGAAGACAGCCTCTCAATTGGTATGAATCGGATAGCCTTTGTGGGGGAATGTCAGGCAGAGTTTAATGAAATGTTAATGAAATAATCTGATCAGATGGACTTCATGAGGCAGAAGGCTTGCATTATGTTTGTGCCCCACTTAAGCCATATTTTGACAGCTTGTTTGGGATTTAGTTGGACGTGAGCTTTGGGTGGAGTGCAATGTGTTTCTAAATCCTCACCATCCTTTGCTGCATTGTGAAGTGATTTGTCCATCTGGTCCTCTTAGAGAAAAAACCTCAGTAGTTTCTGTGCCCAGACAAGAAAGCTCACAGCAGAAAGCTTTTTGTTTTAAGGACATGGATAAAAAGGAAGGATTTAATTAAGTGTGAAGAGAGCTGTTGTTGAGTAGAGTAAACAAGTAATGTAGACACTTTGGGTTTTATAACTGGGATATATTTTCTCCTATGAGAGTTCATGGACATTTGTCTTCTGTGCATATAGGTTAAGAGAAGGACTTTGATATGATCGAAGTTGGGAGGACAAGAGCTGGTTTTTTAGTGTACAAAAGTCATCACACTCATGCAGCGTTTTAACAACATAAAAGCAGCTGCGTTTACCTGTACTTGCTCCCCGTAATGCCACATTTATTTTCATTCTGTAACTGATCCTGTTAGTGATCAACCCTTGCTGATACAACACTACTTAGACACACAAGGATTTGGACTTGAGTGCTCAGTGTGTTTTTGTATCTCTAGATACTATTTTTTTTCTAAGTAGCTGTGAGATCTGTGTTTGCAATTGTCCGTTTGATATGTCCCTTTGATTCTTTAGCCTCCAGGTGGATGAAAATTGTGAATGAGAACTGGGCAAATAGAGAAAAAGAAACCAGAAATAATCAGTTCCTGTATGGGAAGATACTTAATTTTGATAGGACGTGAGACTGTAACCTGTGTGCTTTTCTTTCCTCTGTTTTAGGCTACCTTTCCCTGCGGGCGACCGGGTGACTTTTAACGGGAAGGAGTGCATCTGCCAGAAATGTTCCCTGCCCCCTTCCAGCAGCACTGGCTCTTTCCCCGTACAGAACCTGAGAAGTAAGTGGGGGTTTCTGCTCTTTTCCGCTAGTATTTCTTAGTCTGCACGTGTTTAAAGAACACAATTTTACATCAGTATGTTTAACTGGAATTTTTACCGCTATGCTGCTTACGAGGTGTCAAGAAATACAAAATAGCCATGTGAAAAAGTGTATGGCAGTTTTCTGAGAAGTCTGATGTTAAAAAGAAACACAAATGGTACCATTATAGGGTTAACAAACACAAAACCTCCCAGAACATTTGATTAAAGCTGGAGTAAATCAAATTGTTTGGGGAAAGGCGTATTATCAATGTTAATGATTTTTTTGAGGATTTACTCCAACTCCAGCTAAAATAAAATCCAGCATTATACTTAATCATCTGTAAGTGCTCCAGGGTTGCTTCAGAAAATATCAGTGACATGGCTGCATGGCTAAATACTACACAGGAAGGTATTAAGGTATGCATCATGACCAGAGGGACATTTTCCTTGACATCTGTACTATTGTGTACTATCAGAAAATTCAAACGCTGCAGAGAAGAAACGTGGTCTCTTCATAACACGCTTTTGCAGCAGATTGTAGAGTGGTGTTGTTGCTCTGACCTCTGTTCCTCTGCTTATTTGTTCACGAGGAGCTGCCACACTTTAACATTCATCCACCACCTATTTGTAATTAAATATCAACAGCAATTTAATTAAACAGCAAAGAGAGAAATATTTTTAATAACTATCGTATTGCATCGAGCTGGATTAGACATGGCTGAGGAGGGACCTCATAGATTGCTATTCTTTGTATATAAGGAATCCAGCTCACTTCAGGGAGAAATTTCTCCTTTATTTTCTTTGTTTTTCCCCACATCTCTCTTTTCTACAGAAGTTTTCACCGTCCCCTCTCTCCAGTTTGTCAGCAAAAGCTGCTGTGTGAATGCAATGAGAGACGCTATGCTGATTCCTCTCTTTCTGATGCTGTTCTCTTTTGGGGAGGGGATGGCCCTCTCTCTTACTGCTTTCTCTTGTCACTTATTCCAGAGATGGGTCATCCTCAGCTATCTTGGCTGGCCGCATTTGCAGATCCATACTTTCACAGGCTGTCATCTGTTTGTCTCCTTGTCGTACGGGAAACGTGGTTTTGACTTTAAAGGAAATTATTTGCCTGATTGAGCACTGACAGAACAACTTCATTTGATTATCTGTGATACAGAATCCTTTAATGTATTTACATTCCCTTTCTCTGTACACACGCACACCCCACAGAGAGTTTTTCTTGGGTTGCATTTCCCCAGCTCTCTCAGGTCGCTGCACTGGGCCTCCCCAGTGCACAGGTACTTGCAAACCTCAGCAAAGCACTTTCCTCAGAGAGACAGAGCACTGGAAGCATATCTTTGTGGCAAAACCTGACCGTGGAAAACACAAGTGTAGCTTTTCCCTGAATAAAATCTCAAACAGATGCAAGTACTTAAACATCAAATACAGGTGTGCTTTAAAACTCATTAGAAACGGAGGAAATATTGCTTGCTACAGGTTTTAGTGGATTCAGATGAAAGTCTTGGTTCAAACCTGGATGTCTGCCACACTGTAGACTGGACTTTTAAAATAATTTGATTTTATCTTCACCTGAGATTTACCAGCTCTGCTTCTCAAATGATGTAGTGATGGGGGTGAGCTGATGGATACCATGGCTTCTTAAAGGGAAAACTGAGATCCATGTCTGGTCTGCAAGTAAATTGTGCCATGATGTTCCCAGGATCCCAGAGAAATATCTTCCTTACTTGTGTAGACTATGTCCATTCTTATCTCCTCCTTAGTCTATTTCCCCAGTGTCTTGCAGTGCTGCTGCAGGGCAGCATCCTCTGATTTCATGGTGACGTGTCGCACCCAACTGGCCCGGGAGCTGCCGAGCTCATGAGCTTTGGGAAATTGGGTAGCAACAGTATAATCCCTTCTTGGTGTGGGGAACAAAGCTTTGATGGGTCAGGGGGAAGCACTGCAGCCACAAATACATGGAGGTGTGTGCATGTGTATGTAACAGGATATGCCAGAGCCCAACCAATGACAATATAAAGAAAATGAACCAAATATATAAAAAGTTAATATCGGGAAACATTCAGATTAGTATGTAATATGTGAAAGAGAAGTGTGCAGTAACAACTGTTTTCCAAGCACTTACTAATCCTTAGGTTAGAATCAGTGTTTCAGGAATAAACAAGCAGTGTCAGAGACATCTTGGTTGAACTGGAAAACTGAAAGTCCAGAATGGCTGTCTATAGCTAAGCTACTTATTACACAAAGCAATAAATGGCATTAGTGTCTCCTTGTTTAACAACAGTCTTCTTGGAAAAGACCTTAATGTTTTAAGTAAACAATTCTTTTTGTAAAAGAACAGTAACGCACAGAAACAGATGACTTAAAGCAAGCTGAGTCAAGGACCAAGTAATATGTTGATCCGCTCTTATGTTGGTTTTGCCCTTGGCTCAGAACTGCCTGGTACGTGCTGTGTATGTTATTTGTCATCCTGTTCATCTCTGACGAGCTCAAGAATGCTTTCAGGAGATCTCTTGTGACCCACTGAGCTTTCAAAATCACTGCCCCTTCTGACCAGCCCTTCTATTTTCATCCTCCAAGTTTGGTTTTGACCTCCTTTATGCATTATATTTAAAAGAAATGACGAATGTCAAATATTTGGTTTTTGCCAGAGTCCTTGAATTTTTTAGTATTATATAAATACCTAGCTACCTCTTTTGTTTCTTTTATAAAATGCTAGCTGTGGAAACCTCTTGTGGCAGTGTTGATGTTGAAAGAGTACTCAGGGAAGAATATCAACATGTAGCAGCAAATTGATGTGTTCTGCAGAGTTATTGGTTGAAATTGGGTGAGTCACCAAAGGATGCGGCATCCAAGGCAGGAAGACAAGGACATTGCATCAATAGGCACTGTTGTCATAGCAACCACAATATTTGTTTTTAATTATCTGGAACTTAACAGAGAAAACAGCAGTTAGGAATAAAAAAGTACCTCACAAAATGCTGCATTTCTGCTCACCCAAGCTTAAACCAGATGAAAGGTGAGTGACATCTTGAGCATACTGTGTTGCATTAAGTTTGTGAAATAAACCCTCAAGCAGTGAGATTAAATTAGATTGCCAGATGAACCCCTAGTGCAGGGAAGATCACCAAAAAAATCTGATTGCATTAAAGAATAGATACTGCAGTGTTTATTGTTTTATGGGACTAAATCCAGGCAAACACCCAAATGTTCTCTTTTATTAGCAAAACTCAAATGTTCTGATCTGTGGTGCACATGCTTTTGTGCTGGGCTTGTTTCCACATATTGGTGCTCTACAGGGTGATGTTAGACAGACATCCTATTACTCCCTTAATCCATTCCAAATCCACTAAAGGAAAATAAGAACTATCCTTTATTGCTGTGCACTCAGAAATTAAACATTTAGAACTGCACTAACAGAGCATCTCATTAGGATCACGTAACCAACTAAATAGAATCTTAAATCAGAAAGTTTTTAGGAGGACTGTTTCAATCTTTTAATGAGATCCTGTGTTTGAAGTTCTTTCTTAATAACTAGATAAATCTTTTTAAATGCTTTTGTGTATCTTTCTCTTCCATGCAAGTCATTGTTGTGGTTTTTTTTGTCTTCTGGTGCCTCTAAATGACTCTTTAAATGTCTTTCAGGGTTTGTCTTTTCTCTAGCAATTTGTTGGTATACATGAGGAATTCCTAAAAAAAAAATACATGTTTTCACATAAGATGGAAGATGTAATCATAAGGAGGATTAGAAGGGTTACTGAGCTATTGATACTACAATAGGTTTATTACGGATGTTTATTCCTACTTTTCCACATATTCTGACTGTTTTAACTTTTTGTAAGAAAATTATACATAGATAGGAATCTATAGAGAGTGAAGAGTGAATGAGAGCTGGACCCTATCGAGTAATAGAGGATTCATTTAGGGTACAGAGAACCAGGTTCAAATCCTGTGTCAGCGTAGCTTCGCTGAGCAGAACCCTCACTGTTGGCATGGAAGCTAAGAGTGGATTTGGCTTTTACTACTGTAATCAAAAGCATCCATCATTAAAAATCCCAGAAAGAAACCAAACCCCCAGAAAAGTCTGGTCCTCAATTACTTTTTCTGAGGAGGATAGCTACTTCACATATAGCCTGTTTAATCAGTGTATCCTAGCTTATGTTACCCAGTTA
>Ga0065711_1001970_pt1 | contig 37785 bp, 17 predicted proteins | sample Hoacrofraction12_FD_59098 | JGI IMG/M metagenome (GOLD analysis project Ga0065711, IMG submission 59098) | Hoatzin crop microbial communities from Cojedes, Venezuela - Epithelial fraction 12 v2 (version 2) | ecosystem: Host-associated > Birds > Digestive system > Esophagus > Crop | place...
ATTGTCCCTAGCCTTCCTTTTGCTGCTGATGTAGTTGAAGAAGCCCTTCTTGTTGTTTTTGACATCCCTTGCCAGCTTCAATTCCAGGTGGGCTTTGGCCTTCCTTGTCGCATCCCTGCACGCTCTGACCACATTCGTGTACTCTTCCCAAGTGGCCTGCCCCTCTTTCCACATTCCATGGACCTTTCTCTTCCACCTGATCTTCGCTAGAAGCTCCTTGTTTAACCATGCAGGTCTCCTGCCTCCTTTGATTGATTTCTTTCTCAGGAGGATGCATCGCTCCTGAGCACGGAGGAAGTGATGTTTAAAGAGCGACCAGCACTCTTGGACCCTCCTGCCTTCGAGAGCCCTGGCCCACGGGATTCCTCCCAGTAGCTCCTTGAAGAGGCCAAAGTTAGCCCTCCTGAGGTCCAAGGTTTTGATACCTTTAAATTGGGATCACTCTGATCTCTTCAGATAAAAACACATGGTAGTCCTTTGCCTGCTTGCTCGAACAACCACTCTCGCATTTCATCGAAATTTCTAGGATACTTTTTCAGGAAGGTGATAAAAAAAAAAAAAAGACTGAAATTTTGCAAGCCCAGTACCTCTAAAGTACCAAAGATAGATACCAGAGAGATGGAGGCAATCAGAGATAGCCCAAGTATCTGTGACAGCCTAGACAGGTTAAAAAAAAAGGCCAAATAAAAAAAAACACCTCTTCCATCCTGCATGGTCCTGTCCTAGATCGTATCCCAGCCAGTACAATCAGGGCTAAAAACACTCCCCAACCCCAGAAACATCAATCAGTTTAACAGCTAGCATATACATACGGTACACCTAAACAGTCTCAATGACTTAAACAGTGCAACCATAGTCTAGGTACATCGTGTTTCTAACTGTGACATTTGTCAAATCTTAGGAGGGAAAAAAAAAACAACACAGAAGCAAAATTATGTTTCAAAGATAAAAAATATATTTCCCCATCCTTCAGAGGTGACCACCAGAAGCCCAGCAATGTTGAGATTCATATAATTAGGCAAGTGCAGAAACAAAACACAGTACATCCTCTTCGAATCACACTGAGAGACACCAATATATCATACAGCCAAGGATATCATAAGCTCCATTTTCTAGCTCCAGGAATTTTCCTATCTTGGCATGAACAAAATTATCATGCTCCTCCCCCAAAACAACCCTTTCTTCTTGCCACCACCATCACGTCAAGAACACTGTTCTTGTGCTTCTCTCCTTATGTGACTTGAAGCTTCTTTCTAGCTTCCAGTATTAATTTCACTCATGACTGCCACAAAATTAATACAAAACTTGCGTGTGCTAACGTTATACTTGTTCTTTGATAACCAACGTGGCCTAAGAACTAGCATTACTTAAGGCACGGTGAATGCAGTAATCCAAGGAAGTGTTATGATTAACCCCATGTCAGCACCATTCATAGACTCCAGTGACCAGTATAGAACTGGTTTGACTGGAAGTGCACTTTGGTGCAGATCCAAAACTCATCACTCAGGATCTGCAGCAACATACTTCTTGGGCCATAAAGACGGGCTGAAGTCCTGCTCTTTTTACAGCAGAAAACGTCGAACTTCAGTCAGGATTTTGCTTGCGAATTTGCCACGTAACTACTTCTTGTGTATTCAAACTCTTCTATTTATCCAAGTTACATAAATTTGCCTTTCCTGTGAAACTTTTCAGATGACAGTGATGAGGATCTAAAATTTGAAAACATTTCTATGTTTGTTCCAGCATGACTTGAGATGAAGTTTTATTCAAGGACTTTAATGTCTCCCAGTGATGTTTAATAGCATCTTATATGATTAATTATAGATAAAGAGCTTCTTACTGTACTCTAATGCTTAAAGTTATTTCAGTTAATTAATGAAATACTCTATTCATCAAGACTTGAGCAAGAACTTCATTTTACAGATGTCTGACATTCAAAAACTACAGTTCAGGACAATCATTTAGATTTCTTCATTTGAAAAAACTTGATTAGCAAATGCCTTAAAAAGCAGGAGCCAAAGACAACTACTTCAGGACTGTTGAGTTTTTCAGTAGAAGAATCCTGTAAGAAATTTCAAACAGGCAGCTTAATCATCAAAGGTACAAACTCATAGTATCAGACACTATTTATGAATATGGATCATATTCATATTGTTTTGGTCGAAGATTTATTTTCCAAAATGTAAAATAAGTTATGAAAGTTTTCTGCATTAAGTATTTAAGTAACTTCTATTAAAACAATGTTCTGATCTGAAATCAAAAGATACCGAATTCTGATTTAAAGAAAAAAATACTTCTCTTAATTTTCAAGGTTACGTATATTAAAATACATAAAGATACAATAAAGTTTGGGCCTTATGTTCTGATCAAGACAGAATAACAATTATTCTAACTTGAAATTGTCTTTAATCCGTGCTCCTTTTAATCAATTTTAATCACTTTTGCTGCTCAACCTAAGAGCCTTGAATATTTTCCTTCCAGCTAGAAGACATGGTTCAGAGTTTCATGCACACAGACGTGTGTGAGATGGAAAATACCCAAAAAAGAGCTCATTGTCTGGCTAACTGCTAGTAAATGTGTCAAGAGGTTAAAAGCCCTTTCTTTAATGTATTAAGATACATCATGCCCACCTCAAATTCTTTAAAGCACGCAGAATCACCTTTCTAGACTGAGATGGCCATCATCAATTTGTTTAAAATGTACTATTCAGCTTGGCTTCCCACACTCCAGGTCTCTTCAAAATCTGCTTTTTGAGTAGTACAGTGGTCTCTCATAATGGTCATGAAAAACCCTTTAAAAGATGGCAGGTATAGTATTAACTGAGCTGTTACTGAAAATGTCATAAACTGCAACTACTTCTACATGGCAAAGAGGCATCCTACATACTGCTGTATAACCTTCCAAAAAGCATTTATGAGTCTTCTACTAAAATCTAACATTTTAGTGAAACAACTTCACATTAGCAAAATTTGCCGTGAGAGAGTTATTGTATTACCACCACTCACATAATATTGGCCCTTCTTAAATTTCAGTTCATACTAGCTTTTGAACTCTGCACCACTTCACTGAATCTCCACCACTGAAGCCAATGGGAATTTTTTTACTGGACTTACAAACATTTGATTTTGCACACAAATACATACAATATAATAATTGCATAATAAGCTACAAATGTGACAATATAATGTATCAAAAAATATGTAATTTCTACCCTAAGTACTTTTCCCCCATTGTGTAAATGTACTGTTACAGTTAGACACTATTGCAATAAGACAACAATTGAATCCCACACATTTGCACAATATTACATACATTATTTTCATACCTTAATTCAACAAGTCAACATAAGTCAGAAGGCAACACAAAAACAGACAGACTCCAAATGAACTGGTATTATGACCTACACTGGCATTCCTCAGAAAATAAAGATGTTAACCAGTATTTTCTCTTATACTACAAGACAGTGGTAACAAATGTCTGACGTACTATGCTGCATGTGTACACTTCGACAGAAGTGCCTGAAAACTTTCAAAGAAAATGAGTACTTTAATCAAGTTACAGATTCTATCTACCGCACTGAGATAAACCAGAAAACCCTGAAAAGTGCTTCCAGGATCTCTATTGTAGTTGTTCCACACTAGAGTTTCTTTTGGGGAGTGATTGTATTTAGTTGTTACAATGTATTAAGCCAAACCCAACAATACCATACAGCTGACCAATATTTATTAATATTTTTGTTTATGCAAATCCCTGTTTATTGTATTACTTTATTCTATAAAGGTACTAAAAACAAGAAACAGAAGAAATGTTAACTCCATAGTTCCATGAATCTGTTTTCATACCTACACAAAGTTTTCCAGAGAAGACCAAAAGTGTCCCAAAGTGCCAGAAAAGAGATGTAAAAATTAGTATACCTAGATAGCTCTTTCGCTACCTACCTATCTCGCAGATTCAAAAAGGAATTTCAAGCAGGAATTTGTACACACTATCTTGCTCGATATGTTACTTCAAAACAGTATAAAAAATGTGCGGTTGTTACGTGGGTAAGTATCATTTTAGATAAGGGAGCTGCAATACTCAGACTTGTAATAGCAAAGAAGGTACAAATCGTGTACATTCTGACACAACTTTGCAGTTGCTACAGGATTACAAGTGAATAAAATGCAGTTGTCTTGCTCTCTTTTCACTCTTCTTCAACAGAAAACCGGAACACCTTTGCTCTCACTGTGCTAACCACACCACGAGACAGTTAGTGGTTTTAACCTCCCACAGTCAGCAAACGCAATGCTGTACGTGCAGAAGCCATGTCGGGGAAACAAGTCCATTAAAACCTTCAGTTCAGAGGACTCTTTTAGTGAAGTTACAACTAGAACTGACTGTAATCTGCTGTGTTGGTACAAACCCAAGGTCTCCACTGCAGGCAAGTCACTGTAAACAGTCCACTATTCTTTTGCACCGAGTTGTGGACTCCTACTCTGATTCCTTCTCACTACAGTTGACACCCTTCTCTTAAGCTATACAGTACAACTTTTTTTCAAATAAGTGAAGTTAAGCAAAACTCCTTATTAATTTTAACTGTCATGTTTAACTTCATGAAGGGTGCGTCCTGTGTCTCCACTGAAGCCAGTAGGAATACTTCCACCAGTTCATTCTACTCAAAATAATTCAACAATCAAATTCACAAGGATTTATTTAATGAATTATTGACATGCCCCTTCTGCTTTGAGAAGGAGATCTGGGATAGAAACAAGCAGCTACCTGCTCAAAAGAAAGAGCCTACAAATCTGACTTACCAGCTCAGTGATGCTGAGTGCACAGTTTCCTCCACATTTCTGCAAATTAGACCATTTTCAGCCATCGGTGTGCAGGCAAACCTCACAGCTGCGAAGCATCCTAAGTCAAGAACATCTAGATCCCACTATGCTTTTACAAGAAAAACTGGTATGTGAAATGACAGTGAGAGTGCTAAGCCACCCCAGCCAAATCTGAACTCGAGTATAGAGCAGAGAAAGTTGACAGAACCCTGCAAGAGCAACACACAAAGCACTGCTATAATAGCACCTTTCAGCTGCTGCGTAGCTGCTGGGTTTGCTTCCCAAAGAACCCCCAGTTCAGGCTGATAATGGCCATCCAGGGAGCACCTCACCAGAAGCACAACCCCCAAAATCTTTTTGTTTCTCTTCTGCGCAGTAAAAGCACACAGACAGCAGAAGCAACTTGTAACAGAGTACAGAGCATTCTTGTTTCCAGCTTCAGAATCCATTATTTCATGTATACACCTCTTGTACCTTCTATGAAATCCTGCAATTCCGAACAACTCAGTGGAAATTACACACCAAATCCATTGACTACTATGCTACTGCAGATGTTACTTTTCAGAAGAATATGAAGTCTGATATTCATCATAATTAAAGTTCTCATTTGTTTGTGTTGGCAGGACTTGGATGCTGTTCTTTGATATATAAGGGAAATATTTTAAAAATAATTTTATATATTGATGTGAGCTACCAGGTTTTACCTTCTAGCACAAAAAAAAAAAATGTTGTATCTTACCAATATCTCAGCACATCTAGTAACAACAAATCATTGTGGAATTCTTCAGTATGAAAAGCGGCAAAAATGAAGAGTGAAATTCTCGTTCCACTGAAGTTCAGGTAAAGCTCCCACTAATCAAAAGAACTCCTTTAAACTTTGTCACTTACTTCACTGAAAACAGAATTTCACTCAATATTGTTCTTTAAAAAAAAAAAAGTAAAATTCAAATTAATTTAACATAATTCTGTATGCATGTGTATCACATCACATGTTCTAATGACTATCTCTTGCAAGTGTACACACTTTCACGAGCTCTGTTCCTCACAGGCTAGCTTCACAAAAGACCTTGAAGAAAGAAAAAATATTTCAGGATGGTTTGTGAACACAACAACAGAGGTTTTGCTGGAACACAGTGAAACAGGGAAGAAGAGGTGAATACAAATCAAGAGAGACAGAAACAGCTCACAAGCAGCATGCTTGGCCTGAGCATAGCAGGAAACAGGGCAGGAGACAAACGTGAACACTAGACCAGGAGCACCTGAAATAACACATGATTTACGCAGTGTCACTAACAAATAAATAACTTCCCTTTCAAGCCATACTATGGTATCTGATTGCAGTGTTCTTAGCAGTTGCCTTCCATGGACAAGGTTATCATATGAGTCAACTGAACTCCTAATCTGCTATACACATACAGTGAGGAAGTTTAGGCATATTACTCATTAATACCAGTAAAATCTGTTGTATCAGTATATCTTCTGAAAGTTATTATCCTGCATTTATGCTTGTTGTTGTCATTCTGCGCTGCTGCTTAATAACAAAATCCATAGTATGTGTGGACATCAGAGTCATCGTCTAGAATTTTACATGAAACCAGGAAAAAAGTTACGATCACAGGGTGGACATTAAGCAATACAATTCAGGTTCTCAAGATCAATAGATGGTGTTACCCTTTCATATGTCAGCAACAGTGTTGGAGATGCCCTTAGTTGCTAAAAGATGAAAATTGAAGAAGGAATTAACCCAAGCTCTAGTGTGAACATCACTATCTTAAAATATGGTAATTGGCTTCCAAAAAAAGAAAAAGAAGTGTATCAAGAAGTTGAGTCACAATTATAAAAGGTACTACACTGGCAGCCTCAAAATTATTCAGAATTTAAAATTATTTAAGCATTCCACAAACTACTAAAGAGGTCACTACTTTCTACATGTATCTATTTTTAACACGCAAGTATAAGACTCCAGCAAAATTAAAAGACTCTTTAATATAGAAAAAAATAATTTTAGGTTAAATTCAAGATTGGGTAAAGAGTTATATACAGAAGCTTAAACCAGAGGACAAATAGCTTTTTCCTGCATTTCATTATAGGGTCTGATCTCTGTTCTCTGTACTTACGCTCAGTCATCATGGCCGCACACTTGCAATGACTAAATTCAAAAGGACTAAATTAAAGAAGCTATCAAAACATTAATCAAAAGTTGCATTGTGCGGGTCTATGTAAACCATGAAGACGTACCAGCCACAGAACATTATCAACGTTCTTTCTATCATCTCACTGGCTACAGTAAATGAACAGGCAGTATCAAATAGTACAAATGCTTGTATCAATACATAATCCAGGAAAACACAGGTTTTTCTCCAGCAACCAATGAGAAACTTGCCAATGACAGTAATATTTGGATGTCTGCTGTATAGCTGACCTCTGGCTGGGAAAGGAGGTTATGTAGACATCTGAATTCTGTGTAAAAACCTAAAACCATCTCAAAACTCAGCCGAACCTGCTGTCCTAGACCTTTGCCGTGTCCATCACAGACAGAGGAATCATTTAGACAAGAATTGTGATTAGTTACTGTTTGTGTAACACTAAGATAATAGATCTCTCGCCCCCAGATAGAAACATAATACATACAAATAACAGTAAAAATTGCAATACCAGACATTTTGTGATTCAAGTAGTGTCTCCCTTCCTTAAATCTCTAGGGATAAGTAAACTCCAGATAGGAGCCAACTAGACATTCCAGTTCAGAAGACTAAAAGCACTGCATCAGTGACTTCCACAGCCAGAAGAGAATTTCTGATACTTTGATGAGACTTTGTTCTGAAGGCAAACAACCCAGCTTCCTCCTTCTTTATAGTCACTCCATCCCCCTTCATGGTTTCATTCTGCACCTCTTGTCTTCTGTATACCCCAGTCTCAGAGAAGTTGAAACGTCTCACATCATAGAGAAAGCTGAGAATGCATGAACACCATCTGACAAGATGCAATAGATCAGATCTTTTTCTTTGCTAATATATGCTTTGAACTGATAAGAGTGATCAAAGGCATGAGAAATCTGGGTACTACTCAACTGTCATAAATTAATCCCTCTCTCTACTCCCTTTCAAGTTAAATCATCTACCAGAAAAAAAAATGGATAACACATTATTCAGTTTTTGAGGCAGCAATTTCCTTTTTGTGAAATGTCGACTAAAACGAGACTTATTTTATTGCTTATAGCCTAACCAAAATTAGAGCCTCAGGAACTACATGAAAAAAAGAGAAATAATATGAGATTTACATCTCTATTTAGAACAATGCTATCCCCTCATAAAGCTCTTGCAGAGCTGTGTGACTAATGCTAACTAAACTAGCTAGCAACAATTGCTACTTTCCCCGTTTAATTACTATTCTGAAATGTGATTTGTGAACCAAAGGCTGCTGGGAAAAAGTGTATCAAATCAGGTATATCATTTCTTGGGTATGCTAGTATTACCAATAAATTTTTTTAAAAAAATATATTAGACAGCAGGCTGCAAAGGAGAAGGGAGCCTCAGCTTCTGTCATACTGAAGGTCATACTGTCGCTTGTTTGCTCACTTTTTATTTAGGAAACACCTTGTTTTTACCCATAAATAAACAAAAGTAATCCAGCCTCCCTTTACAAATTTACATAGCCAACTGGTCTTGCATTTTTCAGAATCTGCCATCAAACTTTGTTTTATAAACTAAGTAGTTATTGAACTAACACACATTTTTCCAAGCATCTGAAAACTAGCCCTGATGAACTGCATCACTGCTGGAAATCAACCTGACTGTTTCCTAACAGTTTAGATTACCTTTTCAATCATTCCCTCAGCAATTCCCAGCATCTGTAGCAGGGTGGAGGCTGCTATTGTTTTAGCTTCCTGGTTGTATAAAGAAGCTTAATCCTTGCTACCATCACAAATAAAGGGACTGGTTGCACCTTTAGTTTTGGAGAGGTTTAAATTAGCTAAAAACAAGGTTCACAATGTAAAGAAAGCAAGCCGTGAAGGAACACCAGCTGATAATATGCCACAGCACAGGATTTCTTCTGTGCTTAGATAAAGCTAGAGTTGTCAAGGACACCGCAGATCAGGAAATTTCTAATGCTCACACTCTCCTAGCATAAAGACCACCAGTGATAAGATTTAAAGACAGGCAAAGTATTTGCACACAGCATTAGGGCATACCCAAGGTACAAAGTATTGCACAGAGCTGGTCCGAAAATGGCTTTCCTCCCCCATCCATTACAATTTCAAACTTGTTCTACTGTGTATTAAAATGAAACCAACTACCTTTGGAGGTCTTGAAATGAAACGAGGGGAGAAGAGGTATCTACCCCTGAACAGTAACACAGTTAGGCTACTCAGATGTGACACAGGAATCCACAGTCGGCAAAGAAACAGGGCCCTGAAAGGGCTCTCCTGCATGCCATTGAACCACTCCCATCACGAGCTGCTGGCTAGGAGTGGTAATTCCACCCAGGACCTCATAAATATTTCTCCTGTGTAAATTACGTGAAAACGGCTATGCTCTGCTGAAAAAAACTGCAACGGATCAGTATTTCCAAAATAAGAATTGGATTAACAAAAAAAGTCCTGACCAGCTGGAACAAATAGGATGGGCTAGAGGTCTCCAGTTTGCTGATCTGGCTTTCTCCTGAACTTGGGAATGCAGACCATTATCCTTGCTTTTTGGCACACTCATACATCTGAAATAACAAAGCAAGCTACCTTTATACTAGCAACCTTTATATGAGTCTCCAGGTAACCCTGACTGCCAAGGAATTTATAGCTTCATTCCATGGACAATGGAAACTGCACTAATGATTTATCAAGCTATCATCCAGGCAAAATTCATCTTTGGCACACGCACCAACACCCACAAGCATTTGACCAGCTCTACATGACGACACGCGTGTGGCATTTTATACGTGACTCAATGTGTGTAAGTAAAATCTGACAAGGATTCCTGTGTGTCTCTAGGCCACTGACAACAGCGGTGCTCTACACACTACTGCCTAACCACAAATGCTGAAGCACCTAATCCAGAAAAGCTTTGTGTCTCTCTAATCTCCAGCTAAAGATAAAATGTAATAGAATTACAGAAACATGCAAATAAATATCCCGTTTGGTTATATACAGCCTGTATATTTTAATTAAAATAGCATACACTGTACATCATTTCATATTTTATAGACACCTGGACCCATGCAGCATATAGATTCATCATGCAGCTTGAAACACCCCTACATCACATTGATCAGGCTCACTGAACAGTGGTTACATTGATAATACCATACTGCAGTGTGGTGTAAGGTTTTCTAGGCACAATCTTAGGATGGCTACATTAAAAGGAATGTAGACAGGAATGAACTAACATCATTATCCTTCCAGAGCAGTCTTAATGCTATACTACTAATACTTCTCCGCACAAACAAACATGAATTAGTAATATATACACACATGCCTTAAGAAAAGCATAAAATACATCAATACTTTGCTATTTGGGCCTTGAAAATCAAAGAATCTCCTCCTTCCAGTTTTATGTTGCTGGAAGGTTTGAAATGCTAAAACTGTTCTTGGCAGAAATGAAGCAGTGGAAAGAAGCAGAGCATTAGCATTCATATGAATCAGGCAAAGCCACACAATACATAAAATTCTATACAGTGTGCTATTTGGCTTTGAAATTTGCTATAGAGAAGACATATTTTTCCTCATTTAGAGATTAAACAGTTTTTAGAAAGTCAGTGGATTGTTCAGTATCCTTCTCCTAGATGCCTGAGATTTTTTGAAAATCTAAAGTTAACACTGATGCAGTGATCTTTATAAAGAAAAATATAAATCAACTTAATTGCTAATATGTTGCTCAAATTCTGTCTGTAGTTCTTTAAGAAAATCATGTTCTCATTTGCCAAAGAACCAATGGATGCAACTTTATAATGCTTTTTTTTTCAAATGTCTTCACTTTTTGAAAAAGCGAGGTATAAAATAATCCAAGTGGCCATTGCAAAGAGTTGTTCCAGGAATGCTTTGAACAAAAGTGCAAATGATACTTAAAATTCATATCACTTCACCAAAAGCAAATTCAGAAAGCTAAATGGGAAAAGGTTGATCTTTACGAAATCCCACTTCCCCACAAGCAGGTGCTCTCACAGGGACAATCAGTCAAGAAGGAGGGAGGGGTGGACGTACAGACCATATTGAACAACTAGTACTAAGTTGGAGAATAATACTAAAATGTTTGTTACCATAAAGAGTTGCAGGCAACTCTGAAGGCTGTATGTCCTGAAATGGCCTCTCCCTTTCCTATCTTCCCCCACCGCTTTGCTCCCCAACATCATGCAGGGGCCAAGGCTTTTCATGATTCGGGTTGATTATCATGCCCCAATGCTGGAAAATTTCATTGCGTCTTCCTGGCGACCACAAGAGATGCCAGCTGCTTCCTTACTGTATTTGTTCCCACTTGTGATTTGCAGCGAGCGTAGCCCTGGCTGCAGCCACCTCTGTGTTTCCTCTCACTGGTTTCCTATGGGACAGATTCAGCAGCCCCTACCACAGCAAGACTTCCACTCAGAGTTCCTGCAGACCCTTATAAAGGCAGAAATCCTGGTGCAGTCAGAGGAAGAGTCTGTCTGGCAGCACTCTGGTTGCACCTTCAAAGACTAAACTAGCTTTATTTTGAGTTACTGTAACTATTAACCCCTTTTTCATATGGGGTCAATATGATTCCTTATTTTCCACTAACTGGCAACTAACTCCCACAGAAAGACACTTAAAAAAATCCCATAAGAAAATGATTACCTGTCTGTAAGCAAAGTACCATGTCATAGTATAGCTCAATGTTCAGTAAGAAATTTACATATTTTTATGCCATGATAGAATATCAGGTGAATTCACCACGACACAAAACCAATACAAGCAGTGTGAATCTTACTCCTTTTGCATCTACATCCAGCCTTTCCATGCTAAAAATTATAACGCAAGATGAAAGTCATAGGGCACGACTAGTAACTCAAATGCAGCTGTGCTTTATTCCTCCTAAACCTCTGGCTACAGATGAGCAGCACTGAGCTGTGTTTCAGATGACTCTGCTACCTCTGCACAACTGATCTGTCAAGCCTGAGGCATGAAGTTGGCATAATTTTTAGAGGATTTGCTACTACTATTATGCCACAATTAAATTATTTAAATTAGAGAAAAAAGGAGCTAGAATGGGGAAAGATATATGCAAATAAATCTCACTGCAGTAAAGAATAAAATACTATTTGGCAGACCATATGGCTGGCACAGTATTCTTGAAGAAAATCCTCAACGTACCTCTGAAGTCTTAGAGAGGCTGAAAGCCCACCAGCCTTCCCTATGCCTCCCTCCCTTCCTTCTCACACAAAAAAGCATATGGGAAAAATACCATCCTCAGCTAGGGATAAAACCAAAACAAATATTTAACTGGACATCCGAAGAAAGCAAATAAAACACAGAAAAAGTGCATTATTTTTAGCCTAGGTGCCTATCAATCAACACAGCCCTCCTACAGCCAAAAACCTGGAGGATCACACATTCCTGCTGCAAGTAAATTTCTGGGTGCCAGACCAGTGCCTGCTCCTCCAGCCAGCCAGGCAATTCCCCAAGCCCCTGGGGATGGCCAAAAGGTAGTCCCCTTCCTGAGAAATGGAACAGCCTTCCCTTGTATACATTTCTCTAAAAGCTCCTGCTTCCTTCCAATAGCTCCACTCACTTCGGTGATAAAATGGCAGCCACTCTTCCCAGTAGCCAAACCATAGCCGCCGACATCTCTTGTCTGTGTCTGCCTGCAACAGGAGCACCTCAGCTGCGATGGCACCCTAAATCGAGCGAGTTTAGTCTCTGTCTGCCTCATACAGCCAAGCCAGAAGATGATTCTGGTTTCACAGTTGTCACTTCAGAGTAGTTCCAGCAGGTTTTAAGACAGACATGTGAAGCCAATTGCTGAGCTGGGGGGAATCTTAGAACGCTAGGCCCGTATATGGTTGTTCTTAATATGGTACTTTGTACTTTGCTACTAGAGACACATAAATATTTTATTTTTGGATTACAAGGGTTGCAAACAAGGTATGCCAACTAATGTCAAACAGAATAGCTTTACAAATTCCAGGAAAGTTACGTTCAACGTTTAGACAACACATACCCAACAACAGGCTTATTCGTGGTTACAGTAATAAGAGAAGAGACATATACTCAAAATAAATGACCCCACTGGAAAATTCAAGGCACATTACTATAATTAAGCTAGAACATTTTCTGCAAAGTCATATTATGTAGACTTTTTAAAGCGGCGCTTATATCTCTTCATAAATTTTAGTATTGAGACATCTTAAACTGTATTTTCCAACATTTTAAAATACAATTCAGCCCCGTTCCTTAACAAAACTGATTAATGACCTCTAAAAACCATTTTGGCAAAACTAGCTGTCAGAAGTTCATTAACTACAAAGACGTAACATTGAACTTAAATATGAGCAACTTTTTTGAGCATCTAAAAGTGAGTACTATCTGACACTATGCTTATGTATCTCTCACACAGGGCACAGTACTGTCTCTCTAGGTGTATGATCGTACAAGCCCTTTGATCTCTACTTCATCTCCAGTCTATCCTATGATCACAGATGTCTATTGGTTGATCTGCAGTGCAACAGCATGGAAGTGTCAGCGTCTCCTATGAGACCTATGCCATACTGCCCTCTCCTAGCGTACCTGAAAGTCCCACAAGCTCTTCAGTTTCACCTCATTAGGACTCACCACTTAGATTTATTCGAATCCACTGCATTCACTTGGTTTTTGAGAATTCAAGGAAAAATTTCTTATGTTTACCACATCCTATAGACAAAAACAACACAGGCTCTACATAATTAGCAGCTGCAATACTTTTATAGGAATTTGAGTTACAAAACTATTATTTAATCATTTTCTTGCTCAGACAATGGAATGTCGCTCAGTGATCTCTCTGTCACTAGCAAGCCTTTAAAATCAAACACTGGAAATAAATTGCCCCAGGTTAAATAAAATAATCCAGCAAACAAAACAAAAGCAAAAGCAAAAAAGGAGCAATCTCAGCAACATATCCCTTCTTCATCGTTATCTGGCTGTAGCCAACACCCGCTTCCACACAGAACCAGAAGAAAAAAGTAGGCCTTGCCGTATGTCCTAGAGGTTAGCAAATCTGGGCTGTTAAACAGCAGGAACTGGCAAATTCTAGAAGTGCAGAGTCCTAAAAAAGACGCCTGCCAGATACTTCCCTCTCCCACTCCAAAGAAGCTTCAATTCAATGCCTTCCAGAGTCTCTATCTCTAGCAAAAAAGCTATATTTTTGGATGCATTTAACTGCAGTCATACTCTCTTAATTCCCTCCACCACAGACTAAGTGTCACCTGGCATGTTAGCTGCTATGGTCATAAAAACATTTTTGCCTAGTTCTCAAACTGCCAGTTACTAGGTGTTCTTTCACTGCCTTTAAACTGAAGGCAGAGAGAGAGAGAAAGAGAGGAAAAGAAAATGAAAAAAAAAAAAAGTGAAAGCAACCATATACAAAAAAGTGCAGGCAGAGCCAGATTTTTTCAGCGTGGAGTTTCAAATACTCACCCCTCAAAATTCAAACCAGATTTTCAAAAAACCTAACCCCCAGTAGCTTCTATTGTGATACTTATGATTAGATAGTTAAACAGATTTTAACAATCCGATCATTTATTTTAACAGCTAATGAACTCTACTATAAAAAAAAACTGTCGTAACTTAAAATTACATTTATTTACACACAAAACATTTCAGCAAAAATCCATGCTCTCTATTTTGCAAGCCCTTGTTATTTATTTAAGAAAATATGATCAAACTCTCTCAAAGTTGTTGATGGTTTTTTTTTTCCATGATATGTCACTTTTCACACAGCTGTGGGAGGATGAATTGCGGCAGTGAAGTTCATGGTAAGGATGAGATTTTGAGTAGAGGAATTCCTGTTCACTGAAGGTCATGCGTCAGAAATACCCTTTTCTGTATATCAGGCTTTAAAAGGACAACACCTCACTTCCTGGTCTGAGCTGAATCTGCTGTGAATTTTCAAAATAACACCAATGTGTTTTTAGGGGTTCAGTTTGTAATGGCTAAATCTGCTGTTAAAAACCCCCAAAGCCCAACAACAACAAAAACAAGGCTATCATCCTGTAGCTGGCTGCACTCAGCCTGCCTGCTTGTGGTTTACTTGCAGAAAATTTCAGTAACAGAGGGATTGCTTTATTTTGGGGGGAGGGGGAAGAAATAATTTTCCCAATATGATCTGTTCCTATTTATCTTCACACAGGCTCTGCGAGGAGGGACTATAAAGTATTTTTTAGTTTTAACATTTAGTTTATTTGAAAACCATTTCATTTTGTGCTTGAGCACAAAGAGCAGAAAACAAAACAAACTCAGAGAGAAAAGGGAGCAATGACTACATTCTCTCCACCCCTTGCCAAAAACGCTACAAAGAATGGAAAAACCAATGTCTCACTTTAAGCCCCAGAACTGGTTAATCAAAGCAGTTGATGATCAAACACACCAGCTAGGAAAAAAACAGTTTTCTATTGATACTGTTCTTATAACCACTACCTCTGGCAGCTTCAGACGGAAAACAAGAATGGCCATGCTTCTGTCAGAGGTCTGCAGAGTGAAGACATTCGTGGGTAAACCCCACAGAACACACTGAACAAAGGTGCCAGAAACCTCCTAGTGGGCAATTACTGAACAACCAGACCCGCAACGACAGGTGCCCAGTCCCTCCCAGTCTGTACTTGGCCCATATTCGGACGCATGATGACCTGAGGATGAGGTATCGACTGGGACTGCAGGTATGAAAATAGCCTACACAATTTGTAGTTAACATACTAAGACCTTGGTGTCAAAGATATATAGTATAGGAGCAGAGAGCTCTAGGTATGTAAGCAAATTTTATAAATCATGGAATTGTAGAATGGTTTGGGTTGGAAGGGACCTTAAAGGTCATCTAGTTCCAACTCCACTGCCATGGGCAGGGACACCTTCCACTAGACCAGGTTGCTCAGAGCTGCATCCAACCTGGCCTTGAACACTGCCAGGGAGGGAGCATCCACAATTTCTCTGGATAACCTGTTTCAGTGCCTCACCACCATCATAGTGATCATAGTGAAGAATTTCTTCCATATATATAATCTAAATCTGCCCTTTAAAAGTTTTAAAGTTTAAAGACATGATGCCCTTGTAAAATGTCCCTCTCCAGCTTTCTTGTAGACCCCTTCAGGTACTGGCAGGCTGCTTGAAGGTCTCCACACAGCCTTCTCTTCTCCAGGCTGAACAACCAACTCTCCTCACAGGAGAGGTGCTCCAGTCCTCTGACCATTTATGTGGCCTCCTCTGGACCCGCTCCAACAGCTCCATGTCTTTCCTGTGCTGAGGGCTCCAGAGCTGGATGCAGCACTCCAGGTGGGGTCTCACCAGAGCAGAGCAGAGGGGCAGAATCCCCTCCCTCACCCTGCTGGCCACGCTGATTTTGATGCAGCCCAGGATACGGTGGGCTGTCTGGGCTGCAAGCTCACGCTGCCAGGTCATGCTGAGCTTCTCATCAACCAACACCACCAAGTCCTTCTCCTCAGGGCTGCTCTGTTTTTGTGCTTGTGATTGCCTTGACCCAGGTGCAGGACCTTGCACTTGGCCTTGTTGAACTTCCTGAGGTTTGCACAGGCAGGCCTTTCAAGCCTATCCAGGTCCCTCTGGACGGCATCCCTTCCCTCCAGCGTGTCGACCGCACCACACAGATTGGTGTCGTCGGCAAACTTGCTGAGGATGCACTCGATCCCAGTGTCCATGTCATGAACAACAATGTTAAACATCCAGTTTAAAATCATCCAGTACAAAATAATTTAGATACAGTCCAATAACCTTGCAGTACATCTTGTGAGCCTATTGTTTTAGCGAGGTTACAGGATCACATTACGCACAGATGGATGTGTTAAGACTACATATATAGCCTGTGATGATTAGCTTCTCACAAGCATTTTAACAAGATCAAGGCTCATTTATCAGGGCACATGTTTCTCTGGATAATACTGAGGTGTTTCGGTGTTATTTATTTTTTTAATGTTGCGATTATGATCCCAGTTTTCCTCTTTCCTCCTCTCCCCACTCAGGCAATGCTACCAAGCAGGACCAATAGCCCCGCCAGCTTTGATTCACGCTCTCCAGCAGAAAACAAGGGGGTCGGGGAAGAGGGAGGATCAAACATTACCCTCTTCATTTAAGAGAAGAAGCATTCAGTTCCCAGTCAGATCTCTGGATAAGCACACCGATTTCAAAAACTCTCCAAACAACAGCTCATTCATGCTAAGCCTTGTGCTCCACGTTACCCCGCAGGAGATTTTCTCCCGTGCAAGGCCTTCCTCGACCGCCCTGTCACACAAAGAGGGGCTTCACAGCCTACAGAGTGACCCAATCCAAACTAACTGAGATGACACTATTTACTGATCATCTTCTTGGGCTAAACGAGGATTAAGAATTGTGGAGAGTGTACCTCTTCACCCATCCTTTATTCCACAGATATATGGAAAAGGAGGGGACAAGTGTGCTCTTTTTGTTCCTTGGCACTCGGGGAAACAAGAACTTTTAGCCTAACGTTCAAAACTAGCACAAGGTATTTTTAAAGCTCTATAGGCTTCTGGATTCCCTTTTTGAAGCTGACAGTCTGCAAGCCAAAAATATCACACAGTTACTTATTTGTTGTATTGGTAAACAAACTGGGAACAGTTCTTTCCCAGCTCTTGATCACTGCAGGCCTGGCTGCAGGAGAGGTACTCATATCTTCCATTTCAAAATTAATCACTAATATTCAACTAATTTTGACCTTGTCTGTATAGTGAAGAGTAAGGTTTTGTCTGGTTCTTTTCTCAAGAGTAGGCACTGTCTGAAGCATGTTTATTTTCACACAGAGAACCCAGAGATTCAAAGGACAGTCTGCAAATGTTTCAGAGGAAGTTCTCCTTGTCAGTATTTTTCAGAGGAGTCCTGTACTGAATACTTGGGCTCAAGAAGATGTAATAGGAAGTTTATACCCAAAAGGAGGTTAGAAATGCAACTACCGGAATAGCTCCCCTTTCTATCATCATGTTTTTCAGTGTTAAGATCATCTCTAGGTAAAGTGAGAAACACTGACTTCTCCCACATGACGATATATATGATTATGTGATATTGTCTGCTCAAGATTACTGTCTATTAAGGAATATGCCACATTTCCCAGGCTAGTCCTTTGCGCTATTTTCTGGGTGATATGCATCATTGCACGATGGGAAACAAGGCTCCCCAGGCTTGGCAGGAGACTACCTCCCCCACCAAAGCAGCAACTTCCTTCCTTGCTTGCTAAATTTGGTTTCACCTCTCTGTGGCCTCCCAGAAGGTGTCACCATGCACCTAGGGAAAAAAAGCTGCCTTGGAAAACAATCCCCAGCCCCAAATGATGAGAGATCTGTACTTTAGGTATCTCCTGGGTGCTGCTGGTCCACAGGCATGGAGGCACTCTTTCTCTGGAGCACAAGGAAAGCTCTCAAACCTCATGATTAATTGAGCATGGTCAGCTTGACTCTCCTCAAGAGGAATGAGGAAACAGAGGTAGAAGAACCTGTTTGATGGAACTCTGAGCACTGAAGCCTGAGGCAGGAGTTCTGGAAGAATTACACACTGTTTCTTTTAAAAGTCTGTCTAATTTTTCCTCCCCTTTGCCTCCAGTTTGTTTTATATTCCGTATATTGGAAGGGTCAATGAATGCACAAGTTTTACTCAAGCCATGGAAAACAGAGCAACACACAAACCCTGGAAAAGGTATAATATAATCAAAATCCCTTTGACTCAAGGCAGTCCAAGTCTTTTATACAACATTAGCATAGATTTAATATTTCAGAAAAAAAAAAAAAAGAAGGAACCATGCCTTATTTCTGTCATGCAACTAAAAACGTCAATACCATTTCAGAGAATAGTTTTATTTCTGCGTGCTGCAATAACCAGATGCAAAAATTTTAGCCACTTGCTCATCGTACCAGCAATAAATTATGAGAAAACTTAATCTGTCTGACTATTGTATGTACATTTTCAGTTCATGGTTAGAGGATATAGATTTTTTTATGTAACTTCTAGAAACTACTGTCAAGAAACAAGTAGTTTTCCCCTTCAGCATGACTAGCAGTGAAGTCTCTTTATACCCACCCTCAGTTCAAATGACACCAACAATGACTGCAGTCAAATATTGGTAGCAAATTAACCTCATGGAGACAGTAAAGCATGTATCAGTGGGAGAGGAGTTGTCTAATTCAAACCTCCTTCACAAGCTCTGAATCTCAGTGCAGGCCATCGTGTATTGAGATACCCATACACCATGAATGGCTCCACTGAAGTCAACAAAGCCAAATGTGAAGGCCTTTGCAATTCATCCGAAAGTGAAACACTACACCACTACATGCTCCTCTACCCAAAGGTCTTGATTGCATATTCAATACATTCATCAAAGTGATATCCACTTAGGAATCTAGCGATGAAAAGTACTACACAAATTTGGCATTATTTAACTCTACATAAGGGAAGACTATGTATAAATGCTCCTACACATGAGAGCAAAACTAAAGAAGGGTTTTTCCTTTCACCAGTAAGCATCTGGTGTTTTGCCTTACCCTCTTGATGTCTCATTTTCATATCAGAGTTCTTATTAGTACAACAGACAAACAACGAAAATGTGAAAGTGATACAGTCTCTCTCCATCAGCTTCTATCTTTACTCAAGTGCTGTACACGTCTGCGTACATACACAGCACTGACGACGTGCACTCCAAGCAATACTGGCAGTTAAAGAAAGCCGACAGCAGTAACCTGATTTTACTTCAGAGAGCAGATCTAATCTTAGGACCTGATCCTGTCAGGAACTGAGAGCCATAAACTTTCTGGAAATCAAGCAAGCTCAGCATTTCACTGGAGACACTCAGCTCCTCGCAGGTTCAAATCCATACTTTTTAAAAGTCACTTCCTATTTGTCCTTTGTTTACCCTGGCTTATCCTGAACAGCGAGGCTTTCCGACATAGAGATAACTTTGGAAATGATTACTCTCATATTCTTTGATGATTTCAAAAGGCAGGAAAGAATCTCTCCCCTTTCTGAGGGCCACGCAGCTGAAGCAAAGAACATTACTTTTTTCAGGCATGCTAATAAGAGACAGTAATAACTCAATTCAGTCGCCTTGGCCTTGAAATACCTGACCAAACCTGCTTTTGTTCTCTCCCAGTAACATATTTTCCTTCTGTATCTGCTTTCACACAGTTACGATGCAGACAACCCTAAATGGGAAGCTACCCAACACCTCCCTTTCCAGTCAGCATAACCTCTTCCTGTGACACATATTCACAGCTTTAATGTGTTTCATCCATTATACCTAACTCACATTTGGATGGAGCCACTGGGAAACACAGTGTAAGAAAGTAGGTCTTCAGATTAAGCTTTCTAATGATTAAATACATTAACTGTAACTAAAGCTGCTACCAGACTCTCTTTCTCCAGGGAAAAAAAGAACACACAAGCGATACAGAATGGCATATCCTTTCCTAGATTACTAACAGGAAAGAAAATCTGGAATGCATTGGACATACATACCCAAATAAATGAAGATAAATTATTTCATCCCTTCTCACCTTCATGTATTCTGTTTATTCTGAGCAAAAAACCTTTTTCTGGGGGAGGAGGTGGGGGGTTTTTTTGGTTGTTGTTTTGGTTTTTTTAAATCAGGCTTGCACGTGCATGGTCATCTGTGGCTATATACTCTATTTCTGAACCAGGATCACTCACAGGAGTTTTGACAAATGCAGCCTGTCACCATGAATTTAAAATATGTCAGCTTTGAAATGAATATCTAACATACTACATTCATATTTTAAGAAGTGAGGGCACAAATGTTAACTTCACACTGAAGCGATGATGACTGATATGATTTCACGTTGTACAGTGGACCTGCCAACAACACTAATAAACAAATCTGTATTCATCTAGTATCCATTCAATTCTAGTATACAACAAAGCTCATCCTTAATCATTGTTACTGTTCCAGGAAAGTAAACAGGACAGTAACAGTAAATTCCCCTGTGACACCAGGAGAAATTCAAGAGAACTGGTTATACCTGGGCACCATGTCTTCTTGTATTTGCCTAATGCAAGAAAATCACAGCTCCTATGCAGTCAAAGTTGCCACACCATTACAAGCCTACAGTAAGAAATCAAGATGTTAACATACTCCCTTAAGCCACTATTCTAATTGAATTTCATGAGCCACATACATTTGAAACCAAGGAAATCCATAAGACTATATTCTAAGGGCACTGGTTTCTTGCAGTAGATCTCTGACCCAAGTATTGCAAAGTCAATATTAAATTTTGGATGGCCACACAGAAATGCATAAGTTGTGAGTTTAAAGTCCATTGTCATGAACAGATGAAAACTCTAAGTAACTGAAGCCGTAAGTTCATCACCTTTGCACTCCAATGCCTTCAGCTTCGCATAATACCACAAAACTGATAATCCCATCACTGACTACTTTTAGTATCATGGACCTTAACAATCTACATTTTGACATTTTTTTCTGTAGTGTCTGTGCAATACCTTTTGGATGAAATAACTGTAAATAAAAAGCTTTACTACACTTACAAGTCCAGCTGTTAAATTTATATTGATCAGGAACCTCAATAATGTATGCAATATCACAAGACCCAACAGAATGCTACTTCTTCACTGCGAAAGGATGGCAATGGGTGTGTCGGGTCCTTCCCCCACTTCATTTGAGCTCAAAACACAATAAATAAGCAATAATTTTGCAAAGCAACTCTAAGTAGCTAAACTGACACCTCCTTTTAATTTCCCCAAAGTCTCTCTTCTTCAGATTCATAAAGCCTCAGTTGCTACAACCTGCACCAAACTTATCCCACCCAAGACCAATCCTGAAGTATAACATGTTAACCCCAAGCTGTGTTAGCATCTCGGGTGTAGCAACTGAGGCTTCTTCAAAACCAGCAACAGCCTTGTGTAAACCACAGACTAGTAATTTGCCAGGCAGGCAACACCAATATAATCTCACCTTATGTGTTTTATAAACACAGTCAGGTGTTGGGCTATCAGGCTTTGCTGCACTGCACAGCTGTTCCACAGCACACACCAGCTGCACTTACTCCCTCTGCACAAACTCCAGCTGTAGGATCCTAAGCCTTTCTACTGCTAGCAACAAAGACGAGGCCCTAAAAACGGAGAATTAAATGTTTTGCTCCTTCAAATGAGTGACTCACATGGAAGTCCTCTTTCCTCTGAATTTAGTGCATGAACGATCAAACAACAAATACTTCAATGTTACATTTTGCCTGTTGTTGTCTTCTACCACACTAACTACAGTTATGGGATTATAAGCGATACGCAAAAATATGAGTAAGAATGACAGCTTCCAAAGGTGCTCAAAACCACTCATTCTACATTTCAAAGAGATTTTCACATCCAGCTCTTCAGCCCCTTTGACAGCCTACGTATATCCACACACAGTTAGGCTCAATATCGAAGGCACTCCCACTACATGCATGCAGGATACCTCCAGATAGTAATTTTTTCACTGTAACAGTAAAGCTGGTGCTGCCCACAACTATTTATCCAGAGAGGCAGCCCAACTTCAAACTACCGACTCTGCTTTGACAGTCTGGAAGCCTGGTTTTATAGGTCCATAACTCTACAGAGAGAGCTCCAGTGTAAAGAACGCAGCAAGACAGAGGCCCTGCATTTCTGTTTGTTCACTAGAACTGAAGGAAAGAATCCCCACAATAAAGTCATTGCAAAATTAAACCAGAAAAAACACCAACAAAACCATAAACCCAGTGGCTTGCAAAAGCTATGTTACAAGAAGGAAATAGAAACGTGATGGTAAGAATCTTTCTTTTAGAAAAAGAGAGTAAGTGGAGTGATTGACAGATGAGGAAGAAGCTGCAAGACAGAAAGAAAGATATCTAAAAGGTATCACGCAGAAACCTTGTTTCAGTAGTCTAGGTCTCAGCCCCAGTCTCCCCTCTGTAAAAATGACGATATTGATACCTCTACCGCAAAAGTCTGAGATTAAAACCATAATGCTTGTGCCATACTTCTGGGAGAAAGGGAGGAATACAGCTTCTCCATCCCTTACACTTCCTCTTAGGAATGCTGTGAAGATGACTGCTCAAGATTCTCCATACTCAGATACTTTGCCTGAGAAAGATAAGATCTATGTATCACTACGTGTAAATCTAAAGCAGACAAAGGCCTCATCTGGAACCACTGATATAAAAGGCTAGATTATTCATTTTATAAGATTTATACCTGAATTATGAGGCAATGCCCATCTCATCATGCCCCATTACTGACATCCCCATTTGTTTGAAGGAATTATGTAAATGGAAATAAAGGCAAAAATTACAGAAGAGAGAGGAGATAACCTGTTAAGCAGATGCAGGACAACAAAGTATGTAAAGACTTGTCTGACTAGTTCACAGCACACAAGATTATGATGAGGTTATTACACATTATCTCATGGCTCACTAAAACTTCAGACCATAAAGTAATCAGTGCCAGGAACACTTTGTGCACTTGTGAACATCAAATCGCCAACCTCACCTGTTACCACAACCACTAAAGAAAACCAAGTAATACTGATGACAGACATTTTTATGTTGTGACCTGTTATGACATTTTGAAACTTCTATTTAAATAAAGCCTGCTGCAAATACAATCTTCCTTATTTGTGTAATCTGGCATATTACAAAGTGGCTTCACTTTACTGACCATCCATCTTATTTACATGTTCCTTGGTTAAGCTTCAGCTCTTTCTCTGCTGACTCACGTGAATAAAAACACTTTACCTTAACTATCCAGTTAGACAACTATTGTTTCCCCACTGGACATCAAATACATTTTTTGAGGTTGCTATAACACACTATTTATTTCTTTTGCATACTTCTGTTCTGAAAAGTATAGATTTGTATTTTGTTATGCATTTTGTGTGGCTTTTGCACAACACTTCTATCTTGATACACAGGTCCAAAACCTCTACAGATCTTATGTTGTAGTTCACGACCTTATTATCTAAAAGTGACAGAAGAAGTTTTCTTATTTTACAGCATAAGATCCTCCAGGAAGAAACTAGTAATTTTCTGATTTTGAACAACCGAACACACTGTGAGTGTTATCAAAGGGAAAGTAATAACTCCCACATTCAAAACTGTCACCCCGCCAGAATGTATGCATCCACACTCCGAGAAGGTTTCAGCACTTCAGTCCTGTCTTACTGGGGATATCACTAGCATCAAGTACATTTTCATAGGTGCATAAAATGTCTCCAAGACTTCACATTATTTGCATCATAAAGTTGATTAACCGTGCATAAAGCTTGTATACAGGGGTTCTGCAGACCGGCACGCTGCTGCTGAGAAGCAGATTTTACTTGCTAGGCTGCAAACACCGTGCAGGGCTGATTCACAGTTGCTGGAAGAGCTGCAGACTTTTTGGCAGTTCTACAAACATTCAGCCTGTAATTTGTCTTACTGATCACTGCCGCAATTACACCCAGGTCCCAAACAGAAGAAGCCCATACAGTCCAGTGGCAGACTGCTGTAGGGAGAAGAGGCTTCACCAGAGCTTCCCCTATTTCTCACTCTGCCTGCCTTCCATTTCAGTCAGATGCTTTGTTTGACCTCGGTCTTCCAGGAACAGCATAAAAGACAAAATGACATTCTCACACTTCACATCTGATCTTAAATCTGATTTAAAAAACTGTAAACTTTGGATTACACTAAGGATTTTGAAAGCTTTACAGTATTAGTAACACAGATATAGCAAAACAGTGCTTGGCTGGAGAGAGCACACATTTTAAACAAAGTATAACAGTTGGAACATGTTAGAACCTGTCAGCTTGATGTCCAGAGTACATTCAAAGAAGGCTAGAGATCAGTTTCATGTTATTTGTTCAAATATCCAATGATTTACTACTGTTTTATTATCGGTCAGAAAAAAACAAAATGTTAAGGTTTTGTTATTTGGGTTTTTTACTTTAAAAATGCTCTGTTGTTATTTGGGTTTTTTACTTTAAAAATGCTCTGAACAATATCACTTGCAAGACAGTATGTACATACCAAACTGAAGAGAAGGCTCGTTGGTCAGTTCTGACCAATGCATTCACAAGCAGTTCACAAAGCAATCACAAACTCACTCACAAACAGATAAGACACTGAAATAACCACCGATGAAAAGACAGCCAGGTAACACTTTCAAAAGACTGCTGAATGAAGAGCCTAAACTCTTCATGTGACTTCCACACATCTGAAAAATTTACAATAAGCCTCAATGCTGAGAAATACATAAAGTGCAATATTAAACACAGAAGGAATGGTGCTGTAACTACCCCTCTGCCTAACTCACTATGTATGGAACTAAGTGATACACGTACTCTCAACGGTTTCAGCCACTGGGAACACCACTCAAAGAAATTCCCATTAAAATCAGTATAGGAACATCAGCTTTGAATCAGTGTGCAAGACAACTCCTGCTCGGTCTGCCCTCCAGTCATTAGTGTACAGCACACACAACACACTTAAACTTCTTTTGTGTTTGTTTAAGGCATATTGGTTTTTTCTCACTCACACATCTACTTACCAACAAAACCAACACAGAAAAGTTTCTGCTTTTTGCACTGCACTGGGCTATGGCAAACAGAGGTCAACTGTACCCGATCTATTTTTTTACACCATACTACTGTTGTATAGTGAACACCTTTCAGAAAGGATGGGGACCCCACAGTCCTACTAAATGATATAAACAAGAAGCTGATACGACAGCCCCTACCCAAGTAATCTTGCAACAGGCAAAGCGGACACAAAGAATGAGCATGAACTGGCAAGGAAAGAGCACCTAAAGAGATCATAGGGACTTGTCTAGGTCATGGTGTCTGGGCTGTTAATGCACCACGGAAGTGTTAAAAATCAGTTTAGCTGAATTTCTATTTTAAAACCTTTTACATGGCCTTATAAAAAATGCATATGCAAAGCTACCTCCTAAATATGACCATTAAACCAATATTCTTTTTAAAGTAATGGACTTTATTCTCTCTGTATATAAAAATAAATAAAGTATTGCATAGAGGTCATCAGAAGGAGCTTCAAGGTTTCACTCTTTAGGTGAAAAGCACTGTCACTTAATTCTGACGCAATGGGTAACACTTCTACAAAATCAGTTGGAGACGTTAATAAAACTCTTCTTTCCTCTTTCCTCCTCTCAGAGCCTTGACATGACTCTGAAAACTTGCTGGCACAAACAGTAAAGGTGTGGAATAAACCTTAACGAAGCTTATCTGAGCCCAGTGACATTAGTATCTAAGATTAACCCTATATATCATGTCCGTATTTGATTATTCTACTGGCAGTGCTCTAACTCAGCTACCGATAAAGAAAAAAGCTCAAACAAGTTACAATACAGTTAATACCAGCTTTCATGTAATTATACAGAAAAATCCTGCAGCTCCCTAAAACTGGGTGATCCCAAATATTCTTAAAGCCATATAGGATACTCAGGAGTAACTAGAAATTTGGGAACCTTGGACTAGATCATAAAGGCTGTCCCTCTAAACCTGTCAGCTCCTTGAAAAGAAACACCACATCATGCAAAGCATCAGAATCTCCAAATATCTCCAGCACAATTTCCACTATTGCCGGTCCCCTTGAGATTTTGAGTTAGGGACATAAAGCAAAGCTGAACTTACAGGCTGTGCAAAGATACTGCTACAGCCTTTCACGCCGGTAAGTATTTTCCTAGTATTTCTTTTGACTTCCCCAGTCTGCTTTTTTTGACTTGTGTTTCAAATGTAATTTTTTGACGACAGAAACCTTAATTTTGCTTTATATAAAAACCATCAAACAATACTAGGTATTTTCTGTGATTAGGAGTACTTGAAAATCCCAACATTCAGTACCAACTAAAATTTTACAACAGTGTTTCCATGGCTTGGGAGAGTCCAGATTTCAGGGACAAATCATGTTCCCCACTGACTCCTCTAAAACCAGAGAATTTTGCTTGAAGCTCAAAGCTTCTTCCTTCAACCAGTTCTGTAGTATAACTAACTGCAAACTCAGTGCATCACTTCTTCCGATTGAAGATAACTGCTCCGACAGCCACCGGTCTGATCAGTTAGTTCCCTCCCAACCCCCATAGAGCCTCAGGTGCCGAAGATGCTTCCGAGTCCTACTAACACGAGAAACTCCCTGGTCCACCAGAGTGACAAGAAGAAGGAGGGAATTGGAGTGGTGGGAATAACACCAATGTGGATATATGGGAAGTAGTAATGAGAAAAATGAAGGAAAACTTAAAACAGACAGCCTTGAGGACAAGGTGATAGCAGTGGATTAAAGAGAAAAGTGGGCCATGAGGTCAAATGTTCAAGAGGTGCCAAGGCACTATGGAATTACAAGGAAGGAAAAGGCAAGGAAACTCCGAGAGAAAAAAAAAAAAAAAGACTCCTCAATACATCCAACTAGAACCACATAAGAAAGACAACAAAGTGGACACAGCATGAGTGGCCTTTAGCCTTTGCTTTTCCAACACATTCTCAGACATAGTTTTCAAAGACTATGGCTCAATCTCACCTTGAAATAAAGGGAAGTTGACAGATGCCGCAAAGACTTAATGCAATGAGTAAATACGGCCCCAGCAAGAAAACTGTACTTGCCATAGGTCTCTGTAGAGATCTACAGCAGGACACTTCATTCACGTAGCCTGCTGGCATTGCCAACATCAAAATGTTATGCAATCCTGTAAAGGTCACCCTATCATTTCTTGATCATCTTGAAGCCAGAACAGATTAGGAAAAATGGAGAATTCCTCCATCTTGGAAGCTCAGCATGAGCCACAGTGTGTGCTTGCAGCCCAGAAAGCCAACTGCATCCTGGGCTGCATCAAAAGCGGTGTAGCCAGCAGGTCGAGGGAGAGGATTCTGCCCCTCTGCTCCACTCTGATAAGACCCCACTTGGAGTCCTTTGTACAGCTCTGGAGCCTTCAGCACAGGAAAGACATGGACCTGTCGGAGCAGGTCCAGAGGAGTGACATAAAAATTATCAGAGGGATGGAGCACCTCTCCTATGAGGAAATACTCAGAGAGCTGGGGTTGTTCAGCCTGGAGAAGAGAAGGCTCCGGGGAGACCTTCAAGCAGCCTTCCAGTACCTGAAGGGGACCTACAAGAGAGCCAGAGAGGGACTTTTTACAAGGGCCTGTAGTGACACAACAAGGAGTAATGGCTTTAAACTGAAAGAGGGTAGATTTAGATTAGATGCAAGGAAGAAATTCTTCACTATGATGGTGGTGAGACACTGGAACAGGTTGTCCAGAGAAATTGTGGCTGCCCCCTCCCTGGAAGTTCAAGGCCAGGCTGGATGGGACTTTGAGCAACCTGGTCTAATGGAAGGTGTCCCTGCCCATGGCAGGTAGTTTGAAACTAGATGACCTCTATAGTTCCCTTCCAACCCAAACCATTCTACGATTCTATGATTCTAACTGGCAGCATGAAGACAGAACAGATGATACAGGGGAAACTGAAAGAACATAAGGAAGGAGAACTGCTGTCTTACTGGCTTTTAATCTGTGAAACAAAGCAAAGCAATTCCAACCATTGCCTCATCACCTATGCAGAATATGCATGTCTTCCCTTCAACTCTCCACTGTCACTACATCTGCTTCATTGCTACCACATCACTATCTAGAGATATTTATAAATCTTAACATTGACAAACCCATATATTTTTTAATGACATTAAAAAGGCCAATGTCCTGAAGAATGAAGAGTTCTAAAATGTGTAAGAAACCCTGGTCCCCCTGATAAGAGGCTTGCTACATATTTATACTGTAAAGTACTGAAAGATACTAAGTTGGAAACACTTAAGTATTAAGTTTGCCTACTCTTCATTTAAGATCCAGAGATACAACGGAGGCTCGCTGTTCAAACAATGCAGAGATAAAATTTATTTGGTAACATCTAGCCATTATTCACACTTTTTTGTTCCTGCCTGTGACGAAATTGCCCAGCAGGACACCAGAAACAACCAAAATTATTCTATTGTCTGGAACAATTATCTCAGCTCAAGTTAGCCGATATAAGGCAGAAATGGCTGCATGGAAGCCTCCGACGGAATTAGACTTTGCCTTTCTTAATTCTAAAAACAATGGTCTGTCTTTACTTCTGTTCTTCAACAATTCAAGCCCTACAGAGTTCAATGGGGGAACAACTCTCAGAACTGTGTAGCATTTCTCTAACACTGCTTCCAATAAAACAAACTTTAGAACTTCTGCTATATTTAATGGGAACATGCCAATACTACTAGGGCTTTTAGCTGTGCTGTTCAGAAATATGTGAAATCTTGGCTTCTGTAACTTGTGTTAAATCACAGCAACGATAATCTAAGATTTTTTAACTCTTAGAGGAATGTGAGAGAACACTCAGAAATCAACTTTACTAGCAATTCAAGCTACTGACTGTGAATAATAATCAGAGTAGATAATAATTCTGCAGATGTTCTTACATCATATTCATTTGCATTTTGCTTTACTAAAATATAGTGCAAAGTACACAACCGCCATTAAAGTTACCCAATCTCTAGAATTATTAGTTTTACAGTTGCAGTTTCATATTAATATTGCCAAATATACTTTTTAAATCTTCTAGTGACTGCCTGCCAAATAGGAAAGCAGTTGCTTACAAACCAAGGTTAAAACTTTTTGTCAGCCTTCTGCTGTGACTGCTTTGCCCCCAAATGGTAGAAACCCCTGCAAATGCTACAATTTGCATGACTTAAAAGAGCATGCGAAATATCCCCATTCTTCAGACCTTCCTCTATCTCGCTTGGCAAAAGGGTTTGTTTGGTTCCCCCCCCCCATAAACTGGCAGTTTTCCAAGCTGTCTTTGGACTTCTGGTCTTATTCCGTATCCAGATCATTCCAGCCCTACCTTTCCATGAGGATGGAGGGAAAGTCTCTTCTCAGTCCTCTCTGACCACGGATTTCCCTTTACTTGCATACCCTGTTGTTTCCAAAATCTCTCTTACCATGAACTGTGGATGTCTTTCTCTTACAGTCTAATAACTGCAGTGAGGGAAAGGAGATTAAGACAGCACCGGCTAAAGCAAAGCTGAATTCAATGAGCCAGTTCCAAGCAAAAAGCCTCTAATTTTTTTACAAATTGTATTCACAGCCTCCCTTCAAAATTTGAAAACCCCCAAAAAGTTCACTTAAATGGAAATTTAGTTAGGGAGTGGAAACTAATCACACTTAGATGCCAAGTCCTACAATTCCAATTTAAATCAAATCCTCATTTGGGCAGTATTTAAAGAATTCTGGATGGGGAGGGCAGACATTTAGTTTTGATGGCTGAGGAAAGCAGAAACCAGGCTTGCATGTGCAAGATTTGCAGAAGAATAATAAATCAGTACGAGCAAAATGAAAGCAAAGGATGTTGTTAAATGTTATTTATTCTCGGTTTTCCCTTGGAACACAGGCCCCAGTTGAGGAAAGAATTTAAACACATGCCTGCATGAAACCCAGTGAACCCAGTGAACCCAGTGAACCCAGTGAGATTAGTGGTTTACTCACAACCATGAAGTTCTGCACAGTGTCTATGGAACAGCCTGAGCTGGAATAATGATATGCACTGTCTAAAAACTGGTGTGAGAAGGACATCGAGGAATCATTTTCACCCCACCTGGACATTTCTTAAAGTCCAGCTTTGAACTAATACTTACGAACTGGACTCTGTCACTGGTAACTTTGTTCTAACAAATACTTTCTACAGAGTTCAGTAGAATTAATTTCACTATGTGGAACTTTGTATCAGTATCTATATTGGTATTAGTAACAGTAGGACGAAATTCTGATCAGTCATGGGATCAAATCCTGACCTACGTGTATGAGAATTCAGTGATAAGTGAAATGCATGCTCTACTACGCACGTTTCATGCCCTGAGCAATTTTTTTTCACATCTGAAGTGAGACTTCAAAAGCCATACACTAAGCAAAGCAGGCAAAAAAAAACCCCAAAAACAGGTCAGTGAGCAACATATGGCCTTCAACTAGTCAATTTGCCTATGCCAGCTCATCCCCGTCTTCTATATGTGTAGCTTTCTGCTGTTGCCAAAAGGGCAGCTGGAGTATGTGGGGCAGCAGCAACTATTCATTACCCTCCTCCAGGTTTCTCTCCATGCCTCATCTCTTCCTTTCCCCACTTTGCCCTTTCCCTCTCCTTGCAGTAGCAACCACAGAGGCAGCTTTTTCCCCCTCTGTCGCTTCTCAGCAGGCTGGGAAGCACTGCAGGTAAGCAGGAGCTGTTAGCAGAGAGCATTTCTAGCAGGGAGTAGGAGTAGATTTATGCAGCTGTAGAAAGGGATTGATATAAGCTAGTGAGTGAGCTGCGTACTGACTGTACTGCATCCCCAGCAGACAGGGAAAAGAGGAGGCACAAGAGGGAGACAGGCTGGGGAAGAAGGCAAGGAAGACCTCGATCCATACAAAGTCCTCTCCAAAATCACCCATCTCCCCCTTGACAACCGCCCACCCTCACAACTCCACTGTGTCGTTGTGAAACCCTGCTGGTCCCCTGTAGCTCTCTCACCCTCGCCCCCCAAACCTGACAGACCTTGCTTAGTGACAGCCTTGTCATGCAGAAACCTATCAAAGAGGACAGCAATTTCCCTTTCATTTCAGCAAATACTCTTCTGGTAACAATGGTTTTCAGCAGCCTGTGAACTGCAGTTTAGATGAGATGTAAAGCTTTCACAAGCAAAATCCTAGGCCTTTCAACACCATCAGCACAGATAAATTCAGCCAGTAGATGAAAATAAAAACAAAAATATGCTACAATCACACTTTGCTAGCCCAATGCCAACCTTCAGCAGCATATGGTACAAGCAGAGGTTAACGTGCAGGGTGACCTGCACTAAAATGATCACGATTCCACTCTCTGTGTGCCAGCTACAACAGGTCACCTGCTGACTGAAAGGAGTTCTCATTTCAGCACCAGAAATGGCATTTTAAAAACAACAAACAAACAAACAAACAAACAAACAGAAAAACTCTGATAAGCATCTAAGCAGTCTTTCCAGTTAATTCACATTAGAGGCACTGGAAGGAGACACTTCTACTGCTCAATCCACAGACAGCTCACCGGACCAAGGACTCAGAAGAGTTTTAACCCCTCCACTTCTATTGCCTTTCTGGGTGACTGCAGGCACCTACTTCTCAGTTCCCCAAAGAGAAGGAATACTGACCTTTCTCTAAAGTGCTTTCAGGTTTTCTAATGTACGACATACCTGTTACTGTTATTTCTCAAACGCGAGGTGAGCACCATGACATTCACAGCTCTGTTAACCTAGGTGTCTAACTGTATGGACTGCCACTTAAAGACCTAGTCTTTCCAACAGGAAAATGTCTTCAAAAGTACACTGTAAGTATGATGTAAAAATACGTAACTCATTAGTTCAACAAGTATGTAAAAGAGTGTACCTCTTCTCCACACCATTTCCCATACCTCATCATCAACTTGTTATTAAGATATTATAATACTTCATAATAAACTTGCTTTATGCAACGGTGGCACAGTTGCACGACAAACTTCATATTGATAAAAGGAAAATGTGAAAGGATGCTTTTAAAGAAGTACAAGGTTTTAAACTTAGCTCTTAGGAAGCAGCACTGAAGAGGGAAAAATAGTGTGAAAGATATTTAGGACTAGCAAAGAAAAGCTCACTCAAATCTGTGTTTTATTTTTTTCCTTGACAGCGTTAGGAATTTTTTTAAGACAGCAGAAAATTAAACTTGTTTCATTAACCTAAATATAGCTGTAAAATATTTCCAGTGGAAACAGAGGCTTTTCTTGCTAAACTTGCTAATGTCCTGACTGATTTAGTGAGTTCTGCTACTGAGCCCACAAAAGGATTTCTTGGGACAACTCAATAGGTTTTCTCATGTACAACCGAGCTAATGGCTAAGACCTTTAGATGGAGTCTTTGGCACAGGTCCAGTCACACTGATTTCATCTATCATCAACTCTGGAAAGTGGACTTGAACTCAGAACCCATACTACCAATCATCCAAACACATAAACATTGATCGTGCTAATTCACAGGAGTGTAACCACAAGGCTAAGCATCAACGGAATTTTCCTTCCTGATCTCAATTCTATGGATTAAAACGTAGCTGTATTACCAACTCAAGTGCAACATTTACATATGCCATATGTAAGAAAGCTGGAGAAAGACATACTTTATTACTACCTGAATTACCTAGCTCAAGAAAAGTACAGCCACAGCTTTCATTCTATTAGTTTGTTTTTCAATCAGAACTTGCAGGTTGTTATTGTTCTGTATTTCATATTTTCAAAAGTGTAAATTCACTGACATCCTCTTGAATACCCTGTGCCATTCTGTATAATATTTTATGCGCTTACAGAAAAGCCTGTAATGTCATAAATCCAAAGCTCTCTTCAAAACTGCAGTGTAGCCATGACTAAAAAAATCTGCAAAACTGACACTTGTACTGTGCTATGTCTGTATTGACGCACCACTGGAAAAGCAGCCATCTTTTTAATTGTCACTATACCTTTTTTAGAAACCCAAACAAACATTTTTATATTGATATTTCAAAAAAAAAAAAAGTATAGATTTTGTTTAAAAGCTTCCATCCAACAAAATCTGAACCACTGTTTTAGGCCACTACTTTGACCTTTTTTTAAATATATATATATTCAGTGAGCATACATATCATACGGTTAAAAATCATTTTTGCAACTGCTGAATACTCTGTAGATAACAGGAAGCAGGATTTTACATATTTATCTGACTTGTCCTAATACAATAGACGCTATCATGCTTTCAAGCTTTGTACTTGTTTATCATTAGTGTTTCCACTGTAACCATGGCATCAGTATACAGCACAGGCTTAACAGTGAGAAAAATACCTAGTATTTGCCTAAAAATCTCATCTCTCAGAAGAAATACAAGAATTTGCACAATGGCAAAAACCAATAAAAGTAGGTGAGGTGGCTAGCAAGAGAAACAATTTCTTTCTAGGGGAAAAAACAAAACATTATTTGTTTGCAAGCCTTTTTTGCATTTTGGACTTCCGACAAGAACCTAGAAATGTATTACAGGATAAGTAACGTAACCTTGAGCCTAGTGCAGATATTATAAAACAATTATTGAAATCTCCTTACAAAAATACACGCAGTATTATATGAGATCGAAAGAATTAAAGCTATTAATATAATGACAAGAGAGCTATTAATATATTGACAAGAGCTGTTCTAAGCACATGAGCATTTTCTCAGACCTATTCAAATAGTGACAGTCCAGTCCTGCAAGAACTGTTGCATCATTCTGAAGGTAAAGAGGGGCAGCAGTGCAATTACACTGAACACACTGAACAAGTAGGTGGCACCCAGTTCAAACTTTCAGGACTGCTTAAGGGAAAACCCTCAGAATGGCACAGAAGGACCTTATGGTCTCCAGGAGTGTTCCTTAGGTTGCATTTATTTGATATTTCAGACAGTAAGGAGGAATGAGTCCTGTGATTGCTGCTTTTAATTTACTTGTTACAAAGTTGGGAAAGACTACTACAAAAACATCTGCCTTTAATGCCAAGAGTGAAATTGAGGAATTAGTCTTCGTATTAAACAGAAGAAAGTGACTGTATTGTACCAGCAGATCTTAGCCTAACGTTGGGTTAGGCCACATGCATTTTCCTTGTGCTCTGAAACACATTCATTTCATAGATGACTTCTCTTTTTCAGGTTTCAATATAGACTCCAGACACTGACGAAGATACCAATAAATCTGTTTACTTCACTATGGACTCCATAGAGATGCCATGGCCACAGGCCTCATTTTACCTCAGTGAAACCAGACAAAAAAAATAGTGTAATTTTGTAAAAGCCAATGCTCTGAAGGTCCCTATGTATTAAAAACCCAATAAACACACTCGGTATTACAATTACAGCAACACATTCAGTAAACAGGAAGATTCTGGAAAGACTAAAGCACAGTCCTACGAATACTTGCCTCCTCACTGATTCTAACTCTGGTACAGGGAAGGTGGTGTACACTGCGTATTACATGTACTGCACAAACACAGTCCAAACTATGAGGATTTACAGCACAAAAACGAGGTAAGTGATGCTTCAAAAGCTGCATTATATTGAGCTGACCAGTTACGATCCACTGCCATGCCCTCAATTCTGTCACATCAACAGACAACAAGCGTAGTCACTCCCTCGTCTCCTCCCACCCAGTGAATGCTGGACAGCAATGATCCTGCTGCAATAAAACACAGCATTTATCTGATTCAGCTATGTAGTTCCTCCCAGATCACGTTTACAATGGGCCTCAATCTGTTAAATTCCACTATTTATCTAGGGAACGTGTTCGGATGTTTGAGTTCACCTTAAAAATCAGAGCCAGGATATACCCCAGCATGCCAACCAGCCCCACCAAAATCCAAACTTGGCATCTGCAACCTGCAAGGTCCTTCCAGATTTGGCGACAAATCCACAATGTGTACCATACACAAAAAGAACATGCAAAATTATTATTGTTTCACTAAGAATCTGTGATGACGTCCTCGTCCCGTTGGTCTCAAAGGTGAAATCTCCCTTGATTTCAGGAGAGCCACAACTTGATTATCATTCAATCCAGGTAAAAGACATCTGCAATACTGCTGCATTTGTCTTTTCCTGATTTGGTTATTTTTCCTCTGCCTATCGCCCACTTTTACCACCCGAGCTTACTAATGTGCAGCTTTTATAGAGCATCAGAATAATCTAGATCTTAATTATCACAGCGTAACATATATAGCAGAAGTGAAAAATAATTTAAAGTTAAAAACATATAAGTTTTAGCAGTAAATCTATTCGGCTCCTAATCAGCATAAATAGAGCCTAATTCTTTCATGCCTTTCCATCATTCTGACATCTCTTTACACCACCGCATTAAGTAAAAAAGCCCCAAAGAATACATGAAACTCAGAGCTATTAACTCTCGCTATTTTCACTTTGGTCCTGGGTTCTTTGTCTGTTTGCCAAAGAAATATTGCCCCGACTACTATCCTTGACCATAACAAATAAATACACAAAGAGATGAGCACGCACATTTCAGATGGCTGGTCAAGCAGAGCACATTTAAAATGAGAAGACAGATACTGTTGTTTTATTATACATCTTGTTTAAAGGATATACCATTTAACTGTTTAACTACAAAAATGTGAAATGTGCAAATTCACGTTTCCTGTGTTTCTTTTTTTTGTTTGTCTGATTTTTCCGTGTTAAATCACAGTACCTGAGGATGCCAGACCAAGGATTTTCCATTTTTTTTGTACTCCCACCGAGGCACGTCAGCCTCTGGGTCTTTAAGACACTGTAGAAGCTGTTAGACACATTGTGTATGGTGGCAACAGATTGTGACTGGTTGGGGCCAAAATCCACCAGGACCCTTTTATTAGTTTCATGTATCTGAAGAAGCATTGCATTAGCTCTGTGCATCAAGGTGCAGATCATCTCGGGGAAGGAAGGAGGAGCATCAGTGCTGATGCAGCAAGCTTTCAAGTGACACGAAGACCCGAAAGCGTCTCGTATCAGAGGTCAGGTCTGGATTTTTAAGGCTCGTCATTGCCAGGGTGACCGAGAGTGTTCACACTGAAATTATGAACTCGGTCTGAGTGCTGGAGCTGGGTTTTGCGGTAATGTTCTGTTTGGATGCATTCAGTTAGGGTTTTTCAAACACAATAAGATAATTAGACTTGTATTTATGTAACGTAATTTCAGAAACTGAAGTGGCAATTATACATCTCTTGCTTAGATCCGGCATATTTTTCTTTCCTCCCTTGTCTGTGGACCACATGCATTAGATACACAGTAACCATGACTATCTCCGTATAACAAAGCGTGGAAATAATGAAAAGCCTTCAGAGCCATTACATGCCCTTGGCAACCTAGCTCTGCAAGACAGATGTTGCGTCCAGAGCTGTGCCACTGAAAACCGTACGTACACGTATGTATCCACGGCGCGAACACTTACCCAGTCCTCGAAGTGGCGGCTCCCGTTCTGCAGCAAGTCCTCAAACTGTATAGTGCAGTTGGCTACAAAATCGTCGTACCCGATGGGGGCATCATGGAAAACAGCCATCTCTATCTTCCTGCCATTACAAACGTCGGTGACAAACTCATCGTTCCAAGCAGGACTGTTGGTCTTTTGCTTGGTCGAGGTCTGCCCAATCCTGGAGTCGTCCACGTTGAGGGCTATGTAAGGGTCCAGCAAAAAGGTCTGCGGCCTGGGACCCACCGCATGCCTCAGCGACCACGCCGTGGGTTTCAGATTCACCGCCTCGCAGATCTTGATTTTCAGCAAGCCATTGAAAACCACCATGGCTGGATGGCTGCACTTTTCCCGGGATTAAACACTCGCACAACGCACTCGCACCGAGAGGGAGGGAGGGAAGGAGGGAAGGAGGTCTCGCCAATAAATAGGAGGGCAGGTCTGGGAGAAGGGGGAGCAGGGTACAGTGCGGGTCTCTTCGCCGTGCTGCTGCCGTTACCTTCGATTATTTAGCCTTTGCTCTTGCGACACCCAGTGAATACATTTATTTTCTTGCCCGTGTTTCTAACGGAAAACAAGGGAGGGGGGCCGCCGGGGAGGGGGAGGCGTCCGCGGCTGCAGCAACCCCCGAAGGCCGTCAGAACCCGAGCGCAACCGCTCCTCGGGGCGAGCCGCAGCCTCCTCCCCCCACCCCGACCATAATCCCGGGGCAGCGCTCGCAGCGGGGGCAGAGCCGCGGACCCCGGCTCCCGCACGCGCCAGCCCGGCCCGCGCGCCGCGCCGCACCGCAACACA
>Ga0065711_1029073_pt1 | contig 37785 bp, 21 predicted proteins | sample Hoacrofraction12_FD_59098 | JGI IMG/M metagenome (GOLD analysis project Ga0065711, IMG submission 59098) | Hoatzin crop microbial communities from Cojedes, Venezuela - Epithelial fraction 12 v2 (version 2) | ecosystem: Host-associated > Birds > Digestive system > Esophagus > Crop | place...
TTTTTTTTTTTTTTTTTTTTTTTTTTTTTTTTTTTTTTTTTTACACACTTGGCTTCTGCACATCCATGGACCATCGATTTCCTGCTGACTGTATGTGCCCCTTTAAGTTCTGGAAGGAACAAGCAACAGACTCCTTATCGCTGGCATTGAACACAGTGGTTGCTCACCGAGAAGCCTGTTCCACACAATGTTCATTAAGTATTTTGTCTCACAGGGAAGATAAAATGCAAATTTTCATTGTGGACTTGGACCAGACTCTACTTCATTTTCAAAGCATCTGAAACTTGAATGTAGTGCATATCAGAGCATCTCATTCTCTAACTTCTTTTCTGCTCATTAAAACAAAAAATAAATTAAAAAAAACTTACAGAAACTTAGTTTCTTTAGTAACCTCTGGTGTGGACCGTTGCCTAATGCTGTTAGGAAATCCACATACATCCCCTCTTCTGGGTCCTCCTCATCCACACACTTGGCGACACCCCCACAGGACAGTGAAGCTAGTCAGGTAGGGCTTCCCTCTAACAAAGCCATGCTGGCTGCTTCCCACAGGCTGTGTTTATATCTACCTGCCCATTGCCCTTATTCCTATCATCAGCTCCACCATCCTACCCCTGCTGGGAGTCAGACTCACTGCCCTGTGGTTCCCAGGATGCCCTCTAAAGCTGCATTTATAAAGGGAGTTTACAATAAGGGATTTCAACTCTCCTGTAAAGAAACAAGTTTTTCATGTGCAATGATACTGATTTTGAGTTCTGACAATGAAAATCTCAGTCTGGTGTCTGTATGTTCTTCTAGTCACAGCCAAGTCTGTGATCCTCAGCATTATAGCAACTGCAAGCAAAAGCCGAATTTTTCTTGACATATCATGTGTCTTGCCTAATCTGCTGTTTGTTGAGTAACACACAGTTTAAAGGGAATCTCATACATTAGCACTTTGTAGCACCTGGCATTAAAATGCATTCGTAGAGACAACACATAAATCTCCCAAATCACTATATAAACCAGACACTTTTCTTTAAACAGTATACATTTTCTAACATATTTGCTTAATTAGCTTTTCTATGATTTGTTACTCTAATCAAAATTACAACCTGCTTTCTGAATACACAATATACACAGCATCGTACGGCAGACTGTGTGCAACCTGAAGGTACCCAAGCCAGACTTTCCAGCTCTGCTGTTGTACAGGTTGTTGTACCAGGGAAAGTAACAAAGCTGGCTCCCGTGTCAGGGTGGTCCTTGCAGTCACAGGAGACCAACTGGGTAACTGACCTCACTAGTTCACAGCTAGCTCTGAAATTAATGGTGCAACCCTTACTACAGCCTAGCAGGTCAAGCTTAGGAAGCAGGTAGATTCCCAGATTTGTTGCAAGTGCATTTAGGTCAATTATTTTAAAAAATATTTTTAATTTCCTAAAGGTACATTATGAAGCCAGTTAATCTTATGGCTGGCAGGCCAGATGAAGCCTGGAACCTCTTCTACATCTTGGCTTTGGATCCCAGCTCCCTTATCTACTGGCCAGAGTTATTTAAGTTCGACCTCTGTGACAGATCCGGGTGCGGTACCCAGCCACCAGGGCTGGGGTCCTTCACAGGCCACTAGTTTCTCAAGCACAGCTGATGCACAGACATACGTGGCATGTTTCTCAACACCCAATACTAGCATGTTGCAATTCCTTTATCAACACACTTCATCAGCAGCGTTCCTCCTGTCTACAAACCGATCAATCAAGTCAAGGCAAGTTTACTGCTGTGTGCTTCTTAATGTGGGTCATTCTGCTGGTGCCATTTTGAACTCCAGCTGGCTGCTCCGACCGTGCTTCAGCTCAGAAGAACGAAATGCAGCGTTGCTGTTCTGGTGCTCGAAGGGGCTGCACAGACCTTTTTCAGAAGAGAGCCTCCGGGCTCCCTGCAGGCAGCAGTGCCGGCCGCTGTAGCCAAGCACACCATGGGAAGCGGCACGTCCCTCCCTCTGCCCCTCAGCAGGGAGGATCCGGGGAATGCAACCAGCACAGATTTCCAAATGCAATGGTCTGTATCAAAGGTGACTGAAGAAACAGAGCTCACTCGCGACTAGAAAACAGTCCCTGGACTAAAAATAGATGAAGAAATGGGAAGGAAACAGCAGGCCTTAGCAGTCAGTTTTGGAGACAAAGAGTCAGCAGAGAGTTCTCCTAGGAATCAGTGTTGGGATTGTTTCTAGCCAACGTCATTCTCAGACACGGGTGCGAACATTGAAATAGCCATGTGTTTTCATGTCGCTGAGCTCTTTTTTTGTATGTCAATGCCAAAGAATTTCAGAAGGAGCTGCACAGAGCTGAGCAGGCAGAAAGGTGGCAGGTGAGCTTCAGTGTCACTGTAAGCAAGGAAATACACCTGGCGAAAAATAGCCTATCTGTGCCTACACGGTGTGAAGCTTGGAAGAGGAAGTTACAACTCAGAAAACAGATCTTGTGGTGATCATTGACCACCAATTTCTGGCTCAGTGTACAGGAGCAGACAAAAAGGAAACACCAGCGCATATTGGGCATCATCAGGAAGGGCAATGAGAACAAGACAGAAAGGAACACTTTGCCACCACAGAAGTAGCTGACTGCCTACATCTTGAAGACCATGAGCGGCTCGGCTCTCTGCATCTCAAGAGGGAGACAGTGAAATTACAGTACAGAGAAGGGTAACTAAAATGATTAAGGGGACAGTGCAGTTGCCCAACAAGTGATTGCAAGAGGCTGTGACTCTTCAGCTTGCAAAGGACAAAGCTGAGGGATATCATACAACACGATATGTATATAATGACATAATTTCAAAACTGGTGCCCATGCTGAGTGCCAAACTGTTGTTCACCAGATCCTACATTGCAGGATCTAGAGGACACTCAAGGAAACTGGCTGAAAACCAGCTTTAAAAAGTTAATTGTCTAAGAAAACAATTACGTACATAGAAGGTAGTGAACTTCTGGGACTTGCTGTCACAGGAGAGCATGGATATCTATAGTATCAGCAAGTTAAAAGATGAATTAAATTCAAAGACAATATATAAATAACTTCTGGAAGGACTGGGCAAAGCTGTATAATTTTTATTACGGTGACTGTCGATTTTGGAGAAGTACAAAGGGCATGTACCAACACAAATGGCAGGGCTTGCATAATCTCCTTAAACAGCACCTCCTGTTGACATTAAGATCTATGCAAATTTTGCAATCATCTTCACATGAGGCCAATATACTGCAGAACCAGCATAAACTCCCATATATCATGAATGGGACAGGCTGTGACGGATTAAAACCTGCTCAGTAAGGAGGCTTACTCTCTGGCTCAGGAACTTCAGAGGACTTCTACAATTTTGACTGGATAATCCAGTTCTGTCATACATGGCACAGAGTAGACTTCATCAGATCTTCAGCAAAATCTGAGTGCAAACATTACTACATATCGCTTACCAAAATACAAGAAATATGTTGACACTCCACAGTGCACTTCATCGTAACTGAATACTCTGGAGCTGCACAGTTTTTCTGTCGACATTCTAAAGACACAGCATCTTGACCTTCAAATTTTAAGACAGACAAAACAGCTCATCATTTGGGAAAGAGACATGAACAAACTGGGATTCTTTGAGCTGTGTCAAGCTTTATCTGAGCTTTTTGGTTTCTTGATTTCGAGGATTGTTTAGGAGTGTACCATAAGGACACTCCCATGAGAAATGTTCCCATTTATAAGTATCTGCAAAATATCCCTTAACCTCCCTGTCTTTAGATCACATGTTTTTAAACAGCAGGAAATCCAGACTACAATAAAAACCCATCATACTCCGCTCTTCCAGCAAAATGCCAAATCCCCTTATACCTTACTCATCTGGTTTGATTTGAGCCTGTCACAGAGAATGAGCAAAACTGAAGGAAGGGGCGATTTATGATGGTTTACTAAATCTCTCCTATGTCAATTTTCAGTTGGAAGAGTAGTGCTAGTCACAGTAAAGAGCATAAATCATGCCCTGTATGCCAGCAGATAATGTCAAAGATAGCACATAAAGAAATCACTGACCCTTGCAACTACTGGTGAGACAGAAGTCCCATGGTACTGATGGGAAAAGGGATGTCTGGCAGTGAAAGGACACTGAGAAACATCACAGGCAAAACCTCAAAGAACTTCTTGGCAGCCCAATACTTAGGGATCACAGTGCATCATACCCTGCTTGCTAAGGTGTCTCAGACACTTAGGAGGCAACTCTGAGGCTTCCATAATTCAGGCAGGTAAACTGGAAACCACTGGCTTTGGTGTTGTTATCCCAGAGCCTGTGAAGGGTGCAGGAATTTTCTAGGTCTAATTTATCTGTGCCAGCCTACATTTTGCCACCAACATATGTTGGTGAGGAGATCTGAAAGTAGGACTTGAAGGAACGCACGTAAGCATTATATCTTAAGAATCAGAGCTAAAATTATATGCTTAGTCCACTTACAAAGCCTGTTTCTCATTGCAGCACAAATAATCACTCCATGATCCTGCTAAATTGACTTGTGTGTCCCAGTTAATGTCTTGCACCACCAAGTATGTTTAGATTCCTACAGATTAACTTCAGTTTTGAGAGGCAGAGACAGCAATCATTGCTTCTAAGTGACCTACAACACTAATCACAGATACTGGATGCACATAAAATTGTGTTGGTATTTTGTTCCAGAAGTGGTAATCTTTTACCAAGACACACAGACACTTTTTACTCCACATGAACTTGTGACTTCTGAGGAAAAAAGACAAAAAAACCACAAAAAAACCAAAAACCAAAACCTGTTTGCTTCATTCCAGCAATTTTTTTTGCATCACTTAGTGTTAATGATTGGCTAAAAACCACCTCACCTCCTTACCACAACGATGCATTTAAGTGGGAACAATATCATCATTCCTCTTCAAAGTTCAAATTACACAACCTCCCCCTTTACTCATCAGCCAAGATTCTTTTTGAGGAATTGCCTGGGGGGTGAATGATGGAACAGGTCAAAACAGGCTGCTGCCCAATGCCATCCTAGATAAACCCTGGTGAACATACCTACCTAGAAACCTAGACAGAAAGGATCTGTTCATATCATCGTGGTTTTTTGATGTGGTTGTTCATTGCAGCATCCTGAACACTCACTCCCGATTTCAAATCCTCAGAAGCAGCAAGGCTGAACCACAAATTTCTACTCCTTTGATGGAAATTTGGATCCATGGGTTTTGTTGGGGGTGAGGAGCTGAGGCAAAAGAGTGTGAACTGCTAAATTAAAAAAGAGTTACATTTGTGGTAACAGACATTTTCCATCCACAAGCCAAGAGTCTTTTCATCATCTTACTTCCTTGAATAGATTAGCTCTGATTAATAACTGCTTTTTAGAAGTCTGTGTTGTAACATCGACTCCTCCCAGCTTTTTGGTTATTCCTCTCAGCTGCACTTATAAAAATATGACCTCATGTCTAGTGCTCGTTTCTAACCTCTGCTCCCTTCGAGATCCCGTATGCTTTCGTGCCCTCGGAGGTACCTGGCTGAAGGTCAGCTCTGGAGCACATCTCCTTCTTCCACCGTGAACCTGAACAAACTTCATGAAACTTTCTGTCTCTCCATCACACCATGCCAGGACAGTTAGGTAACATATTCTCTTAATGCAAATTTGTCCACATGAACTCTGTCTGAGTCTCTTTCTGACAACCATCTTTCCAGAGATACAGCCTGTTCCTTCAGATACCCCTTACAAGATGGGGGCATGAATGGAGAAACACAGTGGATCAAAGGAATAGCCTCTAAGAGCTGAAGGCAGGAAGCAAGGGAGCTGCACACACACAAGACAACACTGGTTCCTGACTTCAGAACCTTTTTTTGTTTGGTTTGGTTTGAACAACAGCTAATCAGTAGAATACAGCCACGAAAGATGCACAATGTGTCGCTGCTCCTCTGTGATCTCCTGTGCTTTATCACCACCCAAACCCTCTGGGGAAATGGGATCCTTCCAAATCAAGTTTTGAACTGCTTCATCTGAAAAAAAGCCAGAATGCACTAATCCCACCCGTGTATGGCAATGGTCATTTTATCTGTAAACAGGAGTGCACTATTGGCTGGTACACAGATCAATGTGACATATGGACACTGTGTTACTTCCAGTGGGCTACACAGTACTGGTTCAGAAGACATGAACTCAAAATCTGGCCTGTTTAAACAGAACTGAACTCAAAGTATGGCACTATACCTGCTCCAAATACGCCCATCCTTTTTTGTCTTCCTACGAGCACTTTTTCCCATTTTGTTAAGCTTCCTTTCCCCTTTTATACATCTTGCCCTCTGAAGGACTTGCCCAAACACTTGGACAGGCTACAACAACGTGCACTTCCAGTCAAATGAAGAAACACCCGGGCATGGTGAAGAACTTGTAAATTGCAGATTAAGGCCTGAGGAGGACAAAAAGAAAAATGCACAAAGAGATGATGTTTTTCCCCTATAGCTTACTGTTGCCAGCATTCAAAGAACAAAAATAAGATTCATGGAGGCTGTTCGTGGAGGAAGGAAAGAAAATGTGGGAGTTGCACATTAACTAAACAGAAATGCACATTGATGGTCACATATGTTCACACACAGAGTCTGTACAGAGCAGATGATGTGCAGGAGATAACCACCTGCTTCACCTGTTGACATGTGTTGACATGCCTATACTCCTACTCATGGACCTTCCCTTGGTGGAGGCAATATAGTCCAAACCAAGTTTTAATAATACAATGGTCAAAAAGCTACTGATAACTTTGAGTGTTGTTACTCTTCAAAACCCTTGCCATCTCTGGAGGCTTTCATTTAATGTGAAACCAGCTGATTTTCAACACAGTTCATTCTCTTCATGTGAGGTCAATATGCCTTATGTAGTTTAAACAAGCTCTACCTCCAGGATTAGACATCTGATTTCATTAAGACTTCTGAAAGCATTTAATTAAGGATTCTTCCTCTTCTCACATTCCTGCAATCACACAATACTGAAGACACCAGGTGATCCTCATTTTAATTTTGTCCCCAGTAACTTCCAACAACCTTGAGCTGGAATTCTTTCTGCTGGGCCCTGGCAACAGCACCCGAACAAGGGCAACGCAACGTGTGGCACGTGCGCTTGTCTCTGGCACATGAGCAGAAGCAGCAACTGCAGCTCCAAGGCTTTGGGGCACAACAAGGAGGAAAAGGCCATCCAGGTCCAGCACCTACCTTCAGTAGGCAGCATGTCTTCTGAGGTTGTGATATTGATGTAATCAGTCAGGCAAGGCAACAAAGGAAACATTTGATTTCAGTTCAAATCAGTAAACATCTGAAATTAAACACGTAGACAAAGCGAACAAACACTGAGAAACTAATATCCAAACAAACCTGATTTAACTCAGGATTTTGCTTTTCTGATGTTTTTTAAGGACCATTCTGACAAAATTAAAACACCATTCCTGACGTGGCACTAGTTCCACAGAAACAGAGAGGACAAAAAGTGTTGCAAGGTCCAGGACAAGCAGAGTGTTAAGCTTGCAGGCTATCCCTCTCCCTTCACTCCAGGATGCTCTCACCTTCTGGCTGCTTGTATCCCACCAACAACTCAACTGCATGGTAGCAGCTGCAAATGGCAGAGCTCAGAGAAGGAGAGCAAGGGCAGGGTGAAGGGCATCAGAGCGAGAAGGCTCCTTGGGCCCTTCATTGACAGGGACAGCCCAGAGAGACTGCCAGGAGACCCGTATTTCTCTCTTGGTAAGGCAATTCATTTACTGCAAATTGCACACGATCTAAAAGGAAGCTCAGGGAACACAAAAGAGGACTCCAGTGATGCAAATAGGTCTGTTCATCTATAAAATGCTCTATTGTTGCCAGATCCCAGAGGACCCATCAAGCTCCCTCACCATTTTTTCCCCTCAGTGTCTCTATGTAAAATACAGGAGCAGGTTTCGTCTCCAAACAGTGATGATGTTTCAGAGCTCACCACTGATATCACACTGCCTTAACCCAAACTTTGAGAAATGAAGTTCCTGCCTTGCATTCCTCAGGTACAAAAAGACCAAAATCTATGAATCCATTATCTTCCTGAAAAACTTAATCTATCTGGACAGACAAAAAAAGAGAAAATGCTATCAAGTTCGGTGGATACACTCCTAGAGATAAAGGCCTGCCATGGGTGAGCTTCAGCTGCTGGAAGATACACACTGGCCGGCGAAGGAGCACGGCTGTTTGCCCCCTGGCCTGGCTGCTGCAGTGGTGCCCAGATGGACTCCGCAGCATCCAGCCCTTCGTCGCAGCCCGGCCAGCGAGCCACAGAGGACGGCTGGCTCTTCAAAACCGTGCGCCTCACTTCGTCAAACACATAAAAGTGTCACTGCCAAAATCTGCTGATGAATCAACTACACAGAGTGCTGATTAACATAGTAAAATAGCAAAGGAAATGGCAAAAAGATTATGCTTGACCTGCACGTGTGTTCCCTTGCACGTGTGGGGCAGCAACCGAACATGAGGGTGCCCATTTAATCAGCACAAGTGGACCAATAAAGACTGCAACTAAACACATCAAACGCATTCATTTAATACACAGCAGTTAATTGTCTGTTTGGAAATACTTCATTTTGCAGGGCATTTATCTACACCCTTAAAATAACTTTGCTTACAAACATAAAGTTTCCATCAATAAATATGGCCAGTGATTCAATTTTCTTTTTCTAAATGGAAAACATGGTCCATGTGAGCCTAATCCTTCTGTAAAACACCCCACCAAAAATACCATATAGACACATAATAAAATGTTTTCATTGTTTTTATATGTGCATATAGGCACATTTAATCTGCACACAAAAGAATCTTATACTAAAAAAAGTTCTTCTCCAGCCGTTTGACACCATAACTACTTGTTAGGCTTTATTGCACACAAAAACGGTTTTGGAACTTGCAAAATAAATAATGTTTCCACCATATTCATAGAACAAAAAATTTCCTGTCAGAACGTAGCAAGTGAACCCATGCACACAGGGTGGTCAGGAGGGAAGTACGACTCCTCAAGCAGGCGGCTCAGCTGCTGGAGACCTGAGCTGAGCAAGGGGACGCGGCAGGCAGAAATGCACTTTCTGGTACTCAGGTGCCCTCGGACCTGCTCTCTGGGCACTGAAGGCACGTTAGCAAGCACCTTCTTTCCTGGGCATTTTTCAAACATCAGACCCTAACAAGAACTGATGAAAAGAATAGTCTGGGTTTACACACACCTGAAAGAACAAAGGACTTGAATGCCACGGTATTGAGCGTATAGACTCCCTCTGGAATGGAAATATTTGAGCAGCATTTCACCTTGAATGAAGTGAGAACTTGCTAGCAACAATGAAGAGGACCCTATTCGGCAAAGTGACGTATGTAGTATGTTTAGAAGCTACCAGCTGACTTGAGCAGAGGAAGATAAAAAGAAGGGTGCATGACAAGAAGATGAGCAGGACAACACGGGTTTGACAGAGCTCACAAAGCTCACAGGGAGCAAACCACTGGTATCAGCACAATACAGATAGATGAAGCAAAAGTTCACCGATGCGCTGCTCAAAGAGAGGAACAGTAATGCAAGTTTATTCGGTAGCTGGTGGTCAGGCTTGTACTGGGAAGTTAGCTACTTTATGAGTGGCTCTTGAGACTGAAATACCCCAAACGGCCCCGTAATCCCTCCCTCTCTCTTTTCAGCCAGAACTAGATGTATAAAATTAAAAAAATAACAGAAACACATCCAAACAAGAACACAGCCATTGCACTCCAGATTATTTCCATATGAAGCCTTAATTTCAAACAGATGATGATCATTATGTGAAGCAAACAAGAGTAAAAAATACTGAGTAATGGACTCTGAAAAGTCATTATTTCAAACAACCTGCTTAAATAATAGCTACCACACTAAATCCCTGCATCAGCATTTAAGAAAGCGGAATCACGGAGGCGGAAGACTCCTGCTTCTCGCCACAGCATCGAACACACTGCCGGAGGCTGATGGCACGGCGTGTGCTCTGCTCCTTCCCCGCTTTTCCCCTTCAAACTCTGTGATCACCCAAATGCAGCTCAGGAACTTTCTGCAACAAATGCCTGATCTAGCTTCAAAGAGTGTCAAACTCGTGGTCTGACACCGTTTCCCCACCTTAACTCTTTGGCACAGGGTGCAGTTGTCAGAGGACGACTTATACCACCCAGAGAACCTTTTCTGGCAGAGCCACGCATCAGGAAAGGAGTCCTATTTTACCAACGTTGCTATTAACCAACGTTCTCCTCCGAGGGCTTTATTTAGTCTTTGATTACAGGTTCAGATCAGTATTATTATTTCTAAGCTAAAAGCAGGCCATGTTATTTTATTCAAGTCCTCTCCCACTCTTCTCTCTTCAGCATTCCTAGTTTATTGGAAATAATTAAAAACTTACTTGCCTTCTTCAGCTGAGAAATATGAAAGATCAAGTCAGTTCCAGGCTACTTCCTCAGGTACAGTAAAATATAAGCACAGAAATGAAAATTCCCAGGAATGACCACTATTTTCATCCTGAAAAGCAGGGTGGAAATCATGTAAGATTCTGTGAATTTCTTGTTTAGTTTTAGAACAAACCAGACTTAAAGAGCAATACTTGCACACACCCTGATCTTCAGGACTTAAGTTCAGCTCTACGCAGCCAAACAGAAAAGCAAAGAAACAGAAGACTTTAAGAAAGTCACAAGGAAGTTGTAGTTCTTGCATCCCTCCCCCCTGCCAAAAAAAAAAAAGGGGAAGACCATCATCAATACTTTAATTTCACTTACCCAGACAAGCACAGGAGTGACCATTTATCAGCAGTGCAAACTGATAACTAGAGTCACCTCTACTCTTTAAATTAGGGCACTTACTTTCTGTCAAAGAAAAATATGCAAACTAGATAAAAGTCATGGATAACTCCCCAAAATTTTAGCTGTTGTGCTCTGAACCAAGCTGTGGTGCCAATTGCAGGTTGACTTTACACGGCCAGCTGCAAACAGTTTCCGTGTCATCTCGAAAGCTGTTTGATGTGAGCCTGAAAGATTTGCTTCCTCGTTCTCAGTATTCTTCCACTTTTTTGGAGGGGGGCTGGAGCCGAGTACTTTGGATGGGGGCTAATTCCGTGCCTACTCCAGCATTTTAAGCCAGCTACAACAAAGTCTGACAGGACAGCTGGTAATTACTGCTAACCCTACAAGATCCTAAAATTTCAGATCACAGAACTTACAGCGTTATTAGGAATAGGGAAGAGGTTTTAATATCTTTCATATGATTTTGCAGCTGCCTCTGGCCTCGCACAGTTGTACTCATAGTAACCAATGCTCCTGGCTTTAACAACAACAAAGAGCGTGTCAAAAATCAGTCCAATACACACACTTCAATCTGTTTAAAACAACCGTAAACTGGTTTTCTCTAAAATTCGATCACTTGATGCTGTGCAAAAGATTTTGCTTGAAATGCCCAGAAATTTTCTGAAAGGTTTTCACTACACGGACGAAAAACTGCACACCGTGGGAGAAGTGCACAATGCAACTCACAAGCGGGGAGAAAGCGACTTGCTTTTTGACCGGTCCACGTTCCTGGACCATTCCTGCTGACGGCTAGCAGCCACCAACGACATCACTAGCGCCATTCACAGCGTCAAATCAAAAGAGCGCCTTTAAAACATTGTCAGAAATCAAAACGCTCACAGGCCCTTTATACGCCTTCTGGAACCAACACTGGCATCAACCTATTTTGTCTTTGCCAAGAGCTTTAAGCTGTCACTTTGGAAAGGGCTGCGCCTTACGGGTAGGTGCAGCAGAAGCCATTTAGGCCAAGAGCAGCCAAACGATGTGAAGGGAACGCGGGTCCCTTGTGGGACGTGGCGAGGACGGCAGGAGCCGGGCAGCCAGTGGCAGCCACAGCACTCCAGGGCCAGTGCCAGCGCTGGTTTAGCTGCTTCTGCCACAGCGATCCAGTCTAAACGGCAATCAAATGGAGCCACGGACATAGACCTCCCCTCTGCGCGAGGCTCCGGCTCCAGATACACGACACTTTCGCAACGGGGAGGGAAAGCAGAGAGAAGATAATGTCAGAGAGTTATACCCACTGTAGGGAAGGTTTTGAAATTTAATGGCGTCTTTGGCCCCTGGCTTGAGATCAGCAAGGGAAGGGTGGGTGGCTGCTCTGATTTGGTGAGAGAAAAACCACATGAAGCAACTGTCTGTAACAGCATAAACAGAGGGAGGCAGAATGGAGAGAATAATTACAGCCAAGGAAAGCACAGAGCAGGGGAAGAGCAGCAAGACGCCACACCTGCTTACCTCCTGCTCTGCCCCAAGATGAAGCCTCTGATGTAACCCCAATTACATTTCTGGCATTCAAGACAAGGGAAAAGGGGTAAAAAAAAAAAAAAAAGTGAAAAGACATATTGCAATGCCAAGAAAACAGGACTAGACCCAAAAAGGAAGAAGTGAGGTCTTTTATCTGTCATCGTCTTCAAAATACTTTGCTAATTCTGTGGAAAAATGATGAGCTGTGGATTTTTCTTAAAGGGTAAACATTTCAAAATATTCACCCATGGAAGTGTATTTTTTCCTTTAAAAAAATTGTTTTATGTATCTTTTTTTCTTCCCATGAACTAGATACTCAAACTGACAGCTGCAGAACCTGCCTGGCTAGGCTTTCTGTGCAATTCAGTGGAGACATTTAAGACTAAACACAGCGTCTTTGATTCTCTGCTTCCCCATACCTGCACCCTCTCTTCCCACAAAAAAGGAATATAACCGTTGTTTTGCCTTTGACTGTTAAGCAAAGCTTCCTTTCATTTGAAAATTAACCTATTCTACATATGAGGAGATAAAGGGAGAGAAAGACGAGCACTATCCTTTCAATGAGAATAGAAGGATGGCTTTTGTGGGCTATCCCTTTTGTGGATGAAAACCGAACAAGGCACAGAGCAACCACGTTGGCCGTTCTGACACAAAGACCCCTGTTGTGCTTCAGAGAACGGCCCTGTTAGCGTAACTCCAGTCCTGGGGCTGGTGCTGCTGTGACCCTTTGAAAAGCGCTCCCCCAGCCTCGGCATCCCCACCTCTTTCAGGACATCCAGAAGTCCCTCCTGTGAAGCAGGCACAAGTGATGCCACGAGAGCGACAAGAAGCCACTATGAGCAAATCTGCAGAGGGATGCTTCTCCAGTCCACAATGCTCCACGGGTGTTTCCAGTCGCCATCACGTCTTAACAGACATCTGCTCTCATCTCTCAGTAACCTGCCCCTGTGCCTACCGCAACACTCCGGAGCCCGGATCCCTGGGCTCTGCTCAGCAGCTGCAGCCCAAAGCTGAAGTGCCCTGTGTGGCTCTGCAGTGGCCACAGGCAGAGATGGCCTTTCTCACTGAGCTGGTAGTGCCCCATGGATGTGACAGGCATTAGTTCCCTGTCCATAAGCAGCATGTGAGCTCAGTCACCTGTTTGAGAGGCAGGATTGTAAAATAATAGGTGTAAGTTTAGCTGAACCTCGTGAAGACATCTGTTTTTCCAGTAGGGATCCAGATACGGGTTTTGGCTCTCGTAACTTAAAGGAAAATAATTTGTCTTTACTAGGACTCGGCTATATGCGTTGTAAGCTATGAGAACCAACGGAATGACTCCTGGGAAAGCACACCTTGCCGCTGTGCTGACCCTAAACGTTTCCCATTTAGAGTGGTTGCATATACAGCAAAAACTGGTTATGAAGATGTGCTATCTTGGACTTTAAAAGAAAGAAATCCTGCTTTCAGTAAGTAAAGAAGCATTAGAAATTAATCTGTGAGAAATTCAGAGAAGCAACATATCCAATTGTTCATCAAGTTTTTTTACTGTCCCCCTAACTGTGAGAAATTATTAAAACATAGTATGGTCACTAGCAGGGCTGGGTCTTTTTTTTTTTTCTTTTTGATTTGCCAGCAAGGAACAAGTCTGTTCCAAGTCATATTTACCCCATCACATTTTAATCCAAACACCATCAGGTAGAATATGAGCTCCTATTCCTTCTCTCCATGATGATATACAGCTGTATTAAATCTATTTTAGCTAGTTAACATTCTTAGTCCAGGCACATCCTAAACAAACTAAGCTGAAATTTACAGTCATCAAGCCACATCCACAGGATGCAGGCATAATCACTTCACTGGCCTTTTGCAACAGCTTAGTTTTCAATAACCTTCATGCTCTGTATAATCAAGATGGTCAGAACTCAAGGCTCACTTCATCAGTTTAAAAAAAACAAAACCATACAAAAGTTTGCATGAAAGCGAGATTACCTCTAACTGGAGTTGTCCAAGCTGCAGAGTCCACTTATACATTTGCATCTTGGTTATACATACACCACATTTCTTTATTTCTAGTATCCATAGCAGGGAAATTAACTCTTCTGCTCTTCTTCTGTGGCACAGACATGCCTGGCACCATCTAATTTCCTTCTCAGCCACTTGACCAATAGCCACAAAATGTAAGGACTCTTATGGAAAAACGAAAAAAGGGAGGAAAATGAGTACGCACATCTGAATTAATTCCAGTCGTGGGTTTTTAACTATACTGTTATGAAAAGAAAGATGCATGGAATCACCTTTGGTGCTAGCATGAAGTGCCTGAAATATTGATAATAAATTACCTATCAGAGGATTTCTTCTCACAAACAGCAACTTCACAAACAACTTAGTGATGCCATACTAGCCCTAGGTGCTCACATCATCTACTTCAGAAGTGGCAGGAAGAACACTTGACATAACCCCACTGTAGAGAAGTACTCCGCAAAGGAGGAGGACACTTCCCACTTTTGAAACAACCAATGGTGTATACGCAGAGGCGACCATTCCCCTAGCTTCGTCAACTAATACAACAAACACCCTTGGGTGGGCTCACTTAAAGAACTTCATACCATCAAGAAAGACAAAACGGTCTGTGGCAACACTGTGGAGCACAGCTTTTGAGGTGAGCAGTTTAATGAAAGACCTGAGTATCTCTAGTTATCTCATGATTAAACTGGACCTCAGATTACTACAGGAAGAAATGTAAGCTGAAGTACTGTATCTCAAAAAAGCCTGGGTAAAGTACGGTGCAGGGTAAGTGCTTTTATCTTCTCTTTATTTCTGGCAGAAATTGTCCTTCTTACAGACATCTTCACAGACAAGTTCTCTCAGGGGAGGATTCATCTAACTTCCTTATGGAGCTGTAATATTACAAACTGTGAACACAGCAAAGGATAGTAAACAAATGAAAAATCCCACAAAACAGACAAGCAGAACCCCTGATGTCCACAAAACTGAAGGGCAAACCCATCTCCTTCAGTTCCCACTGCTCTAACCAGCAATATTAAGGACTGCAGGAACAACAGTCTGAAAAATCATACACAGGGTATACACTGTGCAATCCCTTTTGCCATTGACGAGAATATCTTGCAAGACAGAAGAGATGTACGCTCCTGAAAGTGCCATCTCACGCCCATGCCCAAGACCAAGCACAGGAGAACTGTCAGGGCCAGTGCTCCACAGTTCTCCATCAGGAAGTCTGGGAGAAGTGACAGCATCACTGAACAGCTTCAAGAGAGCCATGAAGACCTTCCCACTGTTGCTGCAGTCCCCACCAAACCACATTGATTATTACCACATTGCCATTATTAGTTTAAGTCTAGTTCTGTCATCTCTTTGAAAAATGAGGGGAACTTGTACATCAGCCTTTCCGGCCCTACAGCCTAATGGACCTCTTTTTTTAATTTCCCACACATCACTGACAGGATAAGAACAATTAACGTGTCTTGTTGATGTCCAAGTCAAACACACAATTAACAGGCAGACTTAAATGGCCCTATTTCTGGAATAAAGTCTATTACACATTCCTCTGATATTTCCTACACAAGATATCGGTACTGGAACCAATTCAGCTCGTGGACCAGAATATTCAGAGTATGCAGTAAATGACCCACCAGCAAATCTGAGGCTCAGTGCACAAATGTCGTTGGTCAACTGCTTCTACACGCAACATTTTGCTGTGTTGTGGATATTATACCAGCCTGGTTACAGCGTGTCAGCTGCCTGTAGCGTCCCAGCAGACACTGATGAAACACCACACAAAAGGCATCATCTGTTCACTGTTCAGAACAATGTGGCCTCCTCTCCCTTTAGAAGCCAACAAGCTGGTCCTCCTCTAAGCCAATGTTTCATATGGAAGCACCTTTAACTAGCTATCCAGGCAAAAATGGGACAGAGGCTCCCACCTTACCGAGTATCATATTAAATCAGTTCTACCACCAGAAAAGAAAACATTTCAGTCATTAGTTTGTGACCTTCAAAACTAAACCATCCATCCATCCAAGCTGCTGCAATCTTCAGGGACCCATTGCGAAGGCGGACACCGCTGTTTGTCCATGATGTGTTGCATGGTGGCAGCACAGCGGTGGCAGGAGCAGAGAGGTGCTCACAGGCAAGTGGCTTCCAACACCAGCTACAGAGCAGGCCAGGTGTGCTGGAGCAAACCAGTAGCTCTAAAATGCCTACGCCTGAGCATAGTTGAGGAGTTCTCTCTAGTTCCTGTCCTGACAAAGGCAAAAAATTCCTTCTTCTACTGATGAAGTGGCGGGGGGTAGGAGGGCATGGGATTTTTGGGAACCTGAAGAAAACAATGATTTCTTTTTAGTCATGACTTACAATCACTCCAACTTTTGTCATAAATCTGACTGCGGGAACCAACCGAGTTAATGAATTATACTCAAACGGCCTCTGAAGCTTTCATGAGGCCGGAAGATCACTGATCCAGTGAGACTGAAGCATCAGAGAAACAAAGCATGTCTTAGGCGACTGATCTTGATGCAACAAGGAGATCCAGTCTCTGGCAAGTCCTTAGCCAGAAAAAACCCAGACCTTTGGGGTCTGGTTTCTACACAATCCATGACTCAGAAGATACTACAATTTCCTTCAAGATGTGTTTCAGCACTGCCGCACAGAGCCAAAATGCTCTTTTCAAGGCAAGAATGTAACGCAGAAAGGTGGAGATGGCACACAATGCCTCCTAGCAGTCCAGAACCACGAAAAGGAACGAGAACAATGAAGGAAGCATTTCATCGCACCAGGGACCTGACAGAGCAGGCTTGAGATGGCACTGACTACATCTTACGCACAAAACACGACAGGCAGGGCTAAGCATGCCTACAGCAGGTAACACAGAAGGAAAACAGCCTCTCCAGTGGTGGGGTGTACACACTCCTGCTGTGGGGCTGAATTTCAGTTGTAGTTGGCTGAAGTGGTTTAACATGCTTTGTCTAAACTACTGCACATAAGTACGCACATATGCATAATCTGTAATTAAATAATTCTTTGCTTTTTCTTTTAGACATTCACATTCAAGATCACAAAAAACTCAAGCCAAATAGAAGAATGATTGGCTTTGACTACAAAGCGTAATTTTTGAAAGCTACTACATTCAAGCAAGCCATAAATATGGGTAACACAAAATTGTTTCCTGTGGTTTTCAGCATCTGGGAAAGAGAGAAGACTTTGGGGTTTGAGATTTGTCTCCAGTTCATTCACCATATTAGTACAGCCACATCTGAATGGAATTACATGTGCAACTTGATCTCACTGCCTCAAGGATACGCTTCTTTTTTCATTTCGCATGGGGAGAGGTTCTTTACCCTGGTAATGGAAAGGACACTGTCCACTCCCAGCTCTTCTCTGACTTAAAAAACAGAAGAAATTGCAAGCAAAGTGTTCCTTGGCATTCAGCAAGCCATGACTTACCATATGACGGCAACACCTAGGGTGACAGCTGTCATATCCAAAAATCCTAGAATACTTACCATCAGAATTGGTCACTTGAGCTGTGTCCGTCTAACTGGCATAGATCTGAAACTAGCACTTTGTTAATCTGGTTAGCTACCTGAAAACATTTTCAGACCAAAAAGATCCATTAGGGCCCCAGATACCCCGATTAATCAATTAATGTACATCAAAACCATAACAGAAAACAGCAGCTAGAAAATTCTTCCTGTTTTCACTGAACCTGAAACAAGGTTTCTGCTCCGAAACAATCCACATCTCATCATGCAGCCAAGGTAACTACAAAACCTATTCTCAGATTCTTTGGTCTGAATATTTCCAATGCTGAAGTCACCGCAGCAATGAAGGCTGGGCTCCTTTCCCTCTTCCTGTGGGCTGGACACGGACCCAACAGTTTCTCTTGGACCACTTAACAGGATAGGTGCCTCCCTTTGCCAAAGTTAAGTTTGTAGGAAAGGCATATTTCTAGAATTTAGAGGAAGCAGTAGTGAAGTCTCTCAAAACACTGGCTTAACCTCCTTTCTACTAGCATTTCACTTGCAGTATATAAACTGTACATGGCCAACTGGTTATAGTCCCAGAAACAGGAAAGTGACATAGCACACAAAATATCTGAACAGTGAAGATTTATCATCAACTTTAAAATGCACAGTGAAAGGACGAGAGGCAACAGACAGGTTGCAGGAAAGGAAATTCTGATTGTATCCTACACGACACTGAGACCTTGACTGGACAAGGCCCTCAGCAACCTGATCTAACTTCAAAGTCAGCCCTGCTTTTGCAAGGGTTTGGACCAGGTGACCTGCAGAGGTCCGTTCCATCCCAACAGAAAAGCAAAAGAGGGAATGTCCGAAACTTGTAACTGAACCAGTATCTGAGAAAGAAGTCCAAGTTATCTAAGGCAGCAAAATAACCAAAGCTTCGTGATTAAACAGCATACAAGGAAAAAAAGCAAAATCCTATAAATTCCACTGAATACAAAATAGAACAAATAATTACTTCTGCAGCCCTGTGTTATAAGCTCAATATTCAGAAGATTAAAATGCCACTGAGGATCACTTCATGAAAACATTTACTTAATGCACTATCAGAATGCACAATGGACAAGACAGAAATAATGCACATCTCTAATGGCAATGTATGAACTCATTAGTACCTGAAACACCATAACGCAATCTTTGAAATAATAAAAAAAAGACATAAAGAACTCCACAAGAGGTAAGACCAAAAGCTTTTTTGAAGAATACAAATACAAAGCATGAATAATAGCAAGGTTATTTGAGAACTAAAAACACTCATCTACTGAAAGAAAGATGATGTATTTAAAACTGAATGAAAGGCTGCTCTTCTGTGTGTCTTACTAGTGGCTTTAGAGGCAGAGGAAAGGAAATCAGTAATGATCATTTCAGAAGCAGGTGGTGGCTATCCACGTGCCGAACTGATGCTATGGCAATTACTTGGTCTATTGTCAGAAGCAGCAGGTTGCTTTCATCTCAGCGTTTGGTTTCAACATGTACCAGTTTCACCTGGCTGAATGGCTTGGCATGGTAAGGATCAGCTGACACTGCATGAAACTCAAGCATAATGCTACAAATGCATCCTCCCAGATTCGAAAAAGAGAAGAAGTGAACAACGTAGTGAGTTAGTTTTCATCTCAGTGTCACAATTTCTAGTCTCTAGATGACCTAAAAGCTATGTGCCAATAATGTTTTCTAAGTTAAAAACTTTTATTACATAAAAAGTACTATTTTGTTATTCAAAGTACTGTACACCAAGTGCATTACCTTCACATAGTATCACAACTATGTTTGTTAACAATTCTCAGTTAGAGTGTTTCAAGTAAGACCCAAAGTGGAGACCTATTTGCTTTAAGATGATTGTAAGAAATGTTCTTATAGACCCGAGAGCAAACAGCACTCTGATGTTGTGCAAGTTTGGTCATTTTAACTTCTCGTATTCCTGCTTGACCTTAAATCTCTAGTATTACAATGAAGTTCAAATAAGATGCAAGGCTCCTAAAGCTATTAAAATCTACTCTGTAACAATTAAATTTTCCCGCATTTCTTCCTTTAAAAGCATGGAGGAGTTGCTAATGTAGCGAAGGAAAACTTTGAGTAACTGTTTCTCAGTTAATCTTCTGAAGCATACTTGCAACTCCTTACTTACCTGGAAGGGGAAATACAGCAGAACAAATCTGCCGAGGTTCTGCTCATCTCTTTGAATGCGTTACATTACTTGAACAAACAGCGCAGCTAAGAAGCATTCTGCAGAGTAAGAATTAGAAAGATTATCTCACTTTTCCTGCTAACTTGGAACACAGAGATTCTCTCTTGCTTACAGTACATATCTTAGATTAGGACCACTGCTGTAATAAAATGCAAAGTGACTGCTACGGCCTTTTTTATAGTGCTACCCAAAAAAATAAAGCTACTAAAATACAACTTAATTTCATACTGATAAAACAAACTGACAGATTGAGACAAACATTCACAGTTGTATGCACACAGAGATAACTGCTTTGTGACTTCCAGTATTTGAACAAACTGAATATGACCTAATCAGACTCGGCACAGTGCAGTTATCCGAAGTTTGTGCCATAGTATGTAATACACTTCAACTCAGTTAAAAGGCACTGGTGTTTCTCAATAAATGTCTTCACACAGACAAATGAGAAGAGATGGAGAACAGAACACTGTCTTCAGACCACGCACAGGAAATTTATGCTAAACACACTGAGCACAGGACAGTAGGATAAAAATAATTTACCGATTCTTTTCAAAATATAAGTACTGATTATTTCCATTTACCCTGATTGTATTCGCTACCCACATCAAATAAGACTGCAGTAGTCTTTCTTTTTTTCCTCCTACATTTGAGCCGAATAAAGCAGCCATAAACGTAGAAGCACTGGAAAGCAGAGTGGGATTTCTACTAGAAATTATTCATATACCTAATACCACAGGTATGTTACACAGTAAGAAAAAACACAATGCTTTTTTTTTTCAGAACAGGTTAAATAAAAATAGCTACCGAGGTTCTAAAAAAAAGAAAAAAAAATTCTAACTCAAGACTTCAGTATGGGAAGACAAATTAGATGGAAACGAATTATGTATGCCAGCAACTCTGAAAGGATAGAGCCTCCTAATATTCCTATCCAAAGCTGGGACATAGAAGCACTGTGCCTGTAAGCAGAGGACCACCACTGGGAGACTACAGCCAAACAGAGTCACTGTGGAAGCTCACATTCAGCAGGGAGCTCTGACAACAGATCGTGGTAGGGAAGGGAAACTAGAAGCAAACCGTGTGGGAAAGCTGTTCTGTGGCCACGTTTGAAAGATGCTTAATACAACAGAGTATTTGAAATGCATGCTACTGAAGGGACAGGGAATGCTTGCAGAAGCCTGGTGTTGTCCATCACCGCAGCCTGCTGAGCTGGTGCCGCGGTGAGGTGGGCAAGCCAAGCACAGCCTGGGCCAGCCAGCCCCAGCTGCCCCACCACGGGGCTGGCCCCACTCAGGGGGTTTGAGGCAAACACCGAGAGCCTGCAGACACTCTCCAGGCTGCTGCTTCCCCTCCTCGTACTCAGCACGGGGAGAGGGCAACCTTGGTAAGGATCGGTAAGGTACAGGCTGGAAGTTGGATTGCTGCTTCGGCTTTCTGACACTGACGACTTGACACGTGCGTTTTTAGCTGTGTGATGATTTTTACTGCAGTTTTATTTGACCGACATATGAAATGACTCATCAAATTAACAAGGGTCAAAATCATAGTAACCCTGTGGCCTGCCTACAGGTTTAGTTACATTAGAAGCCATAGCCCTTCAGTTTTCTTAACAGGCTATCACAGCAGTAATCACAAGAGTTAAAAATATAAAGTGAAAATACATTCATTGTTGTATGTTCATTGATGTGCCATATACTTATGAAATCTGAAACACTAAATATAAGAAACGTTGAAAACTTACAGGACTTCTACATTGCACTTCCCATGCTCCTGCTTCTCATTCCACAAAAGATTACCCACCTCTGATTTAGAGCTTCTTTACTGGCAATGTTTTTAAAGGAATGTATTTTGAGTTTGGGAAATTGTTTCTGAACTAATACACAGCCTCATTTTTACCCACCCCACCCTCACAAAACCAAAGCTACTTTGCCAAGATAAACTAAAATAAAATCCAAAACATGACCCAAACTGTCATGCACTCGTAACACAGCAGAAGACTGCCAACAGTATTTCGGTGGGCTAATACGCAGTATCAGACAACCACAAACTGTACTTCAGAAACTAAAAGCAAGAGGGACCACAGAGGACCTAAGGAGCAAGAAAATGTATCAATTACAAATGATGACACTGTCACCCATCCCATCCTCTTCACTGACCACACCAAAGGAATAACTCTTCTCATTATAACCACTAAGAGTTGTTCTGGGTATTTTTTTTTTTAAGTCATTTGGGCATACTGCAATATCTTTCTGATAAATACCACTACCTTCATAAACACACTTTGACCTCACAAGATTTGCAGGGCTATCCAAAAACAGAGGTCAATGAAAGATAGTTAGATATTTAGATGCTTTATCTGATATTAATCCCACATCATCGTATCCTATGTATTTTTGAAGTAGCAACATAATACTGCAATTTGTTAATATTTCCCCTGCTTTTTGTGTGAAAACTCTTGTGTACTGCTGTAGAAATAATGCATATGATACGGACTGAAGTAACTTGGAATAGCAAATCTAAAATGGTCATAACATACAAATATAAATTCCACACAACTGTTGCATGAGTCTAGGTTTAATCTGCTTTACAGGACAGTTGGCCAAACAATGATATTGATCATAAAAATATCCTCTCCGTTAACCGAATCTCATTTTTCTTTCCAAAAGAAAATTCAACATACACTCCAAGAGTTCAGTGGCTCATTTTCAACCCACACAGATTTTTCTTAACAAAACTAAGCAATTCAGTTTAAAAATGCAGACCAATGTAATGACATAGTCATATTGCTTTTGGCTATGTTAACTTTAAAAACCATGCCAATTTAGCTATTTTTCTTTAGATTTTATTAGAAAAAAGCAGCAGATCAACATTACAATTCAGAGTCTAATCTAAATATGCACTTGACAATGAAGCACATCTGAATATGAAGTGAAAAAGGATTCCAGAAAATCTTCAGTTTTGCCAATCTCCTGCTACCCAAATCATGTACTGCTTTCTTCTGGCTTTCTGATGACTGAAATCAAACACGGAACAAAAGATTTATTGCTATGAAAACAAAACCGTAGTACAGTAGTATGAGTCTTGGGCATTAAGCATATTCTGTCAAGTTAACTTAATAATCTCAAAATGTACTTAATTCTTTTGTTTGGCCATGAAAGTCCATAAGCTGACTGACCCAAGTATAAACTGAAACGGCAGGTTGGGACAAAGAAACCCAGTTAGACAGCATGTTAACCTCCAGTTTTCAGACAGTAATAAAAAGATACAATTCCAACAGCCAAGAAATTAAAATAAAAAAAAAAAAGAAAAAAGTTGATCTGACATTCAAGAGCTAAGTTTATTCTTATGCTCATTTTGTTTGTGCCCCAAAATAATTTTAGACCCACCAGGAAAAGAAAAATAGTATTTATGGACTATCACACAACTGAAAAAGAGAAACAATTGCCTTTTGACTTGGTTATTTTCCCCCACTGAGGTATAAAATCTACATATAAATTTGATACTTCACTATAACAAATTGTACTTTTCATAGTTCTGATTTAGTTTCCATTAAACCCTGTTTACTTTTTGTTTTTAAACCACAGAATTCTTATTTCATATTACTGAATCTGGTTTCCAGCTCTCTCTCTCTTTTATTTGTGGATCTATATTTAGTAGTCTGGTTACCACTGCTAACCAGGAAAAAAAATTCTTGGAACTTTCTTCATTACGACAGCACTTTCAGCAGAGGCTACTGATGTGCAAGCAAACTACAACGATATGCAGCTTTTCAGAGAGACTATTTCATTGATTATGTTTCCACTGTCCAAACATTCTCTAAATTATTTGCTGGAAGAAACTCTTTCGATCTTGTAAACATCAGTGGGCGCAGTTTCACTACTGTGTGTGGTAGTTTCACATCCTCATCCAGGAAGGCTGCTTCACAGCTACCAAGAAGCTGCAGGAGTTCTAACAGCTGACGAACTCTGTATTCTGCCAAGCAGAAGTTTCTTCTGTTGCTACTTAACGGTGTAGCCAAAATATCAGCCGAGGTAGCCCAGTCAAACCTTGCTTTTCTTTAGAACCTCTCAGAATATTTCTGGAAGGGTGACATTGCGAAGCAGCCACTGCTGGGAGCGGCTGCCGTTGCAGTCTCTGATGCTGGGTACCTGGCTGTCCTCTTCGGTGGCTTTATCCAGGCACTGGTTACTGTTCACATGCAACAGGGTTAATTTCTTGAAGACAAAATAAAAAGCAATTAGTTTTACAAAAATCATCACGCATAAGCTAGCCAAAAAGTTTCTACTGGCCATTAAAATTCTTCCATAGGTAAACAGGTACTAGACAAGGCCCCTTGGTTACTGACTCTATTCTTTAGAATTAGGAACTACATATATATGCTCTTTAATGTTGTAGATACCAAAAATCTTGTTCATGAAAAACAGAACAGTCTGAACTTTCTAAATTATGTTCTTTCTATCCACCATTCTTTAAACAGGACTATACTGCTGGGAATATCCGAGGAGTTAGAAATTAAAGCTTGGTAAGACATACAACTTCAACTATTAGTTAGAATGAACATGTTGAATACGTATTCACAAGCACACTTTTTTCTCATGGGGGGCACAAAATTGACCTTACACTATGCTACTTTTTTACTATGTTCTTTTTAAAACGCATGTTTTTAAAACAAAGTGTACAAATACAAATACATATGTATGTTTCCCAGTATCTACTAATTTTACTTGCACAGTCTGCCATACACCACTTCACCTACCTCGGCATTATCCTCATGTAGGAGAGACCTTCAGAAGCTGCATTTCCTGCCACTGCACTATGGATACTCATCAGTGCATCAACTTGTCTATGGTACTGACTGGCAATACTATCAGTATGTCTTCTCTCACTCAGCAGCACAACCAGGATACTAGACTGACTTAAAAGTGGCGGAACAGGCAGGCCTCATGAGCACAGGCAGAAAAGCATAAAAAACAAGACAAAAACCTGAGCACATCAATCTCCTGCACTCATACAGCAGCTGAAGAATGAAGAAGGGAGCTCGAATAGACTAAAGTAGAGGAGTAACTAACACACAGGTTCCCCCTCCCCCTTTTATTTTCCTTCCATTAAGGGAAAGGGGCTTCTTGCACGCCTCCTGAACAGATACAGAAGGAAAAAAACTACAGAAAAGTCGCCCAGCTATGTGGGCAGGAGCTCTTGCTAAGTATTCTCTAACTTCTCTTTGTGCTTTATTAGTCAGGTTTAAGTAAAGCTCTGAAGGGTATATCTAGATTTTCCATTGATGGAATAAAGATAAAAACCACATAAAACAAAATTTATGTCTTGGCATCGACATAAGGGAAGTCTGTTTTACAGTCTGTGGCAATCATTGCAAGACAGACCATCACAATCAGGTGTCTCAAGATGCCATGTTCTTGGCATTGATGAGGTAGAAACAAAACAGAAGGGACTTGCTGTTTGGTGAATCACCACGTGGAGTAATAATACTCATCTTAAGTCAGACAAACTAACTACATTAAAAATGAGAATGGATAGGTACCAAGACTCTAATTTAATAATTTTAATTAACATTTAATCCTGAAATCCTTCAACAGCTTTCTTCAGTCTCCTATCAGCAGCTGCTAGCAATGTGAGGAAATCCAATGTGCAGATCCACTGTCTTCCACATTAACTGCTACTCTAACCAAAAAGTCATCCTTCATATATATTTTCTATTAATTTTAAAAGCTGTAGGTTTCATTAACACCTCAGCTACTAAAATGCATAGGAAGTCTATGGAGTTAGAAATACACCCCCCCTTTTTTTTTAAAATCAGTGAAATTACTTTTTAGTTGTTAAATATCTACTTTTTTTTATCAAACAGTTATCATGACTATACTGGCAAGATTCTGCCACAAATTGTCTTGCAACTGTCTTTCACAATAACTGATTTTAAACTAACAAGCTTAAGAATTAATTTTTTTTAACTAGTCATGCCATAAGTCAGAGCTCTTGACAGCACTACTCGATCACAAAATTAGTTTTAGAGCTTGCAAATCAAATTAATGATGAATAGATCAACAGTCAGATTTCTAGATCTGGCCGTTCAACATATGAACTTCAAAATAACTTTGAACGTTATGTACAAGAATAATTAAAATAAAGCTGCTTTAAGCATGTCTACCTTAGCCATGCCATGATTAGAAGTGTAAAACCTTCCTTATAATTTTGGGATGCTGATTTTTTTAATTAGAAAAAAGTATCTCTTAACCTTGTCCAAGAGAAGACACCAGGTGCTGAAACTGTCACAAGATCATTAGCATTACCTTTTACTGGTCCAGTAGACACCTGGAATATTTTTCCATTGTTCATCTCACCTTAACAGAATACTACACTAGCAGATTATCTTTCTTCAAGAATCCAAAAGCACATTGAAAATATTTTTCTAAGAGCTCCCTAAAAACTCACACAGGTAATTAAATCAATATAGGTGCCCACTGAGCAACTACACCTGAATTATTGACAGAAGGACCATAACCCTGACTTTGTTTCCCAATTTAACTGTCAAATAGTGGTCCCACACAGGAACAGGTTGCTCTGTAGGCTCATGTGAAAGAAAAGTTGTCTCATTTGAATGTCACGAGTCATTAGAAGACTTACCACTGGATCATATTCCCAAAGCTGATTTCCTTTTAGATGGTGGCACTTGAGCATCGTTACTGGGCCATTAAGTTTGGATACGTCTAAACACAAATCATCTGTTCGAATTTCTTTGTTGGCAGTATATGAGAAAACCTAGACAGAACAAAAAGTGAGAGGAACTGAAAAAAGTTCAACTAAAAGATCCCTGGGGTGGGGGGAAGGGGGAACATTTGTGGGTTACTTCACTAACATCCACTAGCCCTCTTTCTTTTTTTTTCCTCCCCATCAGCATGTGTAGAGAGATTTTCTTTTTTTAAGGAATAAATATAAACACTATATAAACAAGCTCTTCAGACAAAACTGACATTTTCCAATTACATACTGCTACTTGCATGAACAGAAGGATCCCCAACACCCGTAATCTTTGTATACCAGAAAACAATATATTAAGTAGAATGAAAAAACAAATGTAAAACAAATTCCATAACTGACACTCAGAAAAATGTGTGTTAAAACCAGCATTTCAGGTACAGGCATGTTTTTTTTTTAAAGTAACAGCATCAATCAGGAGATCAAGCTAGGATACAGTTGCAGTGAACTTACAGAAGATGAAGCCTAGCTTATAGCAGTCTACTCCCCGTATTTCATTTTTTGTTTGGAAGTTTATCTAAAACCTGTTGCAATCAGGCCTCAAAACCTACAAATGACAAACCACCACCAAATCTTCTCATGCATTTCATTTTACAGGCATCATTTTTAATGAAGGTTTCCTAAACTTTACTACTTAAGTACATTGTAAGGAAAACTACTGAAATAATTGAAAAACTGTTCTGATGAGAAGTAGGTGTTCCAAATAATTTGATACATTAAGATCACAAAAAAAATTCTCACCTGATTGCCACCCATCCCATGGCAGTTAAAGATTCCAACTTTCTCATTTTCTTTTCTTGCCATGTTATCCAGACATTGATTTGTCTCCACATTTCTTATCTGGGAGTGAAAAAGAGCACATCAAAGGTGTCTGTTTTTTTGAAGAGAACTAGGCCCATCTAAAGCAACACTGGCACCAGTTCTCTCCACTATACACCCAGAGGGTATGTGAATGAATTGTAAAATACAGAACTGTACTACAACGAGAGATCACCATCTGAGACTCTAACTCCCAAGCAAACGTTCAAGCTATTGGGTTACAGAATCATGTTTGTTTCTTTGCTTTTTTTTTGGGATCTTTCCATCTTGGGGACTCTTATTGCTCAAAGACTCAGCTACAACAGAAAGGACACAATTCAGTCTCCAGCCCAAAACCACTAGAAGTTTTAAAGCACTCTCCTAGGCACAGTGGGTTTAATTCCCCTTGAAATCACAGGTGACTGGATTCAATTTCCTCACTTCTCGAGTTACAGCCTCAAACCCTGTATTACTATATAGTAAACAGGCATGAATATTAGTTTCCTGATATTCATGCAGTAGCACGAATGCCCATTCCATTTTGTTAAAAATGAACAGTACAAAAACCACCCTACAAGAGGCTCAATATTTGGCTCAATATGACTTGTAGGGGAGAGTAGGTGCCTACTTCTTTAGGACAGCATCATCTGTACTACCTCTGCAGTCACTTAAAAAACAGTAAAGAAAAAAAAGAGAAATGCCCAGCAAGGCTTAGGGATCACTGGAATTTGCTGGTCACTGACAAGGGATCTGAAGGTAAAGTTCAGAGCATTTTTTAGGCAAAGTCCTTGCTTGACTAGGTCTATTTTTTTTAAGCAAAACTCTGCTCATACTCTCCACAGAGAACATTATACAGAAAGTTATCCAGAACTATACATTTCTGAAGGAGTATTTCTAAAGCCTTTCTATGTAACATTTAGTGCTGTGGTAAAAAAGGGAAAACATTCAACTTAAAGTACTGTATACCAAAGTTCAGTTTTCTGCCCCACCGAGAAGCCAGATTTATCATTTTACACAACAGGAACACAGGTGCAAGATACTTGAACTTTGCTGGAGATAGCTTGTTTGCATTACTCAGTTCAGAACATAACCAACTTATAGCACAATGTACTTTACACATGGTAGATAAATATGTAGGAAAAAATCTTACCTCGCCCAGAGAAAAGTAATGCCGTGGAATTTGGGAATCAGGATAAACATTCTCCAGATACCAGGAGAAAGGCTTGCACTGGAGCTTGCGTCTTAACCCAAGTCGTGATGATATGTCCCCGTAATCAACTTTCGTAACTCCTGTAGAAACAAAAATCTTTTATTTAACAGCTGCCAGTAAGCTTCATCTAATTCCTCTTAATGCAAAAGTGATCAGCATAACACACTGCTTGCATGAAAGACTTTCTCTTTAGAAAGTCACATCTACACAAAAAAAACCCAACTTTTTTTTAATATAGCATGATACTGTTTATATTTTCAGAGAGGACACATTAGTCACGACTTGTGACTACTTCCTCTGGAAAATTACACAAAAGATGGAACCACTACATCTGTGCTAGACAAGACAATTTCTTCCCTGTGATTGTGGAGCGACTTAGTAAGCAACTGCATTCAAATTATCACAAGAGAAAGACTGAAACCATTATAGTCACTAATGCCATCCCACCCCCCAGCAGCAACTGAGGTACATTAACTATGCAGCATAACATAGCAGTCTCCTTCTGCAGAGTAAGGAGAACTATATTTTAATTTAATTGTGTAAGCCAGGTACCACCTGCTGGACTCTTCACCATCTGTCTAACTGCACAAAGAAACAGTCAGAAAGCAGCCTTCATACACGGAACCAATCCTTTAATAATTCAGTATTTGCTCAATATAACTGCAGCATGTGCAGGAAGTATGTTCACCAACAGGACTGTTATCATTTTTCTGTGGTATTTTGCTTGCCTTTTTTTCCCCTCTCCTCATTTATCAAACTGCTCATTCTTCCTGTATCTTTCCACTCTTTTACGGTTGTTTTAATTCCTTCTAAACATTAATTTCTGCAAGTCCCATCTGGTTGAGGAAGGTGTGCGTGATCAGTTATTTTTGCTTCACCAGAATTAAGCACTGTTTTCATTAATGTTGCAATAACATTAATTAATAAAGGGTAGGACAATTTCTAGGTTTCGGCCATCACGGGTTTTTTTGTATTATATTATTTAGTATATTATTATATACACTACACTCCGGATCACACAGGCCAAAAGTAATACACTATAAAAAAAGCCAAACCAAAGAAGAACCCGAACCAAAAAAGAACAAAAACAAGTCCTAGCAATTTACACTCCCCTCACAGACCACAAATACAGCTCAAATGGCCACCACACTACACACCTCGAGCTGCATACATTTCTCAGAAATCGGTCCATTTTGAGGACTGTGAATTACTTCTAAAATTGTTAACCTTTTGAAACGGAGTTTGAGACATTTCTAAGTTGGCACACTGTGTTATTAAATCGACCCACCAGCAGATGGTGTATTTCTACTTAATTAAGGCATCATTTTAGCTAAATGCTTGTAAATATCAATAAAAACATTAGTAATTTCAATACTCCAGAAAGAAAAAAATGCTAGCCAGGCTTTTAGGCTGTTTTTTTTGTTGCTTTGGGGTTTTTTTTGTTGTGTGGGTTTGTTTTTTTTTAAACTAAAGACTTCTTAAAGCTGGTGAACTATACTGGGGTAAGGGAACTGAAACAAAGGAAAGCTTGTCTTTTAATGACATTTTGAACACTGCGAATGAAATTTAAATCTCCTGAAACAGAACCCCAGGAAACTTCAACTTGGGCTTTCCAGTCACGAAAGAAATCCCAAAATCAAAAAACACAAGGAAAAAACAAAACAAAACAAAACACCACCCCAGAACACTGCCCTATCTTTGCCAAAGCAAATCTTTCCTCTACACCAGAAGTAGCACTCTCTCAAGAGATGATGAGGTAAGAAGAGAAAGGCTCTATCAGCCACAGCTAAGTATGGAGTTCTTCATTTTTCCGTGATAAAAAAGCAGCTGATGGATGAAACAGTTATCATGCCATCCTTACAACAACATTATGATACTCAAAGCATTCATCAGTTTGCTACACTGACCTTCAGAAAACAACACTGTTAAGGCTTTGTTGTATCACTGCATGGCAATAAGAATTAAAGTCACTACCATAAAGAACTAAATGCAAAGTGACACTTAATGGCATACAAGCGTGCTGTTTCTTAAAGTAGTTTTAAATGTCACCACGTAGAAAGAAAAGTGCCAGCTGATTTTCCCTCCGTTACAATGCAATAAAAGGTGTGTATTATATTCCATTTAACCATTTTTAGTCTGAAAAAAGTTTGAAAAAATTCCTCTCTGAAGTTAGGTCGGCACCGCACCGTATGCTGGCACATCGACTGCAGTCAGCATCAGGTTCGCAGCTGGACTGAACTGCAGAACCAGTACATTTGCCTTAGCGGTGTCCTCTAACAAGGTGGAATTACCCCGTTTCCCAGGTTCTGGTACCTTATCTGTATTACTCAAAGCTAGCTTGAGTGTTCCTATACATTTACACTATACAGCGCAGTGGCACCTACTTATGGGTAACATTTCCTTTGGGGAAAAAAATGGAAGCAAACTAGGAAAACTGCAAAACACAAAGCATATAAAAATTAGGTACATATCTAAATCTTTATTTCCTCTACAGACTGGTAAAATTTATATACACACAGCCATGACATATACCTTCCAGTGTTTTTGTATTTGTTTTTATAGGCTCAGCTAAAAAACCCCACAAAAAACAAACCACAAAAAAAGAATTGGATCAACTCGTCCTCCCAGGAGGTAATTATGCCAGACTCTAGAGTTATGTGGATCATGAGCAAGACAATCATGTCCACTAGCTGTTCTTTCAAATATTTAGGTTTGGTTCATGAAAAAAATAAATAAAATAAAAAAATCAGAAATAGTATTTAACAGTACTTGCTACTGTTGTCTTCACTTGACCCTACAATATATGTATTTCTTTCCCCAACTCCCATCCTCAACCCTAATTACATTAAAAGCCCGGACCTCCCTGATGTCGTATTTGTCATACGGCTTGCTGTTTGCTGTGGGACAATCGCATGCTTTTTTTCACACATATAATTAAAAATGTACTCAAAAATTAATATAAGACAAAAATCACAAATCATATTAACTCATGCAATCACACCATCACCAGTTCTTTTGTACAAAAGTAGGATTTGTCTCAGGACTTGCTTGTGCTGTCACTATTCTTGACTAAGAAGGTTGGTATGCAGTACCAGACTACTCTGATTCGTAATATATGAAGGTTGTTCCTTGTACCCTTACAAAACATACATATAATGATGTCTATCCATAGAATACCCCTTCTTCAGTTTAATTTTCTTTTCCACCTTATACTTCAGCTTCCCACCAGCTGTGTTGCAACAGTTCTGTCATCCTCAAAATTTCAAAAGAGCTGAAGATTTGCTTGCCAAGTTCAATGTGTGGCAATGTATTTATGCTAAATTGCTTTGAAAAAAAAAGAAGCATGATGTTTTCATCATGATTATAAATTGCTCAATCATTTTCAAAAGCACAGTATGAAAACTGTTTCATCTAAAACCAGTTGTCTGTTAAACACCCTAGTACTTATTTTTATTTAGTATTATGAAACTCAATAAGCAATAATCATTTAAAAACAATTTGAATAGCTACATTATTTCCATTACCTATTAAAGCTAATAGGGAATACTAATGGAAAACAAGCACACATAGAATCACACAGTACTTGTTTTTAACATAGGCCTAGCTACACTGCAAGATCTGCTATCGTGGACTCGGCCCCTTCTCTGTCCTCCATATTATCCGTAAATAAAAACATTATTCATGTACATACTGAACCTTGATTTACCATGCTTGGCTAGACACAAGTGCATGCAGAGATTAGAAACTAGGCCTACTGACACAGTTTTCGGGATAATGCGTCTAAGTCTCTGCCTAGATGGCTCTTGCTCAAGTAATTCTCCAATGCTGTCTTTTCAGGCCTTCTGCCTGTCCAGTTAGCCCCAGTGCAACAGAAGACACCTTCCAGGGCAAACTTTTGGTTTTTAATTTCCATAGAAGCTAGGCAAGGCTCTGCCCAAGCTCATTGGAGTTACATTTCGGGATGCCTTCAGCTCACCAGCTGGGACGCGGGAGGCTGTGGAATGACAAGGAAGTAGGGTGGACGAGGAGCAGGGGTGCTCATGTAGGACCTGGAACCCAGACTCGTATGCAGCACAGGGAAACCACACTGTCTGAAAGTATCCATGCTTCACCTTTCGATTAAGGATACCAACAAAATCTACAAGTGTCATTTTATCATTAATTAGTAGTTAGTAGAAGGTTAGGGGGAGGTGGCTCTGGTGAACCAACCTACTGCTTTGCAGCTGCTGCTGCAGAAAGGGGCAGCTTTCCCTTGCTCAGCTTTGGATTCCTGCTGCACATCCTCTGCTGACACAGGCGCCAGCTTCACCAGCAGAGAGCCAGCCCGCAGGACAAATGGTCCCGACAAGTTCAGCAAGTTGAATCAGTTGACACAGATGAACAATCAGCAAGTGAGGGGAGGTGAAGCCCCATCACCTGCCACGAAGAGCAAGGCACTCTCCTCACAGCAAGCTGTTAGACTGACACTGCCACCTCGTGAAGCCTCACCTTGGACAGTCCAGTCCTAGTACTTTAGGCTGGAGAAAGTGATGAAAGACCAACACTAGAAATAAAGAAGTGGAAGAGTCTGCAGAACACAACGACTAGAGCCAGGAATCAGACTATTCACCTGCACGTGCTGGGTCTGTTTTCGGATAGCTGAGGAAGAAACAGCCCAGAAAGCAGCACCCTGCTGTAACGCACGACTGAGGAAAACGGTCGGTGACTGAGAAAAGACTCCAGCTAGTGCCATTACCGTCATGGAGAACAGCTGTTGCGTACAATGAGATAAACTTGATTTTGGCTGAGCAGCAGCTGCTGCAACACTTCCCTGCCCAACCTCCATCCGTACCTAACCACTTCTGAGTAGAGAGATGGTTCCTAAAATGAATAAAAGCTTAAAACAGACAAGTGACAATTTCTACTAGGCTGTACTTATTAAAGAAAAAAGGATTACAGGCTTACTTTTCAAGAAGATAGCTTTCCATTTAACTACATTACATCAATAGTAAAAAGTCTCTTGAGTTTCTATCATTCAAGCACTATGCTTCTTTTTTTTTTTCCTTTTTTAAAAACAGACAACACAGATTACATGAAGTGGGAAAGCTACCCGAGAATCTTGGGTTTGCTTTCCTGGCCAATCCCTCTGTGATTCACTATCTTAGGGGAGCAGAAGAGAAAGGTTATAAAGGAGGAAGAGAAAGGTTATAAAGGAGGAAACAATTTTCTTGTTAGCTAGGCTCAATGATGCCTGTCAGTATATTACCTCCTCCAAAATCCAATTTTCTCATCCATGCTAACTAACGAGAAAAAGATGTAGGTGCACAGACGACTGCCTGTTTTCCTTGCTCATCTGCACCCAGCCTTGGAAACCAGCATCAGCTTAAAAATTCTCACCTTGCTCCTTGCAAGAAGTCGTGACACTGACGCAGTAATACTGAAAGTACAGATTTTGCTAACAAAGAATTTCACAGGCGGCATATTGTACTCTGCCAGAGGGTCACTACACCACCATTCTGCAAGAACATTTAAATTTTTATATTAGAAGGATACCTGGAAAAGCAGAGTATGTCTAAACGAGCCATCGTAGCAGAGATTCACTGAGTTTTTAAGACAACTACTGGCCAGAAAGACTTACTGAAATCTACACTGACATTATTTGCTGTCAACAGGTAAAATCAGGGTCTGCCAAACTCAGATAAGATTAGAAATACCAGAATAACAACAGTCAGGTATTTGTGAACTTCCAAAAGTAATAATTCTTTCTAGTTAATACCCACTGGCCCTCACAACTCTTATGGATTTGAGCGGTGAGAGGCGTGAGCGGCACTGAGTCTATTTATGTATTCATTCTCTGAACAACAGATATTATATCGTAGCTAAGAATGAACCACAGTACTAACTACCCTCTTTGCAGCCCCAGGCAACAAACCAGTTTCAGAATAACTCAACTTATTCAGGTACTATATGATCCTATTCTTGAAACACTTGGAAATTCTAGTATCAAACTTCAGCGCAGTGTCAATACAGACATGGGTACACTGAGGAGATGGTGTGCCAGTCGGCAGGTGCAGGATGCCGTAAGAGGAGCTCGGCAAGAACATATCCCTATCCACCGATCATTGAGGCCATTAGTGTACAAACCATGCAGACATGCACCTTTTGAAAGGAAAGAAAATACACAGTGCAGTTATAGGTAATCGCTTCAGTTACTTTCACCATTTCAAAATCTTTACCATATTCTGTTTTAAATTAAATTCTTTGATTCCTTTTCTCCAACTGGAAAATAAGTGCATATTCCACAACACTACAAAGCTATGAAAGCAAGTCCAATCAAAACAACAATCCTACAAAATTCAAACAGTGCAACTCCTTTTGTAGCTTATGGTTACCACATGAAATGGAAGGACTATAGAGATTATATATAAAGTAATAAAGCCTTATCATGGTGTTCAGTAATTTACATTTGTTTTTAAGAAATCAGTTATTTTTACAGTTAGGTGTTCTAGCTACTTAGTACTTTTTAAAATCTCGCTTGACATGGATGCATAAAAGCAATATTAACCAAAAATGATTGCACCTATTTATAGACAACTTTTCTGAATGCTATATCTATACAGATCATGTTTGAATTCATAATGCTTCATTAATAACAACACAGGGCAGCAACCATAAGCTGTTAGCTGCCGATTTCACCCAAAAGGCTTTGAGTAGTATCAAACAGTCTAATTTGAGTAATGCATTCTCTTCAGACAAAAAAACCCACCATAAATCCACAGTCATTTCTTCTCACAAATGTTCTTAATACCTATAATCTAAAACTTGACACAGTTCAGACTCACACTAAATTGTATTACAGCTTTTAAATTTCAATACTAATACAGGCTTAATAAGCAAGTCATAAGGAAATACTAGTTTTAAAGATATATCTTTGGAAAAGCAGACGTGGCATATAGAACTACCACTTAGTATTTAAAGTTGAATGTCTCTAATGTCTCAAGTATTTAGAGAGGATTTCTCTTGCTACCCAAAGTTTGTCTCTCGATTTTTTTTTCTGAAAGAACAACAAATATATCCTGTACTTAAAAGTAATAATAATTCTGTATTTCCCAGGCTTCCTTTCTTTTCCTGAAATTTTTTTTCAGAAAGTTTGAGCTCATAGAAAATTTGCTTTCATGGTTTACATACTCTTGTTTTGTTAAAATCCATTTTAAGAAACATAATAAATATCATCACAGTTCAGTATATTGGCAGCTTGCCCCTATACTCTGGATAGCAAAGTGCAAACTCTACCAAGCCGAAAGAGTAACTTTTGCCACTCCTGCTACAGGATTTCACTTAAATCACTTCTGATCTCTTCAACCTGGAATGCGTACAACAGAGAAGCCAGAGGCCAGACTCCAGCACATTATGGGACATAGCTGGATGGCTAATTTTCAGCATACAGTTGAGCTCTTTGACGTTCCACTGTGCTTCAATTCTATTGCACATGAAGCTCATTCATAAATCACGTTCATGTTTTTAGAAAAAATAAAAAGAGAGAGAGAAGAAAGAGCGCAAAAAAGACTTCAGGGCACATCTCTGGCTAACAATTACTTTTCAGTTAAGACCTTCCTTTTCGTACATCTTATACGAGCTTTGTCTTACAAACTTCAAAACAGTAATGTTTTTATTTAAATATTAATGTTCTTTACCAGCAGTAATAACATTTTAATTCTTAATAGGTATTTCTCATAACCAAAACTTTGCTTACCTGGGGAAATGATGTAAAAAAAGTTTTTGAATTCATCCATCCAGACTTCTGCAAGCCGCCTGTTATTTTTGTTGATTATTTGCCCTGTACCTCCTGGAAAAGTGTACGGTGTTGCTTTTCTGAACACATGTCCAACATGTGAACAAGTCACAATTTCCAAAGTGCCACCACACTGCCAAATCTGAAAGTGACAGAAAAATTACTGCATAGTTTCAAGTTGTTAGAAAAAGTTTAAAAAAATTAATCACTTGCTTCTGTTCAAGTTGGAGATATAACATTAGTTGAGCTCTAGAACAAATACATACTGCATGTAAGATCAGCACAGAGTCATCACAGAGTCATCACAGAGTCATCACAGAGTCATAGGGGTTGGAAGGCACCTCTGGGGATCATCTACTCCAACCTCCCTGCCAAAGCAGATTCACCTAGAGCAGGCTGCACAGGACTGCATCCAACCAGGTTTTGCCTATCTCCAGAGAAGGAGAATCCACAACCTTTCTGAGCAGCCTTTTCCAGGGTTCCGTCATCCTCAGAGTGAAGAAGTTCTTCCTCGTGTTCAGACGGAACTTCCTGTACATCAGTTTGTGCCCGTTGCCCCTTGTCCTGTCGCTGGGCATCACTGAAAAGAGTTCGACCCCATCCTCTTGACACCCACCCTGAAGATATTTATAGGCATTTATTAGGTCCCCTCTCAGCCTTCTCTTCTTCAGCCTGAACAAGCCCAGCTCCCTCAGCCTTTCCTCATAGGAGAGACGCTCCAGTCCCCTCATCATCCTTGTAGCCCTTCGCTGGACTCTCTCCAGTAGTTCCTCACCTTTCTTCAGATGGGGAGCCCAGAACTGGATGCAGGACTCCCTATAGGGCCTCACTAGGGCAGAGTAGAGGGGAAGAAGAACATCCCCTGACCTGCTGGCCACATTCTTCTTAATGTACCCGAGGATACCATTGGTCTTCTTGGAAACAAGGGCACACTGCTGGCTCATGGTCAACTTGTCATCCACCAGCACTCCCAGGTCTCTCTCCACAGAGCTGCTTCCCAGCAGGTCAGCCCTGAACCTGTACTGGTGCATGGGGTTGTTCCTCCCAGGTGCAGGGCCCTGCACTTGCCCTTGTTGAACTTCACCAGGTTCTTCTCTGCCCAACTCTCCAGCCTGTCCAGGTCTTGCTGAATGGCAGCACAGCCTTTGGGTATATTAGCCACTCCTCCCAGTTTTGTGTCATCAGCAAACTTGCTGAGGGTACACTCTAACTCTTCATCCAGGTC
>Ga0065711_1029074_pt1 | contig 37785 bp, 16 predicted proteins | sample Hoacrofraction12_FD_59098 | JGI IMG/M metagenome (GOLD analysis project Ga0065711, IMG submission 59098) | Hoatzin crop microbial communities from Cojedes, Venezuela - Epithelial fraction 12 v2 (version 2) | ecosystem: Host-associated > Birds > Digestive system > Esophagus > Crop | place...
GAGCACCTCTCCTATGAGGACAGGCTGAGAGAGTTGGGCTTGTTCAGCCTGGAGAAGAGAAGGCTGCGCGGAGACCTGATTGCAGCCTTTCAGTACTTAAAGGGAGCCTACAGGAAAGATGGGGACAATATTTTTAGCAGAGACAGCAGTGACAGGACGAGGGTTAATGGTTTTAAACTAAAACAGGGTAGGTTTAGGCTAGATATAAGGAAGAAATTCTTTACAATGAGGGCTGTGAAACACTGGAACAGGTTGCCCAGAGAGGTAGGGGAGGCCCCATCCCTGGAAACATTCAAGACCAGGCTGGACAGGGCTCTGAGCAACCTGATCCAGGTAGCGGTGTCCCTGCTCGCTGCAGGGGGTTGGACTAGGTGACCTCTAGGGGTCCCTTACGAACCCAAACTTTCTATGATTCTATGATTCTATGATTCTAAGTTAATTTCTTTGATGTAGCTATCTATATGTTTGGGACATGCAAGATTCAGAACATGTGGAAATAAGGGTTCTTCTCAGTTGGAAAATCATCACTCCAAAAATAAAGTGCTTGCCAGCTTTAATAGCAGACTTGCAAAAGTCTGAGATAGCTGATGGCTTCAAGCCCTTCTAACGAGGGACCAAGCTGAACAACTTTAGCGTAGCTTTGGTCATTAATGTATAGGAATATTTCAGGTGCTTTTATAGTTTGCAAGTTTTGGTCCCAATCATTATGCAAAAAGTGTATGCCTAAATTTGGGAGCTCATATCTCCTGTTTAATTGCTCAGTTTTTTGGAAAACTATCAGTGAACTGAAAAAAAATGCTCATAACCATGTTTGTGTAGCACAATAAATTTAGATGCTGAAGCAAATTAAGATATATAAAATAGATAAGACAGATAAAATAAGAATTAGAAAAATGAGCTGACTTCCTAATTTGAATTTAAGAACTGATCTAGTCAGAAGGTGATGAGAAAAACAGAAGTTTCCCAAAAGACAACTACTGTTTCATGAAAAGCCGGCCAGTCCAATCCTGTGAAATTCTACATATTCCAGCTCAGTCTAGCATGGTTTATTCAGCTCCTGCTTTGCTTCTGAAAGGGAGCAGTTAGTTTTGCAGATTGAAACCATAGCCTCCAGTCTACTGGGACCAATCAGCTAATTTATGTTTAAAGAGTTGTGAGAGACTGAATTAAATACCTCTATCCTAGCAAGCACAGTAGATACTGTGAAAGAGGCAATTTTAGCCCTCGAGGCATGTAATTACTAGTGCTACTCCATAAGGGAATTTCATCCTTAGAGATTTTGATTATCTTTCACAAGGACCCTCCCTGCTATTGATAGCTGATACCTCCTAAAAAATGCTAGGGTTCTTGCAGATGGGATACTGAGGCTTCCAGAGGAGGAAATTCATGCAGTCGGCAAGGAATAACCCATTTCCACCAGAATGCTGTTATATTACTCTTGCAGCTAATTGTAACTTCTGCTTTCCTAACAATAAGAAAAGTAAAAAAGTCAGAGAAAGCTTTGCCATGAGTAAGACAATATAGAAATAAAAGACTCCAGTTGGCCTTATCAGACATCTTACTCTTGATCAGGAATCTTCGAAGTCGAGTGCAATTGAGGCAAAGCACTGTACTATGCAGATATGTTCTCTCTGACCATCACTGGAATTTCCATCTGCTTTCTTCTCAGAAAACTCACTTTCTGAAAATATAGTGTGCATGCATGGAAACGTAAGCACTCGTAGAGTTTCTTACTCCTGCATATGAGGTGAATATGGAATGGAGTGCTGATGTTACGTTACTTTTCTCCTGCAACGTCCTTGAAAGGAACCCAAATTTTTTTTAGTAGGCCACAGAAGGACACTAAAAGCTCATCTGCAGGCTTGAATTAAAGTCTCTGAAGTGTCCAGAACTTAAGAAAGGTGAGAGAAAATACAATGACTTAGAGTGGATAGATATTATCAGAAAAAATCAGGTACAGTATGGACGCCACAAAAATCCTACAGTACTCAAAAGGACAAAGTAAAATAGTTCACATTTACATTATGAGATGTTTTATCTCGATTACAAATATTTTCAAACAGGTGGGCTTCTTTCTTCAATTAGCCTGAGTCTCCTAGCATCTTTACCGCTACCACAATGGACCATGGAAAAAAACAGAATGAACAAGGTCAGTAACATTCAGAAGTGTTTTGAACTTTCTTCTGATTGTTGGAGAAAACATTGTTTAAGCCCAGTTATCATTCGAGAATTGCAAGGTGAGACCTGATGGGTTCATCTTCTCACAGGGATACCTTCCAGTCCCTCCTGTAGCTGCAACAAGTGAATGGCAGATGCTTTGGCAGCAGCTTAGAAGGTTTTTCAAATGGATTGTTCGGTATGCAGAATCCCACATCAGTCATCCTTGATGTACTCTGCAGGCAGGTTGGCTTAGGCACCTCTTGCATGGCAATTATTTTTTATGCAAGCAGGAAATAAGCGAGAGTAGAATTCTAGTCCCAGAAATCCATCAACTCTAGAATACTTACTATGAAAATACTTCTACTAGAAGGAAGATATCTCAAGAATTCTGCAATTCCTGTTGTATTAATATTTGGAAAACAAACATGTTTCAAAGAGACTTTTTTCCTGTATGTCAGCTGCGATAAAAATGAATGGAGTGATACAATACAGTGTAGCTTTGTCATTAGCTCCAAGAAACCATGGGCATTCTGTTCTAAGTCTGCGATAAAGATAAACCAGGTTATGCTCCCAAGCACTTTTTGATTCTAGCTTCATCCTGACACCAGGCATTATCTTGCTAGCAATAACCTGGCATTGTAAAGAATGCAATTTCCACTAAATTATATTGTCTGTAGTTTTTTAAACTCCCTTCACATGCATATGTGCCAATGAAGATCATTTAATTACATAAATTACTTATTCTGTGTAATCTTTGTGTTTTTCACTTCACGTGTAAAAGCACAAAGTTGATAATAAGTCATTTGGGGCTCTTACCTCTTTCATTTTTACTAGTGTACTAGATTCCTATAAGATTTTATAAACTGAATTGCTCATTGTGTGGCAATTTCTGTAACGTCAAATTTTCAATGCCATTTTTTCTTAGATAGAACAAGTGGGGTTTTTTCAGTCTTTTTCTATCTGTCCATCAACCCGCTTGAAACATTGCTATAGAATAATTAAAATTCAAGATCGTCTTGTTTTAATGTAATTTTCATGTCTCTTTCACTCATTTTTCAAACAGTTCTCCTTTTCTTGCACACTATAATCTGTCAATGTCCTCAAAACACTAAGGCAACATTTCAGGTGTAGCTGGGGGAGCGCTGCAGAACATGTTGTGTAAACATCTTCGGTTTCTGAATTATTCACTTTAACTCTGCTCAGACCTTTCCTTTTCCATGAATTTTCCAACAGATAAATTTAAATGAAATAACCTGGAAATCCAGAAACTAATATCAAAATCATAATTTTAAGGATTTGAATCATAAACCTGACACTAATAGTTAGCATATGCAGTCAAGGAACTGAAGCGTGTCATGTCAAAGCAACTCCCATTTCATATACAAAGACTGTATGTGGAAAAAATACAGGTCATAAATTATTTTTCAAAATTATTTGAGTAATAACATTAGATATCAGAGAAATATGCTCAATAAAGCATGTAATGAGAATTTCCCTGTAGCACATATTTAAAAAAATATCCTGCCAGTCTTGAGGTGACTTCCTACCACCTACTTTGTGAAATTTGTTGCTGAGGCTCCATTATAGTCAAAAGAAGACAGGTGACTTACGACAAAAAGTTACAAGTGCTAGTATCACCACCTTTTTTTGGTCATGTCTGCAGGGTGTATAAAACTAAAAAATTTCCCTTTGTCAGAAGATGGCTGAAAAGATAGACTAGACTAGACTAGGATATGATATTTTGGTTGTGAGGGATAAACAATGGTCGTCTAGTCCAGTTGTCTGATCAATTCAGGGTTGATCAAGTTAAAGCATGTTATTAATGGCATTGTCCAAAGGCCTCTTTGTCCTGGGTTTGGCCAGGACAGGGTTAATTTTCACAGGAATCCAGGAAGGGGCACAGCCTGGCGGGCTGACCCCACCTGGCCAAACAGAGCCGGGTATTCCATACCATGTGCCGCCATGCTGGGTTCCGGTGCAGGGGAGCTGGGCGGCAGGAACTCACTCGCGGCTCGGGAGCGCACGGCGCCAGTCCGTTCCGGGAGAGCGGCTCTCTGGGTCGTGTGGTTTGTGTTGTGTTTTCTCCTGATCTGTATCGTTGTTGTTCCTGTTCCCTTTGTTTGCTGTTCTCTTAAACTGCCCTTATCCCGACCCACCTGTTTCTGCCTGTTTCTTTCCATTCTCCTCCGCACCACGGCGGGGGGAGGGGCGGTCATGTGGTGCTTTTGTTGCTGGCTGCAGCCAAACCATAACACTCTTAAAATACTGACAGCCTTGGGGCATCAACCACCTCTCTAGGAAGCCAGTTTCGACATTGGACCACTCTCAGTAAAGAAATGCTTCCTAATGTCAAGTCTAAACCTCCCTTGGTGCAGCTTCGAACCATTCCCACGCATCCTGTCACTGGATACCAGGGAGAAGAGCTCCACAAGAAGAGAAGATGCAGACAGAGAAAGGAAAAATTGTGGATCTGAGGCCACAGAGGAAGAGAACATGGAATAACCTTCACCTTTTATTTGCAGCGGAAGTGGCAGACCTATGTGACACGTTGAGGAAGATCAAGTCTGTCTGCACAGACACCTCAGAGGCCACAGTCAGTCCCCACTACCCCCTCTGCCCCACTCCCACAGATCAGGGCCGCTCGGTCACTCTGTTACACCAGACCAAAATTAAATTTATGTCTTGGTGCTGTAATGGGTCTTGGAACTCAAAAAACTGTTTGACATCAGTAAATTTTTACTGATTTCCACATAAATACTACCTGAATTTATCTAGTTGTCTTTCACAGTATCAGTGCACCTGTTTATTGACAAAAAGGATTTCTGTTTGAGAACTGCTGCTTCCTGCTCCATAAAACTATGAAAATATTCTAAAAGCAGCACTATAGACACCTTTTTTTTACAGGCAACCATTGCTATTATTTCTTTCTCCAACATCAAGTTCAGAATAGGAGAGATTTTTACACTGCTATTGTGAATTACTTTCCATATTTTACAAAGTTGCTCAAGTTTAAACATACAGCTAATAATTTTTCTGTACTGAGTTTTTAAATTGGGCTATTCATGGATAGCACATTTCTCATGGTTCAAAATTCACAGCCGATTTCTGCTTTAATTTTCCTGCTTCTGTGATCAAAAACATCATGGCATAAGGAGGTTGGTGAAAATACTTATGAGTGGTTTTACATACAAAATTTCACTGTTAAATGGAAGTTATTTAACATTTTTTGCTTAAATTTCTGGCTGTTTAGCAGTCAAGCTAATATTCTGAGCACAGTTTGTAAGTGGTGATCTGTGTAATTAAAAGTAAATATAGAAGTAATATTTGTTCTTCCACCAAAAATGAATTTTGTCCTCTCCTTTAAAATCAGTTTGTTTTCTCCCACTAGTCCCACAATGTATTTTGCCTTCTAATGCCTACACACTTAAATTGTTTTCCTCATTGATCACTAAAAGCACAGGAAAGCTTAGGTTAAAAAGACGAAATATAAACCTCAAAGTCCAGCATGACACAATTGAATACTTAAGATCAAATGATTTCAAGTAATGTATATCCAGTTCGGTGCCAACACGTGGGAAAGTATAATAGGAAGCATAATAAACTACGCATATCCATAGATTTCTGAATGAACATTCTTATCATGCTATTGCTTCTAGTAGTATTTTTGCATTAGAGAAATTGTTCTCCGATATCTCTTCAGAGAACATTTGCACTCAGACACATGCATAAATGGAGTTTTGCAGAACCATTTAGCCATCCTGCTGAACAGCCTCAGTTGTCAAAAGGGCAAAATGGTCTGGTTTCAAGACAAGGCACTGAGATAATATTCTTTCACCTGTTTAGTAACAAAGTGTCAAGAATAATCTTAAATATTTTTTAAAGTCTGTTTCATTAAATGTCACTAAAGTTTATGCTGAGAAAATATTTTTAAATGGATGTATTGGAAGCATGGAGCAAAAGGTGACAAAGTGCCATCCTAATGACCTCTCACATGAGGTAACTGGCAGGCTAATCTCTGACAGTTACTATACGACATCTGTCACTGGAATTAAAGATCTATAGTCACTAGCTAGTAAAACTAGTAGCTCTTCTTTTTGTGTGCATCAGATACAAGCAGAGGACACACAGCTGATGTTAACTAAGAAGGAGGAAGTATACTTCCATTACAGAATGTCTTCAGAGTTATAGAAAAGAACCAGTAAATTCACCTTATTCTATCTCCTTACTTTTTAAAAATAATGAATACTAGTCAATTATAGGCATCTGGGAACTATTAGTTTGTTTTGATATGTCAGCATCATCCTCACTGGGAAGAAACTCCATCATCATATGCAAATAAATATGATTAGCTTTTTTCCCTGATTGTGCTTGCCATTATTCCTGTTTAGTTCTGTTCCTTCTAATTTAATATTGCCGTGAGTGCATGTTATTTCCTTGTCTGGGAAAGAAAAAAAATAATCACAATTAGTGTATCTAAATGGCAATATGTCATTTCCTTGCTTGAGAATGATAAATACATTGTTGCTAGGAAACAGTTTCCAAAGACAAAATTTTCAAAGGACAACATTTATGTAGATAAAGAAATGTCCCAAGTACAATCACAAAGCAATGCGGAAACCTAAACAAAAGTACCCTTGTGGGGTTTGAAGGGGAAGGAGGGAGAGAGTCTGTAGGCAGAGACAGCTAGTTCATAGCCTACCTTACTAGCATATTACATATCCTTATTGTAACCTATTCCTACACTGTACATAACGTACATTTCCAAGACTACAATTCAAAAGCAATATTCAAACAAAATTATAGCCCCCACTTTTCCGGCATAGAATCAGATCTTTAAAATCATTGTCCACATGAATAAAAACATGTCAGCCCAGAACAAAGGATAGTATGGCCCTTCCTGAAAAGTAATGTTTTGCATCTTTAGCTATATTTGAATTGGTGTATTGAAAAGAAGGCATCAATTTAGATACCAGACAAGTCTTTTTTGGAAGTCTCAATAACATACCATCATGGCAGCCTCAGTAAAGCTGAGTGAGGGGAAAGCTGTGCTGAAATTTTTCAGACACCACAGATGTTTCTGCATGGCCCAGCTGCTAAACATGTAAGATTCTTCTCTCCTGATGTGTCTTTTAGATGATGTTGACTTGAGAAGACCAAAGGCTACTATGCATGAACTTTATGTAGTCTTGCTTTTTTGGGCATAAATCTCTTCAATATTAGAGAATTCAGTGCTATGTCCCTGCTCCCAGGGGCCCTCCAGTCCAGTCAGGGATTTCCCCAAACCATGGGTTCTTTAATTTTTTTATTCCCGAAGGAAACACTTGGTCCCATGCTCACCTGACTTGCAGCTCATAGCCTCTCTGTCGAGCAGCGCAGAAAGGCTCCATTTCCCCCCTCTGCATTCTTTTGCAGCAATCCCATGTACATACTTTCCCTGCTAGGCAGTCTTTTGCTCTGAGACACTTTCTGTAATAACACCAAGGTAACATTTCAGAAACATCCTTAGGAAAAACCCAAACCTGCTCCATCTGTTTACTTTGTTCTGTTTCAGGGACAGTATTTTCAGCAGCTGTTTTCTGATTCGTGGTTCGGGCATAGCCATGGGAGGCAGTGTATTCTACTGATTTTAAAGTCTTGTATTCTTACAATGTTGAATAGGTAATGGTCACCCATGCTGGAACTGCGTTTATGTCTGTAATACGCGCTACCTTTAAAATAAAATGGGCAGGGCAACTAAAATACAATGTGTTTACATATCTCAGAATGTAATAACAATTTCTGTGTTATACCTCTGAGCCTGTAAACTAATAGCTGTATAGAAAAAGGTCTTAAGTATCCAAGTTTACAAGCACAGTCCCAAAAAGCTGCCTATCACTAGCTGTTCAGCTAGGGAGATTATTAAACTTCATATCTGAAAGTTTTTCTTTTATATCCCTGCACTTTTGCAGCCTCGGAAATGGCTGACCCTGACACCTGTCAGGTATCTCATAAACCTCACCGGGTGTCTGAGTCTGCACAGTCCTCTGGGGTTTCTCAGCCCTCTGGGGTGTCCGGACTGGCAGGCATAGTGTGTTGCTGTTCATGTGCCTTTTGCAGGCAAATTCAAACACCTCATCAATACTCCACACCAACCAAAAGCCATGTGACAGCATAAGTGTCTCGTGTTAAAATGAAAATGTCCTGGCAGCCCCAGCTGATATTCTGGATCAACACTGACCCTTTGAAACACAACTTCAAAAATGTTCAGCAAGTCTTAGAACTTTCCTACAGTTTTCAAAGCCAGTCAAATTCTGTGGGTGCCTAGAACCACAATGCAGTTGATTTGGAAGGGAATTCTGGAGATGACAGAAGTAAACAAATAAAACTGAATTTGTAAACTTTAGTTATTGATAAAGGATTTCAGTTTCCTTGCAAGCTTTAAACATTCTTGGGAATATTCTGACTAAAATAGATTCCTGATTTTTAGCAAATCAAGTTGCCAATATTCACTAGTATTTTCTGAACATGCCACTAAGTTCTCTGAAATGTTTCTGACAAAAGCTATAGCTATTAGGACATTTGTCAGTAATTTCTTTCTCTACAACTTGTGTCTGAGGAAAGAACCCTGAAATTAACCTTGAATTTCAAAGCAGAACCTGTCAATAAGTTTGCCGTGATGCTGTGCACCTAAGGTTTTATAGGAGAATATGAGCTCAAATGCAATGTCAAATCTATCCTTAAAATGCATTGTACAAATACAGATTTTCTTCCATGGCAAGTCACAGAAACGTATCTTGTACAGTATGAAGAGAAACTGTAATTTATTTTTGAAATTCATAATCCATTCTAAGTATTTTTATTGAAAAGTTGCTTTGTTTTGACAAGTTTGCAGGTATCCTGTGTATTCAAAATATTGTCTCTGTGTTTTTCATCAAGACACATAAATAGAGGTTCTTGGCACCTAGTGTGGGATTGCCTTATGCTATTTCTCTGGATAAATTAATTAATTCTCTTTCTTTCCTCCTTTCTTGTGTGTGTGTGAGTGTGTAAATGTATATATGTTAAGAATGTCTTTTATCTATGAAGAAAGTTTTCAGTTTTGGTGTGATCAAGTGTCACTGGAGGGACTAGGAAGAGTTTCAGAAACTTCCACCATCACATTTTGCAGTGAAGATGTATAACAATGGACATGTTATTCTAAACTGGGAGTGGCAGTAAGAGAAAACAGCTTTACAATTAGCTTGTATTATCTTTTATCTGCTTTCATATTCTCTTGCTCAGTAATATAACACACAGAAATTACTGTCCTCTGATTATTTTCTACTCTGTAATCAATGACATGGTCTTCCTTTTAATTCTCTAATGTTCCTCATTGATTCAATCAAACAGAAACAATTCTGTCATGAGGCTTCATAAGGATGAAATTATTTAGGTGTGACAAGATCTGAGCAGAAAGAGGAAATACTGAAGGTGTTATGTAATTAGGCTACATAATGGCAGCTGAAATTCAACATGGAGAAATGCAAAGCATTGCAAATCAGAGGGACAAATTTAAAACTTCTCACATACACAAAATGTCCTAATAAGTGCAATGAAAGTTATTAAAATTGAGAAGATGAAGAACTTCCCTACAAGGAAAGATAAAAAGCAGCGGGACTAATTAGTTTGAAGGGGGTGGAGGGGTAGGTTTTTTAAGAGAGTGAAAGCTGCTGGGGTAAAGATATGTGTTAAATCAGAGATTCTAAAAAGAAGGTTAGTCCAGTGTCCTTCCTGTAGTATAAATACAGAAAGCATTCACAGACCGTAAGAGTAATATATTTGAAATGGTTTAGGGGAATACTTTTTTGTGCAAAGTGTAACTAACCTGCAAAACTCCCTGTGGAAAATATCACTCTTCCTTATTGTTTAGGATATTAACTTCTCACTTCCCCTGACAAGTAAAAGTAATTTTTCCCAAGATATCTGGTATTATGGGTTATACTTTCCTGTGAAGCATTAGTTATAAGTGTATTCTCAGAGACACACTGTTGAAAGAGATGTGGTGTTGTTGTTCCAGTAAGGCAAACCCTCTGCTTCTGCAGCTGTCTGAAGACCCCAGAATGAGCGCAGAGTAAATTCCCAGTTCTCTTGCTGGTGCAGTGAGAAAGAAGGTGCAGATAGCCAAGCATTTCCTTGCAGTGGTGCTTCTCCTCCAAAAACGGTATTTTTAAAATCCCTTTCCGGAAAGAGTTATATACACTGACTCATATCCAGCAGGGTACTTCAACTTATGCTTAACTTCTGCATTTATACTGTTTTGATTTCCGCACAACTTTTACCCCTTGGATCTGGCAGTAACTCCGCAGAAAGAGGAGAAAGAAAATGGATGGCAGAACATATCCTTTCACTGAGAGAAAGCAGACTTCAGCACACGCCATTTCCGTAGTGACATCTCACAGAATAAAACCTTTTTTGACTTGCTCCACAAAGTGTGTGGAGAGGCAAAACACGGCAAGAAAGTCATAACCTATAACACAGCATTATGATTTTTTTGCAATGCTTCTGACTTCCTGACAGAGCTTGGGAAAAATGATCAGTCTTTACACTCAGGGCCTCTCTGGATTTTCCACGCATCTTTTCTACCTCCTTGTTCTAACAAAAATGCTAGATTACCATATTCTCTCCTTGATGTAGTATGAGATTTATATTATATCATTTGACTGTTATATGGCTATTTTCTGCTGTGTATTTAAAAATTCTTTTACAAAAATTATGTAATTGATTTTATTGATTTTTAAAATCACCCATGCCACATCCCAGAAACAAAGTAGTAAAAAGTAATTCTTATTAGAGCAGGGTCCAGTACAAGTCCAGACATTTTCAATATATGAGAAGTTTAATGTGCATAGAATAATTCAGTAAAATAATCAGGAAATTAATGATAAAGGGGTTTTAAAATAACAAATGAAAAATCTCTTTTTATAGTAGTTTTCAAAATCTTTGGAAGTCTCAGAGAGGAAATGTATACATTTTTCAGTGTTTTTTTCCTTCAGCGATAAAGATTGAAAACCTGACATATAATAGAAGGTTAGCTTCAGTCTTAATTGTGGTGTAAGAAATTACTCACTTTCATGAGTATTCAATTCACTAACAAAAAAAGAAAGGAAAAAGATTATGTAAATAAAAACAGCAGGAATTTTGGATAAGCAGTGATTTTACAAGCCTAGTTAAGCATGGTAGGACAGTTATAAAGCCCAGTCGAGTATGGCTGATTGATTTTTATCTGCAAATTGTTATCGACTGTGAATGTTGGCTGTGGGTTGTTGTTAAAATCAAGAGCACTGTGCATTCTATTTAGAGAATAGTGGTTGCATAATAAATCTGTTTTCCCATGAAAAGCATGCAATTAGTATTAATGACTTCATCACAAAGAGCAAGAGCATGTTAAAAAAGTTGACAGAGGTGCTGTGTTGAAAAAAAAACATTAAAACAAAGATTGTGACATTACACAGGAATAGATGGATGCTCTCAAAGCCTGGAGAAAAAGAGTGAGAGATCAGAGAAATGGTACAGATAGCAGCACATTACGCAAAGTACACGGAAGACTTTTCAATGACGTGCAAACTCTCTAAATGCAAAAATTCAAATACGCAAAGAGAAGGACCTAGTTATACTGGTCATACAGAATGAATACATTCCACTAACACAGAGTGGCTGTGTGTTGAGCAGTTTAAGTCTTAAGAAGAGTTATTCCAAATATAAAATTGTAATGGCAGTGGAGTGTTAATGTTAAGGTATAAGAGGCTGGGCATTCCTGCAATGTTGAGGAATTACAGAAATAAGCAGGTGGAGAGAAAGACTGCTAGGATGGTAACAGATTGGAGAGCTTGCTATGTGACAGGAGGTTAAAAAATCTTGATTTTTCAGCCTAGCAAAACAAAAGCTCATAGCGATTATAATTCCTGTCTACAAAAGCATCAGAGGAGTATACACACAGAAAGGAAAGAGCAAACATGAAAAAATGTATCCAAAATATTTTTACCTGAATTATTAAAGGTGTATCAATTGAATGCATTTACATTTTATTAGATGAGCTTGTCAAGAGGCTTCAGCTTTGTAGAAGACAGACGTAAGGAAGTTGAGTAAAAGTTGATAATGAAACGTAAGTGATTGATAGTTTGTCTGGTTTGAGGAACATCACACAGCAGGAAGGTGTTTTGCAGACAATAGGGGAAGATAGGTTTAGATGTCAGCCACAAAGTCTACATGAAAAGTCTAATTTCTATAGCAGTCCCAAGAAGGTAATAGGGATATTTAAGGCTGAGTTACAACAAATTAACAAGTCTTGAAGTTCATTAAAGAACATCGTGTGAGAATCTGAAAAAAAGTCAATGATATGGTATTACACGAAATAGGATCTAGAGATCTCCCAATAATGCTCACATACATACTTGGCATATGAATAATTAATTAGCTAAAAATGTGCCTAATAGACACGAAATTACAACCAGTAAGAGAATGGCACAATGTATGAGGAACTATTATAATTAAAAGTGTGAAGTGGATGTTGTAGTTCAGATTTTCTGCATTTCATTCTGTGGCCAGGTAGGCCCAAATGTTGCTTGGTCACCAGCGTGTTGTAGCAATGTGTGCTGAAGAGTTACTACACTGCTCTGAACAAATTTCAATGTGTAAATCAAAAAGCAGATTCAGCCTAATTTCTGGAAAATGTAGGAGCAGGAAGAAATTCTGGAGAAAATATCTCCAGGCTGTAAATGAGCATCTCTGCTCCAGGGCACTGAGAGTACCTTATGGGACAGATGCTGAGAAGAGCAGCTGGCTGCAGGGCTGCAGGCTTTGGGCTTATGGAAGATGGGCTTTGTACAGCAGGAGTGAGTTCCTTAGGACAAAGGTGCTATTGTCTACTTTATTCTGTAGCCAAAATCATCCAGTCAAGCAAGAAAAGTTATTTTTGGTACCTTTTCCTGAAAACTTGTTGCTGACATTCTGCAAATAATTCTTCTGCCAATGGTGAGTGGAGACAGCCAAAGATGAGAAGGAAATGAGCAGTCTGAGCTATGAAAAAACCATCATTTAAGTTGGCACACAAGTAGTCAAAGCTATCTCAAAGTCATAGGATGGTTGTCATGGGCTAGACTGTTACAACCACTTTCCTTGACAAATAATAAGTGGAAAGCAGTGACGAGTAGCGTTCCTCAGGGATCAGCACTGGGACCGGTGCTCTCTAACATCTTTGTCAGTGATATGGACAGTGGGATTGAGTGCACCCTCAGAAAGTTTGCTGAAAACATCAAACTGTGTGGTGCAGTCGACACACTGGAGGGAAGAGATGCCATCCAGAGGAACCTGGACAGGCTTGAGAGGTGGGCCCGTGAGAACCTCACAAAGTTCAACAAGGCCAAATGCAAGGTCGTGCTCATGGCTAGGGGCAATCCCAAGCACAAATACAGGCTGGGCAGAGAATGGATTGAGAGCAGCTCTGACAAGAAGGACTCGGGGGTACTGGTGGATGAGAAGCTCAACATGACCCAGCAATGTGTGCTCGCAGCCCAGAAGGCCAACCGTATCCTGGGCTGCGTCAAGAGTAGTGTGGCCAGCAGGTTGAGAGAGATGATTCTGTCCCTTTACTCTGCTCTTGTGAAACCCCACCTGGAGTCCTGCATCTGGCTCTGGAGCCCTCAGCACAGGCAAGACATGGATCCATTGTGTCCAGAGGAGGGCCACAAAGATGATTAGAGGGCAGGAATACCTCTCCTGTGAGGAAAGGCTGAGGGCATGGAGGCTGTTCAGCCTGGAGAAGAGAAGGCTCTGGGGAGACCTTAGAGCAACCTTCCAGTACCCGAAGGTGCCCTACAAGAAAGCTGGAGAGGGACACTGTACAAGGGTATGTAGTGATAGGACAAGGGGTGATGGATTCAAGCTGAAAGAATGTAGATCTAGATTAGGTATAAGGAAGAAATTCTTTACTATGAGGGTGATGAAGCACTGGAACAGGTTGCCCAGAGAAGCTGTGGCTGCCCCCTCCCTGGCAATGTTCAAGGCTGGGTTGGATGGGGCTTTGAGCAACCTGGTCTAGTGGAAGGTGTCCCTGCCCATGGCAGGGGGGTTGGAACTAGATGATCTTTAAGGTCCCTTCCAACCCAAACCATTCTATGATTCTATGACTCTTTGAACATGCAACATTCTTACTGCTAGTGGACACTTCAAAAGATGTGACTGCAAAAGTCCTTGGGTAAAATAAAAGAAGTGTCTACAACATGAGCATTTAGAAAGCTTAATCCTAGTATAAATTCTCTGAAACAGTTAGACAATTCTTATCTTCCAGTGAGGCAATTTCTTGCTTGAATACCAGGGATTTGACTGAGATGCATTTTAAGCTAGGTCATGCCTTCTCTTTTCTGCCAAATATAATTAAAAAATGTACTGAAATCATGCAAGCTGCACTATTCATTAAGCTTTTGCAGATGTAATACTAGGAGAAGCACTGCTGCTGTTCTGCTTTTGGCAGTTGACATTACCGTAGCAAAAAACACACTGAACGAATAGAGTGTCTGCACGTCAGAAAGTGAAAACATGACTGGGGTTTGAGAGAAGCAATTCCCTAAACTAAACTTCACCTGTAATGCAACTTCTTGAAATTGTCCTTTAATTAAACATATTCTTGGTGAAAATCTAAAAAATAAAGACTAGAGATGGCTAGAAACATAAACAGAATATGTTTTCCCCCCCTTCTCTAGTAATTCTGTAAGTTTTGATTTCTGTTCTTATTTAGCTTTGCTTTCCTTTACGAAATGTGTTCAAGCATCATCTTAAACTATAATATTTGGTTTTTAAACCTCAAAATCATCAAGAGCAACATAAATTCAAGACCAGGGAGAATTCTTCCTGAAAGTTGCAGGTTTTTGACAGGGTAAGTGTGAGAAGGTACTTAAACACATACTTTGCATCAGATAAAGATGAAAAGCACTTGTTCACACTCAGTCAAAACTTTTTGTTTCCTGCTTTTCTGGCTCAGCAAAATTCCCTATTTTGAAACTTCCATTCTAGTCAGAAAGTCCAACAATACAGTTTTTTATTAAGGCAAAACTTAATCCAAACCATTCTTGTTGGTAGGTTGTCAAGTCTCTGTTTGAACGTCCCTTTGGGCATCTCAGAAAATCCATTTAACAGGCTTGCCATTCATGGTAGTCTATCTGCTGTAATATAACTCCTGGTTAGCCTTTTTTTCTTCTTTTCCATTAAGGACAAGAATCCAAGAATCCCTGGTCATTTGTTTAATGAATAGAGAAACACTTTCCTTGTTTTGTTTTTTTTCTGCTCAGGTAATCCAATACATATCAGACACTTCTCTTGGCAGACAGTTATTCCTGTTCACTCAAAACTCCCTCACTACAGGTTATTTTTACAAAGTTTAGAATCATTTTTATGTGTCACAAGCCACCAAAGTTACTTGTGATTTTGAATGAGACCTTATGTCTATCCTGTGAGATCCTTGGCTGCTGACCTGGCAGAAGTATCTAGATTTGGAAAGATCAAAGACAAATTCAGTGCCAAAGTGATGATAAGCTGCAGGTGGGACTGCAAGCTTTCCAAATCAGATGAAATGCCAGGAGAACTTTCCTAAAAGATAATAATTGAAATGAAAAATATAAATATGTCTGTGACATGTAAGTAGCAGAAGAAAAACTAGAATTTATGCTGTGTCTGTAAATGATTGTATTCATCAGAATTTTTTAAAAAGTGATACTAAACTCTGTGATATGTCAGCGGATCATATCCTGTGTTACAGGCTCTCTTCGGTGAACATTATGGCACCTGATTTTGTGCTGTGTATGTCTATGTCTTGCATGAACAATGGCAATGGTGATTTGATTGTATATATTAGAGTAGAAATTTATATGCCAACTCTTCACATTTTGAAATCTTTTTAAATCAGAGGAGTGAAAAATAAATGTTCCTATGATGTGTGGACTGCCCACTCCTTAAAACCCACGGTTAATACGTAGGAAGAAAAAAAACTGGCAAAGATGAAAAGAATCATAGATGCAGGAAAGTCAAAAGATTAAAGAACAGATATACCAATGGGAGCAGGACGCAGATAGGCAGTGAACTTCAGATGCCCAGTTTGCCTTGGAAACAGGCAGTGGAAAATAAACAGGGCAGCCCAGCAAAGCACTTATCTACGCAGGCTGTTTGGAAGGAGTTGGGTACTGGAGCCCTGTTCCCAGCCGAGCACTGGAAGCCAGGTGAAGCTCTGTCTTCAAGTAGCAACTGCACTGTCAGTACCCTAGATACTTTATTCAGGGCTATCTTTTGCATCTGTGCATAACGTGAGTGCATAAACAAATGTGTCTGTATCAGACCACAGCAGAAAACCAAACCGAGGTATTGAAGGTCAGCTACGTACCAGCTAGGAACGAGAAAGAAATTTGGAAAGAGAAAAAAAAGGGAGTTGAATAACCCCATATCAACATTTTTTTTTGCAAGTCAGATGAACATTTTAGATTCTTTACAGGTTAGTCTTGCTCATTTCTTTTTTTCAAATTTAACTCAGAGCCTACAGCTCTGGCATACCAGGTAGTCAGCAGCTGAGACTGTTACCACAAAGACCATAGCTGTGGCCAGAATAGTAACAACCCGCTTACCAAGTTCCCTCTCATCAATTCCCTTTCTAAATACCGTGCTCACCCTATTGCCCTATTGAATGAAGCATTTTTTTTCCCCAGAGGCTTGATTATCAACTTGAAGGATCTACAGTTCCATTCAAACTTGGGACAGGTTCTTCTTATTGATGATGGTGAAGATAAGAACCCCAGCATGCTTCACGGTGTTTCTCAGGCAGCTGATGAAAAAGATTTTGTGATATGGCTGATTGTAACAGCAGGAGCTGTTCTTATGTTCCTGGAAAAGCAGACTTTTTTTTTTTTTTAAATGGATTTTTTCATAACTGCACATACGATTAGGCAGTCTTTAGAAAAAATATAGCAATACTCACTGTTATACCTATGTATTATATTTTTCATATACCCATGGGTTAGATTTCTCCATCTGACTGCTGTCATGGTAATAGAAGGAAGACAAACAGCAAGGATTGTAGTGATACTTTTTGTTATTATTTACAAGCTTGAGGTGATGAGAACTTCTTTACTTTTTCATTACTTTTTTAAGAAATGAATAATTTTTTGTTTCTAGTATTAAGGACCAACAAGTTTCAGCATGAGCAGCTTGGAAATGTCACCTCTGAGGATGCTGTGAAAAATGGGAGATAGCATATATATAGCAGCATTAAGTGTTTGTTAACACCTTGAGAGACTGCTGCATCTATACGATCATGAGACTGTTGTGAGGATATTCAATAACCGTGCATCTTAGATAAATGTACAGTCACAGCTATTTCCCATGGGATTCATATGCGATGTATTTAAGAGAAAAACAGAGTATCAGTAGATGTGGATTTTCTGTATATATATGATCATTACCTGCAAATTTTTTGCCATGGGTTAAATAAAGTATGTCAACCTCTTATCACCCATCTTTTATCTTTGTTCTGCAGGCTCCAGAAGCTCTGTGCTTTCTCACTGTTTTCCCTTTAGGTTGGATCCAGAAACTAATGAAAATCTAGAAAAATACTGACTACATCTCTAATTTGATACTCATTAAAATCCAATTTGGTAAAAATGATAAGTGCATTCATATTAACCTCAGGGCTGTAGAGAAAGCCCCCTTTCAGCTGTCCAAGAGGTTAAATTCACAGTAAGCGCACATAATAAATGAGGTTGATATTAAAGCACTAGTTTTTAGAAGCCTGTTTTAAATATATATGCTTTCCTAGCTAAATATATTTTACAAATAATATAAATTGTCATGTAAATATGTATCAAGACATATTTTATGTGAACTTCTACCACAGATGTTTGGAGCTTAAGAGTGTGTGTTTAAAGCTGAAATCATTAATGTTACTAAAAAGTCTTCTCATAATGGTTGAAGTCTGTCAACACCTTCAAAGTCATCCGATATCTAGTAAATTTTTTTGGTTTTTCTAGCCCTAACTTTTCCTTCCCTGACATACTGTTTCATAAAAACAGAGAGGAAGTCTAAAGATACTAGATTTCATTCTCAGAAGCACAGTAGTAGAAATGTCTTCAAAAAACCTTCAAATAGAAAAATAAACAATTTTAATTTACATTTACATCTTTGAAAATATTCCCCCAATTCAATAAAATCTTAAAAAATCCTGTATCGTTCTTGTCTATAGGTATTAAATTCAAATTCAACACCCTTTTCGACAATTAATTGTGTGCTTTAGTTAATTAACTGATTGGATCAAGTCTTGAATTGCTATTAAACTATATGATACTTAGAACTGAGTACATTTGCTGCTGGCTTACTTGGAAAATAGAATTTTCTAAATGAGATATCCGCAAAGCCTTTCTGACTTCTACCACCGCAATTGTACTGTTGTCTCCATTCCTCGTAGAAACTTTTAGCCAGATTAATTAAAACCCGAACAGAAAATGAGTAAGCTAGACACTTAAAAAATGCTGGTATGAAAATGCTGTCACTATTTTCAGAGCACCCCTTTGTCCGTGAGCACTTCCTTTTCACGCACGCCTTGGCATGCACATGATCCCTGGGAGCTGCCCAGGGGCACAGCTGCTTCAGCAAGTCCTCGTCCTTTGCCTGACCCTCTCTGCTCATCCACCTTTCCCTATGTCACCAGGTTTATGAGTTGTTGTTGTGGACTATGCCACCAGAAAGGTTCAGTCCTGGGGTTTGCAGGTCCTAAGCTGCAGTTGGGTGATTTTGAGTGAAGTGGATTAATTGTAGGTGGTGGGATGAAGTCTCACCAGGCTCTTCCAACCTTGTATGTTGTGAGCATTTGCTCCTACTCTCTCCTTTACCACAGCAAAGGAAACGTGTGGCTAGCATCCTCGGCAAGGTGATTCTCCACCTCGAATTTTCTCACCTCCCCCTTACATACCAGCAGAAGAAAAGGTAGGATTTGGAGGCGAACAATTACCATACTTACGAGCTTTTCATTTCCATAATTTATTTTTCTGCATTCTTGTCCTAAATACATAAACACTGCTGAAAATGTACAATGATTTCTTTTTTTTTTTTCCTGAGGTAAAAAAGAATAAATAGGAAAGTTACTATTCAAAATATCTTTAACTCAAAATATTGAGATAAACAGAGAGTAAAAGACTTTCACTCAGACATTGTGATTACTATAACACATTGTCATGAAAAGGCAAATAATCAGCAGAGTCCTTTAAAAGGTTCAGTGCAAAACAATTCCTGGCAAGGACATTACATTGATCAAGGTTTCATTAAAGCTCTTCGTTCGTGAATTATCTCAGGAAAAAGAAAGGGATACAGAAGCCTCAGAAGTCCTCTCGGGGTGTTGGGTGGCTCATTCCACATTGGTAGTTCGGGACGTCATCTACCACAGCCTCTGTCTCATGGGCAGCAGCAGCCCTTGGGAAGTAAGTGCATTAATCAGAAACAAATATTTATGCATGTGCCTCTTAAGACTGTGATTCTAATCTGGAAGAATATTTTAAATGTGAAATGCAAACATTTATTTTCCCCATTTTTTAAAGGAAAAGTGTATTTCAGGATGTGTAGCACCGTGTTAACTCATGTTAATCCTCTCTGCCAATAGGTGGCACTAGGAATTTTCTCATACGAGTCTCGTGAATTTAACTTTCAGATTTTAGCCATCTAAATAATCCCGTACAAACATTACCAATTATAAAATGTTTTGGAAATACCACGAGCCGTATCCTTCATTTATTAACAATAGTGTCATTCCACTGTTTTGAGAGAAGTTGCTAAAGAAATGCAATGTTTATTTACGTTACTGTTAATATTATTGACACTGAGAGACATTTCTGACTTTCTGTTTCCAAAATTGTTTATTTTCCATCATTCTTGTATGATCTGTCAGAGTCGCTTTATGAGCTCTCTAGGTTGTTTAACAGAACACAACAAATGCTGCAGTTTAGCTGTCTTGCATACACTTTCCACAGTTTTTGCCAGCCTTGTTCAATGGAAGAAGAAAATGAAAGACATTTGCACCCCATCAGATGAGGTTTCTCCTCAGGGTAGCACTGCAGTAGCAGGACATTCTTGCTAGATTCCTTCTTCATGTTGAATCGGGTCTGATGGTTAAATGTTCTTCACGAAGAGGATGTATCTCTGAACAAGCCCTTTGTCTCCTTTCCAAAACAGCTGTGGTGTGCCAACCTCCAGAGCATGACGCAAACAAGCTTCTGCTGGTGCCAGTAGGAGATGGGCATCACTGAGAGCATCTGAGAGGGTTGCAGCCCTAGCAGGGAATGGACCATGTGAGTTTTTTTTCCTTTTTATTGACTCAACAGTTAAAAGGTCAATAGCTTTATGCAACAGAAATTTGAATAAAATATAACTGGCCTTTTAATGCCTCCTCTTCTGACCTTGTTGATGGTCAACATATTTTTACTGGACTGAGGTTACAACTGTTCTTTTGGCATCCAAGCAGAATCTTACTATATGCAGTATTTGAAAAGGTGCACTTTAGTGAATTCTGACTGTATGGGAGCCAAACTGAAATCTGAAACTGGATAAGCAAGAGACTGCAAGGAAAAGAGAGAAGAAAAAAAGAAAAAAAAGATAGGATAGCTCACAACAGAAACTGAAAAGCAAAGGGAAACAAAAAGAGTATAGGGAGAAAAGCAGTAAATGAAAGATGAAAAGACAATGCAAAGAAGTACTGGAATGAAAATGGAAGAAAACAATGCAGGAATGTAAATTTTTCAAATAGCCTATCCCGCAAATAAATATCCTTGTTAGAAAGATAAATTTTTCAGCATCCAGGTGGCATCTGCTGAACAGCGTGTTAACAGATATTCTTATGTAGAAACAGTTCCCTCTATACTTTGTAAACTGCGTTCCTTCTGTGAGTAAAGAAGCAAAGGGCACCACTGGCAGAGCACTTGACAGTGTGACCTCTGCCAGTGCTGCTTGCCCCCAGCACTGCCTGGCACGGTGCTGGATCCGTGCTGACCTCTGCTAACTAACCCCGCTGTGCAGAATTCAGCATGAGCAGGCTTCACCTGGTCTGCACTAAGCACGTCCTCAGGACTTCTGGATAGCTCAGATAGCCCGAATAAACTTCAGTCACAACACCTTGTGAAAAAACGCATGCACCAGGCTGTGCCAAGTGCACCTTTTTATTTGAAACATTTAGATAGTGCAGAAACTATCTCAAGCCATTAAGTGGTGTTCTCTCTCTGGGGCTCTTAAAGAGGATTGTAAGCCAGCCAGCATCATGCATAGGCTTCTACTCCTGGACTAGGCCAGCATAGAGACTAAACCTGGAAGCCGAAAACCTACCTCCATATGCACAAACAGCAGAGGGAAAGTGCAGGAGAAGCAGCCTTTGACCGTGGAGGCTTCACTGCTAATGTTCTTACAGTGATGCTCTTCCAACACTGTGATTTTTTTTTTTTTATTGAACCACCAAAATCAGACCTTAGACATAATGTGAAAAAGCTCACACCATCTATTTCCTGGTGGAAAAAAATCAGTTTTGGGTCCTGCAGCTGGCAATGAGCGTGGAACTAGGAATCACTGGAGACAGAGTAAAGAGACTGGGACTGTGAGGAGGAGAAGGGGGGGGTGCTGGCAGATCAGAGCCTGCAGCAGCCACCCACCGTGCATGCAGCAGCTGTACCAAATGCCATGACGTTTCTCCAGCAAGAAACGGAGGCCCATCTTCCCTTGAGACCTGAGGGAGCAGAGAAGGGTGGGAAATCCTTCTGCAGCTGTGCAGTTTGTAACCTGAGGCCAGTCTCACACCCTGGAGCAACTCAAGTCTGAGGAACAGGAGCAGAGAAAAGGGAGAAAGGCAGTGGGATTCTCCTGCGACCTTGTCTGAGATCTGTTTCTCTGCATCCAAGATTCTTCCCACGTCATCTGTGTTTCTATTCCTTAGCAAAAAGAGTCTGGACAGTTGTTTTCTGGCCAATTTACTTTTTCTTAAAGGATTTCCATCACTCGGCTCATGGCGAAAAGAACTATTTCAGGAGATGCCCACGCTAGTGACTCTCTTTAGGAGGAAAGAAAACCTTCTGTAGGAAGAGAGTACCATTATGAATCTCTGTCTTAGAAAAACTTTTGCTCAGCGTTACCTAGCCAATGGATTTAAAACCGCATGTAGGCATGTGAAATCACACACAACTATGGTGGAAGCGGATAGGAGAACAAATACCATGTGGCAAGCATCACACATACTTAACACACTAACAAAATATGCTCATATACTGTAGTGTTAAGCACAATACAAGAAATTATATAAACAAAATCAGAACAGAGCTAAACATATGAGTGACTCAATGGAGTTTGATGGCACATGTTGGTTTCACACTTCCTCGTGGGATTTTAATGCAATTCACATTGACATCTGACAAATGACTGCTGAAAACGTTTATATGACTTTCAATATACATTGCAAAGTTTTATAACAGACTTTGCAAATGCTGTGATATTAAATTTGCATCAGTAGTCTTTTTTGAAATCAAGTAACATTTTGAAAGCACTAAAATGATAACCTTGAAGAAGCATTTAAAAATTCCTATCCATTTTGTATTTTCAAAGACCTCTGCTATTTTCCAAAGTCCCCATTTATCTCAGGATTTTGAGCTTGTTATATTGTCAAAGCTTTCATTTTTGATTAACATATGTCTTCCTGAATATTAATTTGTGTTTTGGAAAGCATATTTTCTTAAAATTGCCTTGCAAAGTTGTATGAAATGTCCTTTTAAGATGCTTTGACACAGAAAGTTTTTATAATATTGATATTGCTTTTTTCTTTTTTACTTAATGTTTTCAGTCACTATATTTGAGGTACAACAGAAAAGATCTAGCTGTTGTTCGAGGCTAGCATTGTTAATATACATTGACTTAATTCTTATTGTTACTGCTTCTTACTTGTTACTCAAATGTGTCGATTAGTAAATGGCCTTTCTGTCATTACAGGCACTACAAAGGACTTTGGGAATTCTTATCATGCCTTTCAGTATTGCCTTTCAGCAGCTTGATTATACATGCAGGCCCTGGGTCACTGCTGCCTTTGTGCATTTTCTAAGCAAGATTTTCCACGTCAACAAGGTACAATGTACTTCTGTGAACAGAAGTTGTGGAGCAGGCAGTTTCCGCTTACCCAGTCCATCTGTTCTCTTCTGTTCTTTGTGGCTGGAACTTTGTTTCTTTTTCATCCTGGACTTTGACCAGGATTTTATCTTCAAACCATGCTTTAAAACTGTTCTTATTGTGACTGCTTCCTTAACTGATTCAGATTTTTATTTATCGTAATGGATTGCTGAAGGAGTGTGGCTTAATTTATCTTACTAGTGAGTGGAATTCTTTGGTTTAAGTTTAAAACTTAGAAACTACATAATCGAGGATTATTCACTGCCATAATGATTTTGACCTTGGAATTTATGACATATAATGCTAAAATTACTGCTTTTGCATGAAATGACATCCTGCTTTCCTTTTAAGCCCTGAAGTTCCTGACAGAAAATGTATTCAGAGGGTTTTTTTCAGTAGCTTTGAATGTGTAGCACCTGTCTGCTGGCTATGTTGGAAATCATTAGCAGCTGTAGGCTAAGCCTGGGGAATCACATACGATGTACATTCTGTCAGAACAGTGTCTTTTCCTTAACCTACAGAATACGAGGTTAGCAAAAATAAAATCTTGCTAAAGGAGAATTAGAAAGATGGAAATGATTGATAATTGAACATACTTTTCTCCTCATGTTTCTCCTTTTTTCTTATCCATGCAGTGACAACAGTGTTGAATACTAATTTTACAGACAGACAGGTTTTCACTGAGAAAAAGAGAACAACTTATTTAAGGTCACCAGGCCCTGATTTTATGAATTACTGAAAGCTTCATGAGAAATGTTGAAGCCTGTTCCTACTGGACAGAAGAAAAAGAAAAGCCTTAGATCTCCTCAGAAATCTATGCATTATGGATTCGTGACTCATCTGTAAGAAAGTCAGTATTCAAAGCATACTGTTAATGTACCAAAATTACACAGAAAGAGGATAGTTTTGTGGCTATGAAGAGAATTGGTCTCAGAAGTAGACACTTTTTTTCTGAACCATCTTCATCTGCCTTTATGCTTGTGGATAAACTTCTAGGAGTCAAAGCTACCTTGCCTGAGAATTTGGATTTGATTGTTACTAGATTGTTTTTAGATTTAGGGCGTAATTATTCATGGCTTATTTCAGTATCGTTTCACAAACAAGATACACAGAACAACAAGATTCTGTGAAAGAAAATTGAAATATAAAGAACTTCCCTGATCATCAAAGGACCTGTACTAACTTATTTTTGCCATTGCTGTGAAGTCTGCCATAGATGTAGGGACATGTCCTGAGACACATCACCCATCACCCCAAAACTTCATTGAAGTTTAAATGCACAGCTAACTGTTCTTCATGTGAAAAGCTGCTTAATAGGGAAACAGATTTCATTTTGCTTCAGTTGAATTGCCAAGTAATTGTCCCATGGTCTTTTATGCTATTTAGATTGAGCTTCTTGTTACAACACTTTATTATATGTCATTAAATTCATGAAACATTGATTCATCTCATGATGCTGAGTTGATAAAGTAGCAGATGAAATTCAACACTGATAAGTACAAAGTAATTCTTTCACAGAAAAACAAACCAAACTATACATACCTGATGAGGGGCTTTAAGTTAACCATTAAAACTCTGAAAGGTCATTAAGACATCTTTGAAAGGATTATAAAAACTTTATCTCCATCCTTAGAAGCTGTAGAAAGCGAGTAGTAGAGTGTTTTAAGCAAATGCTTGAAAGAAAACTGCAAGTGGTTATACCACTGAATAGCTCTTTGGTATGCCCACATCCTTACACCACACGCCTTTCTGAACTCGCATAAAAAAGATGCAGCAGAACTGTAAAAGGTACAGAGACAGGCAGGCAAGATGGTCAGAGTTACAGGAACAGCCTCCCTTCCGGAAGACCGAAATGGATCAAGCTCCTCGGTCTAGAAAAAGTAATGATTCTGACATGACAGAAATTTCTCAAATCATCAGTGAAGTAGAGGAGATAGAAAATACTTAATCAGCATTTCAAGCAATATAACTCTAGAGACATCAGTGTTAACATTCACATGGAAAGTTTAAAAAAGAATTACATACTTTTCCATACAGTATCTAATTACTGAACCACTGCCAGAGGATGTGGATGCTAAAAGTTTACGTGGTTACAAAAGGTAATTAAGCATACTCTTGGAAGAATAAAAAAAAAAAAAATCAAGGGCAATGTAAATCCAAGGATACAATCTCTGGTGTAGGAGGTCCTTAACATCTGAATGCTAGAGGTGGTAGAAGTGTGCCTGTATACTTGCTCTGTTCCTATACCCTTGCCTACACATTTGGCCACTGTCAAACATGATACAGGTCCACAATGCAAAGACCTGCGCAACGAGAGGATTTCTCATGTTAGTTCTGCTGTACTGTTAATATGATATTATAGCAAGTGAAAACCACCAACAGAGAAACAAGGTGATCTTCGAACAAGTTTATTATAGTGTGTTCCTAGACTGCAGCGTGTTGTAAAGATGAATCACAAATGGAGAAACTTCCTGAAGATTTCTTGGGTCAGCTCGTTCACTGGGACAGGTAAGCCTGCTAAGAGTAGAGGATCAACAACAATTTGTTCTGTCCAAGAAGTAGCCTCATGTGGCATGTCAGCCACTACTTGCGCCATCACAGTTCTGTATCTCAACGACTAACACAGCTGGTGTTTTATGCATGACCATTAGCTTGGTCTGAGAAGTATAGTGGAAGGCATTAGGGTTTTACCATCAACCCTGGGGCACAACTTTGGCCATTAGGCTGCCTGCTTTCTTCGAAGTGGAGCTACCTGGGCTTAATTATTTCATATGAACAAAACATCTGAATGCTTCCAGATATTTCTGAGAACTGTGCAGATTTGAGATTGATCAAAAAGACAGTGTCTCAGGACAGTGTTTCCAAATGGACAGAGTATTTGTTATAAGCATAGAGACATCAAATACTGCCCAGGGCTAATGCTAAATGTATATTAAATCTAGGCTGATATATATACTGAGGGCCCAGGAGTGTTTGACAGCTCTCAGATCTGGTTGTACTTGCAAGCTGCAGAATTATTCCATGCTATGCAGGGAATGACATTGCATGTATGGAAGATGTTCAGCTCCTTCACTTCTGTTTTCATGGGTTGGAGGCCCTTGTGTAAGAACCAAATGACATTTACTCTAACAGGTCCTTGAATCACCCTGAAATGTGGGCTGTGCTGCTAACGTACCTGCTTTCTCATTCAGGTGTAGGTAAGATAAATGCTTTCAGACATGCAGTAGGAACAAAACAAAAAAAGGTAAACTTCATCTTCCTAGTCCTTCCACCACAAATTTTGGTAAAGAGAGGAGAGTTACACTTTGGAGAGTTCAGACTTTTGTATTCAACATGTATGTAGGTAGATCATACTCCTTGGCTGATAAGCATTTCATATTATTATTCTGTGAAATAAAATCCACTATTTTCTTCACAAGATTTGACTTGGGGCATTGGTCTGCATTTTCTCTCTATTTGTCGTCTAGAGGTCTTCTATGTAAACGTAACCATGAAAAAAAGAGTCATCTTGCCTAATTAATAATTTATTGTTATTTCTTCTGTTTCAAGGCAAACTGTTTCCAATTTTCTGCTACCTGCAGGGTGTCCTGACGCATAACCAGTGTGGTAAAGGGACTTGTTTATATCAGGTCTATTTTCAGGCATGTCAAACAGATGTTATATCAACCACCTCACATATTGTAAGAACTGGCTTTAATATATGTTTGTTTATATTGCAGAATTTTCAGAATCGTAGCAAAAAGCAACTATCAAAACTTAGTTTTTACTTGATTTTATGAAACATTTTTAATTGATAATAAAGTGCTATTAAAAAAATGGTGCTGTTGTATACATATCCCCTCAGTCAGTTGGACTTCTGGATTCAGGACTCATTAGCTGAGATACACAATATAGTCCACAGGAGGTGAAGCTCCTGTCAATTAGGAGGCCCCTGGTAGGTGTAATTATACACATTTCTTGAACTCCTCAGAGAGGTTTTAATAATTCTTTAAACAGCTTTTAGGTAATTAGCACTGTTGGATGTCGTTGCCCTGTATCTATATAATATCCTTAATTAACAAAGAAATACAGTGAAATTTTTTGAAAGAAAAATGCATTGGAAATTTTTAAATTATTAGCTAAAGCTAACTTTGTAGCTGTACTGAAATCTTACATTTGAGACATTAAATAGCTCTCATTATTACAAAAGTGTTGAAACATCAGCAGGTGACAAAAAGGTGAGATTTTGCCAATCTGAATAATGCGATGATGTGTACCTGTTGAAAACAGAAGATCGTCCTCCTCTGTCTTCATTTGAAAGGTTCTAAAATAATATTCCCATCAGTTTTGAGAGATAGTAGTGCTTTGATCTACAAGGGCATTGTAAAAGACCTGAGCTGAGCCAAGCCATTAAATTTTGGCTGCTTTGTGTAACATGATCAAGTGAAGAAATTAAATTTATTTAGTATGCATTTACTACACATCAGTCTGACTTTATACTCCTAAAGTGGGTCCTAGAATAATGAATTGGAAGACTCACTGTCCAATGTTAATGAAAATAGTTGTGCATTTTGCAAATGTTAATGTTGATGAAGTTGCACATTATAGATAAAATGTAATATAGAGATATGGAAAAATGTAATACCATGTTTTTTTGCCACTTGACAAACACTGAAAGACATGGGAGTTTTTGATGCTGTAAACAAAGGACATAAGCAGTAAAGAAAGAATAATATTTTGCTTTTGTGATAATTCAGAAGTAAACCGAATGTTAGGTTTTCATTTTTCAGATATAAGATAAAACGGTCTGGGAGACTTTAGCCACAGAAATGCAATCATCAGTAGTAAGCTGATAGGTGAAAAGGTATGGAAGAGTCAGATATCCTCAGGAATAAGAGCAGGTGTTCTTGTGTACTGTTGGTTAGCATGCTAAGGATGCTACAGTAAGGCATACTTCAGAACCTCCTCCTATATACTTTGTCTTCGTGTTGCCTCCTTTTCCCTCCAGAGCTTTGTCTTCTATGCTGACATTCAAAGTTTTTGAAGAAAAATGGAAGGTTCTTAATTAAAAAACAGCTGAGGGTGAAAGCACTCATTTTATCTCATGCCAATGCTCTGTGAATAGCATCTATTATTTTGGGTTTAAATCGACACTGCATAATTATTTAACACATTCATTGATTCTTCAGTTCCGCAGTAGTACTCAGACCTTCTACACAATTTACTCTGAAATGTATAGCAAGGCTAAGAACTGGTGGAAGTAAGTGACGGAAAATGGTGTAATAGCTCTTATTCTGTGATCACAAGGAATGGAAATACCTGCCCTGGTTCTGAAACATTCCTTCCCTTTTTGCTCATTATTAAGAGAGACAAAGCTAGTAAGAAGTGTAAGCTGCAATCTTGCCAAGAAATTCAATCATCTTGCCAAGAAATTGAATAATCTTGCCAAAAACTGTACATAGCAGATACTATTTACTATTTTCAACAGCCTAAATTTACTCTGTTTTCCTCTTGACATCTGTAAGTGGGATGATGTGTTGTTAAAAAAAGAGGAAGGGGGAAAAAGAGCAAAATCTTCCAGAAGGAGAACAATGAACAAATACAAAAAATTAAATCATATAAAAACAGCCTCACTGATTTTTTTACATCACTTTCAGGAAGTTGCCCAGCTGCGACTGTGAAAATCATTTGTCTGCTATGTGTAAAGTGAACTTAGCCATGAGAAACTCTTTTTCTTGCACATGGTAGGAGACAGATGCATCAGTAAGGTAAGCTGGGGAGGTGTCTAGCCCACCGGTTCTCAGCTCTGCAGCTGGGACCCGTCACATCTTCCTTTTGGAGTGAGACAAAAAAGAAAATGTAGTCAGAAGAACCACAGTGATGCGCTCAGGATAGCCAGCAAGACACAAACAGACAGTTATATACACCTTGTTGGTCAGCTCAGAGGGATGCTGCATATGTATTTATTAACATTAAATTCAACAGTGGACTGCTTTGGATGCGTAATCATAAATGTTTATTTAGTGGCTTGCTAACCATGGTCATTACTTCTTGGTGATGTCAAAAAACATTGACAAATAATAGGAAATCCTTAAACTGGGTACTCTCAGAAAAGAATACATTCCTCATACGTGTACTAAAAGAAGCATTAGCAAAGCAGAAGCAGGCAGATCCTTTCTTTCCTTGTCAGAAAATACTCTTAGAAGGAAAGAGGATGAGGACATGAATGTTATTTACTTTGGAATGAGCTTTCTTCGTTTACCTTTGAATAATACACTTGGTCTGTGAGTAATCACTCTGCAGAAATCTACATTGTTTAAATTGTTGTATCTCAAAATTTTGTCAGATAATAATCCATATTAGTATATTGAAAGTTCTGGATAACAATGATGTGTGAATCAAATCAAGAGCAACAAAACAGGCACAACATCCATTGCTAATACATTTCTTTAGCTATTCACTGGCTATGGATTTTGTTCCTGTCATTTCAATTATACTATCTCCATTTCATTTTCCTTCCCACTAAGAGGATTATAGTTCCTTCCTGAAATTAATTTAGGGTCTGTGGATAGCTGCATTTTGCTAGGTCCAGTCAGTGAGGCGAATTTTACACACAGATTCACGTAATTTAAGTGAAGAAGGGACCCTTAGGTTATTTAGTCTGATCTCCTGTATCACTTGGACCATATATTTTTCCACAGGTGTTAAACTTATTGGTTGTTTATGAAATAAGCATTTCATTGAGTAAGACATATAACAGTGAATTCATTTTATTCAGTATATTGTTCACTACTTAGCCACATTTGCAATCACAAAATAGAGAAATAACTGTGTATTGGGCTTGTGTGGCAAGGTTTTGCAAGCAGCGCAGCTACAGGGGTGGATTCCGTGAGAAGCTGCGAGAAGCTTCGCCCATGTCTGACAGAGCCAACACCAGTCGACTCCAACACAGACCCACTGCTGGCCAAGGCCAAGCCCATCAGATATGGTAGTAGCACATCTGTGATAAAATAATTAAGAAGGGAAAAAAAAAACCTCTGGGCATCAGCAACTGCAGCCAGAGAGAGGAGTGAGACAATGTGAGAGAAACAACTCCGCAGACACCAAGGTCAGTGAAGAAGGAGGGGGAGGAGGTGCTCCAGGCGCTGGAGCAGAGATTTCCTTGCAGCCCTTGGAGAAAACCATGGTGAGGCAGGCTGGAGGTCCACGGTGGAGCAGATATCCACCTGCAGCCTGGGGAGGACCCCATGCTGGAGCAGGTGGATGCCTGAAGGATGCTGTGAACCTGTGGGCAGCCCACGCTGGAGCAGGCTTGTGGCAGGACCTGTGCACCCATGGAGAGAGGAGCCCACGTTGGAGCAGGTTTGCTGGCAGAACTCACGACCTCATGGGAGACCCACGTTGGAGCAACCTGTTTCTGAAGGACTGCACCCCGTGGAAGGGACCCATGCTGGAGCAGTTTGTGAAGAACTGTGTCCCAGGGGAGGGACCCCACACTGGAGCAGGGGAAGAGTGTGAGGAGTCCTCCCGCTGAGGAGGAAGCAGCGGCAGAGACAACGTGTGATGAATTGACTGCAACCCCCATTCCCCATCCCCCTGCGCCACTTGGGGGGAGGTAGAGAATTCAGAAGCAGAGTTCAGCCTGGGAAGAAGAGAGGGGTGGCGATAAGGTGTTTTAAGATTTAGTTTTTATTTCTCATTATCCTACTCTGATTTAATTGGCAATAAATTGAACTAATTTTCCCCAAGTCGAGTCTGTTTTGCCTGTGATGGTAATTGGTGAGTGATCTCTCCCTGTCCTTATCTTGACCCATGAGCCTTTCATCATACTTTTATTCTCCACTGTCCAGTTGAGGAGGGGGAGTGATAGAGTTTTGGTGGGCACTTGTCATTCAGCCAGGCCAAACCATGACAAACTGTCAATTTGTTTAAGGACACACTTAAGCTCTTGTATTCCTTGTGTTTTATTTTTTTTTTAACTTTAAACTGTTTCCCAGGAACTGGGGGTGGGGGGGTGATTATCTTTCATCTGTCAGCATGGTTTTAAAATATAACATTAAAACTTTTCCATCTTTTCCATACCATGCTTAGATATTGCATCCCTCATCCTATTCACTGCTGCCTATTCGTACAGTGAAAAATTTCTTATGCCATTTTTGTCCATTCCACATCTTGGAAGCTCATGTTCACTTCATTGGCCCATGAGATTTGTAAATCTATTTTAGACTCATTCCTTTCTCTTAAACTATCCTATCCCATAGCTGTCATGTCTTTCCAGACATGTAAATTTGCAACTGGCTACATTAAACATAGATTTAGCTCAACAAACTATGAAAGGATTCAATTTCTCTGTATGGCTGCTCTGAACTCTTGGCCATTTATTACTCTTCCAGCGTGGTCTACCTATTTTATAATTAAAAATAAGTATTATTTCATGTTTACTCTGAATAATGACTGGGATGTTGAAGGCTGTTGAACCTGGGTGGAATCTTGCCAATGTTCCCTGATGATTACATCTGAGATCAGCACCTGAAAATCTGATATACGGCCTTATTTTTAATATCAGAACCCAGAGTGTTTCTAAGTCAAATGCTTGGTGTCATTACGTCTAATAATCAAACCTGTAATTTTCTCAAATAATTAAACTGAACTGTTTGACGAGATATATTTTCTAGGAAAGCCTGTTGATTGCTTTGATTATATTTCTACTCTTTGTTTTATTTTAATTACAGTCCTTTGTATTAATTATTTTTTGAATTCTGTATGAGCTCTCTCATTATTTTCCCCAGGGCTCATGTCTAGATAACCTGCACATAGTCATGTGGATCACCCAGCTCACCCTGGCTGAATGTTTGCAATGGCATACTTTATTCATTTGTATTTTCTCTGGTATGCTGAGACTTCATTAAAATTGCTAACAGTGGGTCAGAGATGTCCTCTATCTACAATCCCAGTAAAATAGGGTAGTAATTTTAAAATGCTTTCTCCTAGTAAAGCCTCCTCAATTACAGCTGGAAAAGCTTTGATATTATCAACTCAAATATAAACCAGAAAATCGTACCGCATCATTACAAAGAATGCTACAATCAAGTAGTGGGCTATATTATTAAGCAGAATTTTTTAGCCCAATTCTGATTTCAAAACTTCTCTTCTTGTCCCTAGACTACATTTTTTCTTCTTTTTTTAATTCACATTGCTGTTAGATTATTTCGTGATATTTTTGGCAGTTTTGCTGCCCTCCTCCTCCTGTGTCTTCCCTTTTGCTTTCATGTTTCAAATTGATGCTCACACCATGTTGTGAAACAGCAACTACTTTCAGTGAGAAATGTGCCCTGGTTGTTTAAATTTTGTATGTTATTAACCTTGGTAATTTGGTTCTCTTTAGGTACTTATGGATTATGCTAACTGCCCAAGAGTGTTGACAATGAGATCATGCCAGTGATATGGCAATAAAAATGAGTACTACCTGATTAATTTTTGTCTGGTCATTCCTTCAGTGTGCAAAACAATTGCAGTGCATTAGGCATAATATTTTTTCGGTCAGAAAAATGTTACCAATAAATTTTAAAAAGACTGATGTAGTGTTACTGTACTTTGGAAGTCTAATGCAGTTGATTTTCAAATTAAAACCTTTTCCCACTTAAAACAGCTTATTGGTAGAGAAAAGTTAATACTTTTATTAAAAAAAATTATTTTTCTGGTTTAATCCAATATAACTTGACAGTATCTCCTACCATTTCCCTTCTACCAGGATGTCATCCACAGTTAAGCAGTTCTCGATCACAGATCCAGAATCATAACAAATCCTGAGTTTGAACTTTCATCAAAGCTGTCCTGTAGCAACATCTGCCACGGACAGTCTTCACCTCACTTTTATCCACACTGTCTTGCATCACAGGTTGTAACTTGCTTTTGCAACATCTCAGCCATGTAACGCATCCCACCAACATGTATAATGAAACACAGGATAAGGGTGATAAAGTAGAGAAGCCACATCTACTCAGTCCCATTTACAGAAGTCTTTAGGAGCAAGCTAAATAGCTATGAGGAATGACATGAGTATGGCTGATCCTGTCTTGGTGATGGAGCATTGAGATTGCTTCTGACCTTTGATTTTTAGTCATATGGGCTGTTTCGGAAAACATTGACATGGTGCTTTTCTCTGTTCTGTCCTATAAAATTAATTTAATCTTCTTGCCATCAGCTATAAATCCTTCTTTTACATTTTCTATGACAAGGTACTAATCAAAATTCAGAATACATAGGGCATTCACAAAATTGAGGGCTGCATCATGATTTATCTGTACCTGAAGTTTCTTCTTTCCCTCTCTTCAGTTATGAAATGCGGAGGTATACTGAGTTTTATCTGGTTAAAGTTAAGCAGACATGTCAGACAGTCATAGAAATGCAGACTACGGTGCCCTGTGGCATTTCTAAATCAAGTGCAATACACCTCTCAGTACACTGTACTCCAGGAGCTGCTGGAACAGATAAAATCAGTTTAGACCAGGTGACGGTCATAACTAATTTATAAGCTTACCAGAAATACTTCCATCTTGAGGGTTATGTCAGAAATCTCAAGGAGAACAGATGAAAGAGAAAGGAAGGAACAATAAAAAGAAAAAAAAAACAAATCATAAATTCGGATCTAGGAGCAAAACTTGACTCTCTAACCATTGTGGTTTTGCTCAGATCTGACGCTAACATATCGACCTGGTACAGGAAAGTAAGGATTACCTGAAAATCAAACAATGAGGTATCAGCCAAATCTTATCTTCACAGCATGGTCATTTGTGTAATGGCTCGTAATCAGGCTTTAAGGCCCTGGTTTAGCTTTTCTTCTAAATAACAAGCTGGCTAATCCTTAAAAAGATGTAGGCAATAAGTAGATTTGACCCAGCTCCTGTGTTTCTATTGTCAGAGTTACACAGCCTGTAAGTATTTTCTAATAACATGCATTCATGCAGTAGGAGACTGACAAGCAGGCACTACTGATCTTATTTCACCCTAATTTTAGTTTAGATGTACCATTTAGTTTTTTAATGACATCCCCACCACCATCACCCCAACTAAACGCTTATATCCGGCAGGACATGTGAATGTTCCTGTTATCAATACCAGCTGCTGCGATCTGCCTTTCACTGTCTGTGGAACTTGAGGTCATAGGCTACGGAGCTTGAGGCCGTAGGCACTCCCAGGGCACACCTGGCATGCTGGCATGGGGCTCCTGAAAAATTGCAGCACGTGGTGGCAGCAAAGGTTGCAGAAAAGCTTCTTTGTAGAATAGATGGATGATTATAAAAAACTCGGGTTCATTTTTGGACCTGTTTGAGCAGGGCAGGTGGACTAGATGACCTCCAGAGGTGCCTCCCAACCTCAACCATTCTGTGATTCTACTCCTCTGATTGAAGGTAATAGAATAGGTAGAAAGTGGTTTTAGGTTGCTGTTGCTGATGGTGTGCTGCTGGCTGCTCATCAGGAGCAAAACAGCTATATGGAAAGGAGACAATCTGGAGAAAGAAGGAGAGACAAAAGAGAGAACACAGAGGGGAAGGACAATGCTGCTGTTGAGTCCCGGATTCCAGCAGTATTTCTATACATTTGTGATGAATTTGTGTGAATTCAGCAGATACATAGTCTGGACTGAAACAGTGACAAAAGCTACTGGTTCTTTCCTCTTGTTTCTTCTTTTTTACTTAGATTTACTCTTTCTCCACTGGTGGAGTGAATTTTGAGTCTTCTGAATAGACACATGACTTCTGATGCAGTCTGAATGTATATGTGGATATCACAAAGCTGGAAAACAGCTGGTTTATGAAGGCTTAATATTTTTATTCTGAGTTTTGCAAGTACAACTCCTGACTGATTTGTCCCTTTAAGTGTGCCTGTATATTTGTGTTTATACATATAAAAGCGCACATTTTGTTCTGTTTTAGACTTTACTTGCTGTATTCACAATTATCTCATATATGAATCCCAGTATTGACTACAGCATGATTGAAACATATGACTTTACAACTAGTCAGCTGTTCACTGTGTTCGTTTTCAAAGTGACTAAACTATGTACAAAATGAACATCCTTTTCCCTTTGGAAAAAACTCTTAGCCTTTTTATTGGCTGTTTATGCCAGACTTCTAGGCCCTTCACCTTTTCCCTCTGCTCTTAAGTACATTTTTTGGAAGCTAGGTGTCACTCATATCCTTAAAATTCTTCACCTAATATTGACTGTGCATGGAAACCGAACGTGAAAGTATATAATTTCCAGGGTCACTTCCCTCAAGAGATGGAAAAATCTTCCTTTTTCCAGCTCTTTGGTTTTCTGACTGTCATTTTCATTCAGCGAGGTCACAAGATAAAAACTTCCTCGTTGAAAGCCTAGATATCGATCATAGTTATGTCTCTGCGGATGCAACATTTTATCGCCTTGCTCTGACATTTCCCACTGCTTATTCAGCTGTGCTTTGTCGGTTTACTGAGTTTGGCACTTACCTTCAACTACAGCAATATTCTAGCGATGACACAGGAAATAATCCATCAGTTGACGCAATCATGAAAATATCACTCAACTAAAACCAACATAAATAGGCGCAGATGAATCATTAATGTCTCTGGTCAGGTTATGATACAATGAAACATGTTCTACGAAGTGCCAGTGCCATTGCACAAGGGTACTATTAATGCAGCTAGATGAAAATGGGTATTTCTGAAGATGAGAAGTGTTCTACAGCTCTTTGAAATAATTCTTGTCCTTACTACCCAACAGCTACTACGACAATACATTTCGAAGAAAAAAGGGAATTGATTTTGTCTTCATCTCAGTAATTTTCCCCTATTTTCTAACCACTTCACGAAATCAACCTTAGAAGTCTTTCCATGGCTAAAATGATTTGTCTGAATGCTTTTCTTGGTTGTGGGAGGGGTGTTGGTTGGTTTGTGTAGTTTTACTAAAAAAATTTAATTATTTCTATTCTAACAGATATTGCTGGATGGGGAGAGGCCAAAAATGCATACAGTAAAGCATGGAGGAGGATAGTCCAAGTGTGAAGTCATATACATTTGTCTACCCTGAGAGGTGGGCTTTGTACATACTTGGGCAAAAATTTTTGATGCTCAAGTGGACCTGACCATTCTTATCTTGAGGCTAAAAACACATATCTGTGTCTGAATGGATTTTCAGCCATGTCTCCCAACCATGGTACAGTTTGAACAGGCAGATTCATTATTCTTAGGTTACTACAGGTCAATAAAAGCCAATTTTAGTCAAGCAGTATCAGTTTTCTGTGTGAGAAGGGTATTATTAGGTGAATTATTGCTCATTTGTTTATCTGAGGAGTCTACCCTAGGCCTCACTCCTATGGAGGACATGGCATGTGCAAGGAACTGAAAGGAAAAAAAAAACCTATTGTGCAAATCAGGATTTCTCAGACAAAATAATTCCAATAGACGAATCTTGTAAAATGGTAAATCTTGAGTATATTCAAATGAACATAATTCTCACTGGATTTTCCTATGAGACAACGGTTGATCTGACTCTTCAGAGACAAGGGACAAATGCTGATTTTCTTAATGCTGATCTACTACTTTTTGATGTTACGTTTTCAGTGTACAGAAATATAAGAGGGAAAGTTAAGTAACCTGAGTTCAGCTCCCGCACAAATGAAACTGTGAAGAATGCTGAAAAAGGGAGTTTGTGGTTAGCCTAAGAAAGCACAGAATCATTTTAGGAATCTGTCAAACAATTTAAATATTAAGACAATTTAGAAACAACAGTAAAAACTGAGAAGTGATCAACTCCTGTAAAATGAAGAAGGTTCTTTCCACCCCTGCTGTTTTATGTAGAATTTTTTGCTCAAAAGAAAGAAAAGAAGAGGAAAGAAATCACATAAAATCTGTTGTCTCTTATGATACTGTTTTTTCAAGCTCTGGCAAGCTGCAGTAACTATTCTTTATTTCTGAAAATATCCATCTGTATTTCCTGCACAGAGAAGTGTTTCAGTTTGTTAGTGTTTCCGGTCACATGAAATGAATAGGAAGACGAGGCAACTGAGACTTTGAAGGATGTATACTCTGACCTAGTACTGGTCTTTGTAAGGAGCACCTCGGGAAGTGCTGGGCTATTTTGTTCTCTGAGGAACTTGTCTGTTAGGAAAAGACACTACTCCCCTGAGTGTCACAAAACCTCATAGATGCAGACTATAGGTCATGCCAGCACTCTAGCTGAGCTGCTGGGAGAAACAGGCTAAGCCAGAACCTTGGAATACATTGCCGTGTGGAGACTTGGTAGGCGTCTGTCCACATGGTCATTCAGGATGGATCAAAGCCCATCCAGATGTTTCTTCTCACCATGGGCTTAAACCAAGTGTCACAGAATATCACAGAATAGTAGGGGTTGGAAGGGACCTCTGTGGGTCATCTAGTCCAACCCCCCTGCCGAAGCAGGGTCACCTACAGCAGGCTGCACAGGACCTTGTC
>Ga0065711_1029075_pt1 | contig 37783 bp, 34 predicted proteins | sample Hoacrofraction12_FD_59098 | JGI IMG/M metagenome (GOLD analysis project Ga0065711, IMG submission 59098) | Hoatzin crop microbial communities from Cojedes, Venezuela - Epithelial fraction 12 v2 (version 2) | ecosystem: Host-associated > Birds > Digestive system > Esophagus > Crop | place...
GGGGGGGGGGGGGACGGACGAAGTTACATCAGCATCCATGCAGAGTTTTATATTTACGTTGGGGCTATCACAGGGAAGAACAACATCCAATGTCCTTATCCTTTGCCCACGATAATTCTTAGAGGCTGAAAGAGTAAGAAAAATATAGAAATATCTTCATGTTATTGTTGAAGTCAATACATGTACTGTGAGTGTATAGAAGGAGTAGCTATACTAAGAAGGTGGTGAAGTTAGAGTAGTTTTTCAATGAACTAACTGCTTTTTAATACAGTCGTGGTTCTTTTATGGAAGACCATGAAGGCTAACAGCAATCAAAAGGAACACTAGTTAGAATCCGTGTTGTCTTTGCATGGAATTCTATGAAATACATTCCTGATATTCAAAGAGATTTCTCCCCTTTCCTCCTCAGAGCTTCTTTGTTTTTCTTCAGTGACTTTCTTGTCTCTCATCCACTCCTAAATATTTGATGAGAGGTCTTCCTGTTCGTTTGTTCTTCTCTGAGGCTCAAATGATCCGTCTCTTTTTTATTTTCCATGTCCCAAGTTTTTACCACTGCAAAAGGTGTTTTCCTTTTCAAAGTTTGAAAATTGTTTTGTAATACTGGGCATTATTGTAGCCTATTTATGCCATTCTGGGGATTCTTCAGAAGAGCCATGCTGGATTTCCAGATTTTTAGCAGAATTAGGTTTCCCTTTGGGGATTACACTAAGACTTGATTTAACATCTTTTGACATGCCTCTTGTTATATATACGACAGTAAAGCCTTTTAAAAGTGGTAGCAACAAAGAAATGAAAGTCTTTGTTGTTGTTCTCAAAAGATGTTTGGTATTTTTGAATCCAGGCTTAGAATTTATAACCGTTTCTTTTTATTTCTTTTTTAATATCTAGCACAGCAGAAGGTTTGACAAGAGAAAGTATGTCAGATGTAAGTGGATGGCAAACCTTTCTGCAGGCACTGGGATACTTTCTGAAGATGTTCTTTGGCTCTGCAGCGCTTGGCACACTTACCGGTCTTATTTCTGCATTAATATCCTTTTTTAATTTTGGAGATATGCATGAATACATTGGTGAACTTCAGCATTCTATTAGTATTTTTCTTTCCCATCTTCTCCAGCATTTCTTAGGGGTATTTCTTATTAGACATTATTTTGTTGGCTGAGGATTTTCTCGTGCTCATTTTATGTTAGTGTACGTGGGTGTGTATTAAAAAGTTGCATCAAATTTTTATGAACATAATTAAGGTCTGAAATGCTGTATAGTAGCTTACAGTATGTGCATTGGAGTGTTAGAAAGTATGGTAATTGTTTTGTAAATTCAAAATATATTAATTCCATTTCAGTGCTGATCCATTTTTACAAGCATATGGCTCCTTTTTTACATACATCAAACAGTTCATTAAAAAGGTAAAAAAAGCTGCTTTTCCCCAGGGCTTTTGAGTCAGACCAGCTCATTTGTCCCTATATATCATATCCAGGCAGCTGAATGCAGATGTGGTTCTGTTTGGATTTATGTTGAGTTACATTTTGCCTCTTCCACTTCCATGATTTGGTTGCTAAACAACTCAGAAGCTTCTCTACTGAGATACGGAAGGATATTTGTTGTAAGTCAGACACCTTTGTTCCTTTTCAGAGCTTGTTCAATGTTAACACTGACTTCACTGTAGGTAGCCTTTTGTGCTAGGGTTGTATAGCAGTTACTCATGTCATCTGGGACATACTGTTAAGCACTTTGTTTGTAAATAAGAAGAACAGAGTGTTTGATTAAATACGGACATATTTCCTCTCTTGGTTCATTAGCCTGATTCTATGAACTTTTAAATTATCCCATACATCACAACAAAAGAGGCAGACAGATGTTCAACACTTCGTTCACTGATACCTAAATGATACAATACAAAAAAAGCTTATTTGCCATATTACATATTTGTGCATCAAAGTACTGGATTTACCCTAAGCATGCAAAATTTCAGTGCAGCAAGGGACATCTCTTATTAGTTGCTAGCAGATAACTATAGTTGAAGGTTGTAGCTGGTTCATGACCCAGGAGGAATGTGAACTTCCATGTCACAGGCTCTAATCCTCTGGATTTTAACAAAGACTATAGGTGGAGTATTTTAAGTTTAAGGTAAGGATATGATTGAAGGAATATTCCTCACTGTTAATATTACTGCAAATCTGTCATATCTGTTTGAAAGTAACTAGAAGTCTAGGGACTGAACAGAGGAGATTGCTTGCATGCTTAGTGCAGCAAATAACGATGTTTGAGGCAAAATCTGCTTGTACTTGGCAGCTGTGCTGCAGAACCATGCGTGAGATGGAAAGCAGAACTTGCGGCCCTTGACAAATGTTCACGTTTATGACTATAAATGTAAAATAAGTTTTTAAAATCTTGAGTATTGAAAGGACATTATTTTGGTTAAAACATAAATGAGAGCTAGTTTACTTTTAATTTGCTGTTTCATAGCTCTCACCTATTTTTAGAAAAGCCTTTCGTATTTAATGATTCTCTGGATTTTCTGCACTGGTTTTGGAGCAGAGATTTCAAAGACTGAACGTGTAGGGAAATGGCCCTTCTAGATCCAAACAAACAAATTTGCATGTTGTTGCCAGTATTGTATAGGCACATCAAAAGCAGATCGTTTCTGTGTCTAGGTCTGTCCATTCTGATAGACTTCCGCCAGCAGTAGCTTCTATAAGAAGTACTTCTCATAAGAAATTATTAATCTTTCCATACTTGAATTCAAGGCCAATGTGTAGATTTTGTTAGCTCTTCAGTAGAGAAGTACATTAAGCAGAATCATTGTTTGGTAATGTAATCACACAGATTTAAATTTTTCTTTGAAAGTTTTTTAATTTACTTTTTCCATAACATTTTCATGTGTACGTGCTAAAGCACATTGATTTAAGGAAGACACCCTCCCTAGAGTTTGGGATGATGATTATCTTCGCTTACCTTCCTTATGGACTTGCAGAAGGTATCTCACTCTCAGGTGAGTAGCAAAATGAGTATGTGCAAGTTAATTTGATAAATTTAGGGAGTAGGGATTGTTTGTGTCTAAGAGGGCCCCTGTTTTTTTACGTGTTTTCTCATTTAACCTGTGCTCTTACTTTTAACTTTGACTTACTTTAAAGAAACACTTACTCTTTACTTCATGTTATAGGAGTATAAACAAGGTAATTGCAGTTTTCATAAGAATGTTAGCCAACACAAATACTAGTATTCTCCCTGGTTAACCTCTGTCTAACACAGAATTAAAATTCCAGCTGCATGCTGTAGATCTCAGCCTCAGCCACATCAGCTAACTTAGATAATGTCCAGCCTGCTACCCTGTAGCTGTTTTTCTGCCTGTCCTTCAGTGCCATTGGGGAAGTTAGCTGAGACTAACTGAGTGTTGTATAGATCTCTGAGTACTTGGTAGCAGTTTTGCTGAAGGCCATGAGAAGAGGCTTACAGGTGAACTTCTTCCATCATTCTGTAACATCAAGTACAAAGACAGGGTCCAGTTCTGCTGGATGCCCAATGTCTCTGACCTTTGCCGATTGAAGTGGTTTTTTAAGGCAATCAGCTTCATGTCTCATTTCTCAAAGGCAACTGGGAAGGGGTGCAGCAGTTAGTATAATTCAAATAGCTAGGGAATCTGCGTGGTTCTTTTTTTTTTCTTGTCTTGTTTTGTTTTTTGTAAGTTTTAAGTGCATTGAAAGATATATTTGCTCTACATCTTGGACTATATAAGACTGTCACAAGTTTGTGAGGAGTAGTAGCAGGACTAGATTTCTTGTAAGTGAGCTGTAGGTATGAAATCTGACTTTCTGAAAATGTACATGTGAGCTAATGAATATTGTGGAATGTATTGTAGCAGTTTACATCAGCATACCTTCACTGGTGTCAGTGGAGTTGTATTTTTTTGTACGCATGAAGATGTGGCCTGTAGTCATGGTAGTTAGTTAGACATTCAAGATGTATAATCCTAATGCAAACATTCCATTCTGCCCATTTGCATCCAGAACTACTCTGTATGTGTGTATAGGCCAACACATAAGTAGGGGAATGAAATTATATGAAACCTGAGCAAGCAGTTTGATACGTTAAAATATTTGTATTGCTGTAAAAACAAGTTTTGCTTTGTGAGATGATTCTGGAGGGTCTCAGCACATGGCCTTTTCTATTTCTAATTTATATTGCTTATTAATATAAGATTATGATAAAATATTACAGAATTACAGTGCCATTGCATTATGTAACCAACACATCAGTATGTTGGTATCCAATGAAAAAGAATTTACAGTAAGATTTCTAGTTAGTTACTCTCGAGGTTCTTTGTAATTTTATTTGTAAAGACAACCTCTCTAATTTGCTAACGTGTCTTCAGGAATGACTTATCAAGAAATATAAACTTTGAAAGACCGAAGTTGGGTCACCTCTGTGTTTCAAACAAAGGATTCTTTCAACTGTACCTCAGCTATTCTAATCCTCCCAAGTTGTGTTCATCTGGGCCACTCCTGGGCACATAGCTCCAGCCAGACACCTCTAGTTGTTGAAACTTGCCTCGTTTTAGGCAGAGCAGGCATACTCCCACATGTCATCCTGTCCTCTTGAGATCTGCATTACAATTGATTTCTTATAGGTTATATTGTCAGTTTTGGTCAGTTATTTCCTCACAAGGAGTACTGTAGTTGTCCTTCAAGTGGACTGCTAAATTTTTCCACAGTCCTAACCATCATCTCCAATGACATCCTTTGCAGGTGTAACTCTGTGCAGCAGCTGTGGAAACGCTTAAAACTTCCTTTAAGATACCCAGCTCCCCGTGAACAGTGAACAACTGACAGTGTCTGTGATATGTTGTGAGCAGTTAGTGAAACAGGCTGAAATTCAGATTCTTCCCATAAATAACCAAGAGCTGGGAAGCAAGGTAGATGAAAAAAATTCCTAACACAAATCAAAGGTTTGTGAAATGCACAGAAATCTGAGGTAGCTGTTCTGGCCTGTGATATCAGTTGCTGTACCTCTGTCCTAGTTGTGCATGTCATTAGGACAGCTGATTTCTATAATGGAAAATTTGGTGGCTTTTCCCATAGTTGATTGCTGAGATTAATCTCTGTAGTAACTTACAGCGGATGGTTTAGTGACCCTGTCAGCTGGAGGCAAGCGACATTCTGCACAGTAGCATTCCTTGCTGGCCCTACATATTAGACTGTACCTTCCTTACGGTTGGACTCGATGATCTTGAAGGACTTTTCCAACCTGAGTTATTCTCACTCCTATGAAGGTAATTTTTGCCCTGAATGCCTAAGTCCCAATAGCTTTTCTGATTCGCAGATTGATAGAAAATTGGGGGTACACCTGTGTGCGCGCTCTTTGTTCTTAATTTTTTATGGTATTAGATGTGGTGCACCATACTGGAGTGGATTCACACCCATGCCCTGTTGGTCTCATTCTACTTCTGTTGGTGTGATTGGGCCTGGCTAGTCAGCAAGTAGCAAAGAATGACACTCTCTGGGAGAACTGAATCATACAGTTCTCTAGCCCCGCTATTCTCAAATTGTTCTTATTCTTCTTTTGAACTCACCTCTACATGTTAGGAGAGTGAAAAGCAAGAAAAACACTGAAGAAATGGCTTTTTATTTCCCTCACTTTTATGGGAAAACGTGACATAACAGGGACTTATTCTAGCTTGCAAGTGACATATACTGGACATCCTAGTATTTATTATGACCAGTGGAATGAGACCAGTATGAATTACAACGGTAATAGAAATCCCACTTACTGTTTCATAAGCTTTTGCATTAGTAAAGGCTGTAAACACAAATATTTGCAGAGTGCAAGCTGATCTTCTTCTTTTGACTGCCACATTTTTATCTACAGGTATCATGGCAATCCTCTTCTCTGGCATCGTGATGTCTCACTATACACACCATAACTTGTCACCCGTCACACAGATTTTAATGCAGCAGACACTGAGAACTGTTGCTTTCATGTGTGGTAGGTGCTACCTGCGATTAGTATTGAATATTAACAGTTTAAAATTTTATTTGCCTGAAATGGTGGTTCTGATGGGAGCAGCAGAGGTGTGAATTTTCCTCTAGTCATTTGTACGTCAGTGCTACATGTCTTTAAGAGAAGGATTCCTAATAGTGAGGCTGAAAGGCAGTCAGAAGTCACCTTTCCTGCCATACTGGATAAAACATACAGTAAATCTCTTTCTCCCATCCTGCAGGCTGCTACTAAGATTTGTCACAAGATTGATGACCAAATAGAGATCTCCGACTCCTGTATTCCTCTGGTCTATTTTTAGTTTTAGGAGATGAACTTTTAGCGGAATTTTTTAAAAATTGTTTTGGATATAAAAAGCTACTTGCAAAAGCAATAGCTTCACAAATGGAGAAGAAGGTTTTGGAAGCAGTGATACAAGCAGCTCAGAGTCCCATATCCTTTCAATTTCCTTTTACAAGCCAAACTTTTGAAGAAAGAGCATGCTTCTGTATTACAAATATATTCTTGTTTTTTTAGGGGATGGCATGAATGTGTCCATATTGTTTGCAAGAAGATGTATTTGGAACATGATCAGGGAGTGGCCTTGCTGCAAACTAAACTTAACCACTCGTTACCTGAGCACCAGTAGCTCATTGGGATTTGGTCTTAACCTATTACATATGCTAAAAAAGCACATACTCATTCAGGTCACTGTAAAGGAGTTATTTAAGATACTGTGCAGTTTCGTACATGTTTGCAGCAGGTTTTGAACATCCAGATGTTAAGTAGGCAGTACCCAAAGCATGACCCAACAATATCTTATGCTGCAATAACTTGGGTATTGCTACCGTCTGTCCAAAATCATCCTGTTTCTAGCTGTCTTTGTGATAAAGAACCTGCCTTGCTAGGACAGCAGTGAGCCGACGAAACATCTTGACTCTGCGATGCTTTGATGCTAATGGGTTGGTGCTGTGGAAATAAAATGTTTGGGTTACTGCAGTCATTGTGCAGTGGTGGTACCATTTCAGATTTGCAAACATCACTTCTAGAGGTTATCAGAATATACAAGGGTTACTAGATCATACAGTGCAGTATTTTATTACAAGGAAAGTCACGAACTGATGCCGTTTATAAGAATTTAATGGATTGAATACTTTATGATAGTGTTCAATTTGCAATATATGAGATTGTGCCTGACATTTCAGCTTTATGTAGAATCTCATTCAAATCTACAGAAGTTGTTAGTCACTCCTGTAGCTTGTGTTCTGCAGCTTGTCCTATATTCCTCAATTAAAAAATTCCTCAGTCTTTAGAACAAGGTTTTACTAGCTTTGTTCATACTCGTTAGTAATTTACGACTGAAAAAAGCCTATACATACCGACTAAGGTGCTGTCCACTGACAGCGGGAGTGGAAGAATCTTGCCTTTTGCCTAATGGCATTTGTGCCTATTTTGCGCACTCAAAAGTCAGGAAATATTACCTTATGTACCATATGTAGTAACTTATAACAGGAGTAGAAAAGGTTTTACAGAATTGTTTATTTAAGATGTGATTTCTCTTTTTCAGAAACATGTGTTTTTGCATTTCTTGGCCTGTCAATTTTTAGTTTTCCTCACAAGTTTGAAATGTCCTTTGTCATCTGGTGCATAGTAGGTATTCACTTTCTTCCATACGTGTTTAGATGCATTTTTGGTATTGGGGAGGGGGGAAAAACATCTTACAGTTAAAATGTTTTAGAATAGGTTTATATGAAAATCTTTTATATTTTTATATGTTGCACAAAGTTAACTCTCACTAATAGCATGAAATCATTCTTCTTGTTCTCAGCACTTTGGTGTGCAAATACATCAGTCTTCTTTAAGGAATTCCAGTTTGCTGTTATTTTGAAGCCCTTTTGTATAAGATTATTAAAACCAAGGAAAAGAACCTTGCTTGTTTTGACCCTAGTAGATTTATTAAAATAAATCTCAAAAGACGTTGAGATTATTATACATGCCAGTTAATTCCAGAAGTTATTTTACCAGAAAACAATCCTGAGCTTTTATGTATCTTTAGCTTCATATGAATGATTTGTGCGAATGGGAGGTTCTTAGAAAATGCAGTGCAAACTAGTATCAAACTCTGCTCCATTTCATCTCTCCAGGACTACAGCCTTTGAGTCTTTCTCTTTCATAAATCATTGCAGTTTGTTTACATAAATCAATTTAGTCTGCCCATCAACTCTTCACTCTGAGCTCACCTTCTTCAGAGGAAGTCCTTAGTCAAACATTCTCCAATGTGTATTCAGTCTTTGACTCCATTCTTAATTCTTTTTCTTTCATTCTGTATTTCACCGTAGCTTTGTGTAGTGGCACTTTGAATTATGTTTCACGTGGGGGTTACCTACATCTGTTGCTATTATAATTGTTTAATGTAGATGTGAAAAGTATGTTCTGTTTCGCAGAGTCAAAAGAGGGAAATGTGAATCCATTTCCAGTTGCGTACAGCAACATATATTAGCACATTTTAGCCCATGGTTCAAGGGATGAATTGTTATCTGCAATTTACGGATGCATGAGGAACTGCTTTCACTGTACACCCAACTTCCTTATCTAATATATATCTAAGGTGTGACATTTCCTTCTGTGCAGCATTGCCCTCACAGGCATAATGCAAATTGCGTAATTTGGGGGTGATTCATAATGGAAAACAGCACAGCGCTTCAAGGATCCTGCTGACTAATTCTAGGATATTTACCTTATCAAGGTCTGTTTGTTGTGGAGCTTGAAAGCAATGCCACTGTGAAAACCTTTGCTTTTCTGAGTGAAAGTTTTCACTGTATTTGTTAATTGCCTTCCATTAAATCAGTAGCACTTTTTTTTTTTCCCCTCTCAAGCTGTTGCTTCAATGTGTGGTATATTTTATAACCAGACCCAGGAAAGTGTTGAGGAACCAGATTACATGTGTTCGGCTTCTGGCCTTTTTCTCTGAGGAACTGGTCCACGGGGAGACAATGGAAGTACCTTATTGCCTCTTAACTGCTGCGCCAAGGGAATGATTAAAGGAGCTGAACTGACTGAACTGAGGAGAACTTCTACCCAGAGTAATTCTTGGTCTCCCAGGAATGCCTCTTGGGTTTCATTTATTTATTATAAGTAAAGTAGTGTCTGGTCTCTGTCAGTGACAAGTCTGGTTTATTTTCAGTTAAGCAGACAAAATGTTTAAAAAGTTAAATTCCACAGTGACCTATGCTGAGAGATTTCTTTCTGTTAGTTTATCAGCACACCTACTTGCAAGACTAGCGAGTAAAAAGAGCGTATTCACCTTACCCTGTACAAACCAGATGCAACTTGGGCCTGCATGAATGTAACACATAAAATGGTCTTTTGCTTTTATTTCTGTTTTTCAGGTACTTGTTTTGTTTGGTAGAGCAGTGAATATTTTTCCACTTTCCTACCTGCTCAACTTTTTCCGTGATCATAAAATCACCCCAAAAATGATGTTTATCATGTGGTTTAGTGGTAAGTTAAAGCTCAAAGTATGGAAAACTGGAAAAAAAATATCTTATTTTTTTGGTGCGTGGGCCACTATGGGAAGAACTAGTTTCCCATTTGTGGAGTGAAACTCAACTGAACAATTGTGCTGTTATCAAACCCAAGTGCAATAGCTATGTTCTCGTTCCCCTTAGTGTCAGAGGACTATGCAGTTGTGATCCCCACTAAAGCTTTTCTGCAAAGAGTCTACTTTTCTTTCTAGGTCTAGCTACTTCACAGTTTGAACACCAGTATCTGAAGAGTTCAAATCCATTTTAGGGTGGTAACCAAATGATAGATAAATGGACACAGTATAGGATTGTAAAAATCTTTTAAAGATGGAGAATTTCTGCTGAGTTACCAGAGTGCTGAGGACCAATGTAGCTGTTGATTCACGCTTCACTGATTTACTCTTCTCTCTGATAAGGTCTACGTGGTGCAATTCCCTATGCCCTCAGTCTCCATTTGGGCTTGGAACCAATAGAGAAGCGCCAGCTCATTGGGACAACAACAATCATCATAGTACTGTTCACAATTTTGCTGCTGGGAGGAGGAACCATGCCCCTCATCAGACTGATTGACATTGAGGACTCCAAAGCACGCAAGAAAAACAAGAAGGACATTAATCTTAGCAAGACAGAGAAGATGGTTTGTTTGGGTTTTTCATTCAGAGGATCACTGGGGGGTTCATTGGTTGATTTGTTGGGGTTTTTTTAATTCTTACATTTTCCAAGACTAGTACATTATTTTTTACTGAAAAGTAAAATGAAAGCAATAGAAAAAGCCAGGGTGGTAGGAAAAAGCCAGGCAATGTAACTTTAAAATATCCCAAAGACAGAACTTGGTTAGTGTTTACACAAAATTACTGTTTGGACAAAGGGAGGAGAAATAGTTTCTTAATCTAGTTATAAATTGATCCATACAAATTAAAGTAACCCCTGCAGAAGCATAAAGCAGATGATACAGGACTGAGTCATATACAGAAGGAAAGTAGCTAGTACAGTGTGAGTCATGAATTAATCATAAAAGGCAGATGGGAATTATTTTGAAAAAGGCAAAGCAAAGGCCATGAGAAGGTGGTAACAACAGCACCCCTCTGACTGGGTTTTATTTTAAAGCTATTTCTGGCTAAGCTAGAGTACTGAAGAAAACTAACAGCCACTCTGAAACCTCACGTGCAAAAGGCTGGAGTACATGGAGTATCCCAGCGCATTTGCCTGTTTTTCCCCAAACCATCAAACGATACATGCAGGGTATTGTTCTGCAGGATCTGAAGAACAGCTCCTCTTGACGTGAGGTTTCAGAAGGCTTGCAGTCTTTAGAGTTATCTTACTCTGTCCATGTAGGGAGGTGTGCATAGGAAGAGCACAGGAATAGGGTGTGTTTTCAGGGCTTATTTTCAGTGAGACAGCAACATCAGTGTTGCTTGCTGGGTAAAATCCTTGTCCAGCTCACAAGAGAAAACCTACACGCTAGAAATCCGGTCTCAGCAATAGCAACAATACAAAATATGGAACATTGGAGGTCTTTTACTTTCAGCATGACAAAGGAAGCTAAGTGGCTCTGGGAATCAACAGCTGGACAGATTCTTACGGCCATAAGCCCTGGTAGACTGGGGTGATAATTTCCATCTTGTTCCAGCATGGGAACTGGTTGTGAGAAGGGAGAACACAGAGCAGGGGGCTGAAGCAAGCTGGAGGGATGACTGCCACATTTCTCAGGTTATTCCAATATTTGTGATCTTTCTAGGGAAATACCATAGAATCCGAACATTTATCAGAGCTCACAGAGGAGGAATACGAAGCCCAGTACATAAAACGCCAGGACCTCAAAGGATTTATGTGGTTTGATGCCAAGTATTTGAATCCGTTCTTCACCAGAAGACTCACACAAGAAGTAAGTCTGTCTTCTTTTCTTGAAGAAAAGAAACTGTGGAAGAGTTGGTTGTCACTTCACTGCGTACCACTCCAGGCTCATAGCGTAGCCATGCAACTTCCACATGAGGAACAGTGAGCCATCTAATGTATTGTGCATATGTAGAGCAGCTGTAATGAAAAGCTGCACTGTATAATTGCAGGTTGGTGTAAATGAGCATCTCAGGGCTACCACAATTAAACTTTAAAAAGTGTATGGATTTATTGAACTCGCCTTTAAGAGTACCATGAAGAGTATGAGGAGTTACCAGTTACTGCTGATGCTAGAAAAAGCTGCTGCCACTCATGCAGAGTTTTTAAAGCGCTGTCACTCAAAGTTGCTGCCATTTACTCTACATGGTCCCGTGAATTCTGGAGTTGTGATTTTCTTCTGCAGAGGAGTTTTTATCTTGGAAACATGCACTACACTTTGTAAGACTTTTTCACTGGGAGACCAAGTCTTTGCAGCTGTAAATGCAAAATGACACCTGACTGAACATGTAACTTAACACTGAGTGGCTCTGAGAGGTGTAAATACTATGCCATTTTCACTGCACGCCTCAGAAAGCTGAGACTCCTTGGCTGTACATTTCACTGTTTCTCCAGTTTGCCATAGAATTAAGCATTTTTCTGTGGAGTTGATAATTTTGTGTAAAGTGTGCACATGCCATCTTCCTAGCCTGCACAAATAGACAGTTTTTCCCCTTGTTTCGTACCTTTCTTTCAAAAAGAGTGCTGTCAGCACTTTCCCACAAAAACTAAAAGCACTTTTTGCAAAACCAAAAAGGAATCAAGAAAAAAGAGTAAGATCTGATTTGTGGTTGGTAGCCAAAAGCACAGGCTGCCAACTGGATTGCAACCAAAGGCTGGAAAACTAAGTGTGACTCACCAGAGCAGGCCACAAGCTTCCCGCTGGCCCTGGGAACACTTGGAGAGGAGTGACAGTCAAAGCCAGGCCATCCAGACAGCGTCAGGGTTGTTGAAACCCATGGAGCAGGACTGTCTAGAAAACACAAGTGAAAATGCCTGTCATCAAAAATACTGTCTGTGGAAATAATTCCTGGTTGAACACTTGATAAATATTTTCTCATAGGAAACAGAATTGCTTTGCATGCTTGGACACCAGGAGTAGATTATTTCCTAAAGAGTGTGTTAAACTAGTTTTTCCCTTTTGCAAGTAGTGTTGTAGCTGATTCTGGTTTGCTTTTGCCTTAGGACTTGCATCATGGGCGCATACAGATGAAAACCCTCACAAACAAATGGTATGAAGAGGTACGACAAGGACCCTCTGGATCTGAAGATGATGAGCAAGAGCTGCTATAGCGGACCGGGGCAGGAGTGCAATGAGTTTACCTTTGGGGCATTAGAAAGAGGATTTAAGTATCAAGACTCCGACTGCACAAAAGCTGGGAAGCTAAGAATGAGCTTTCTGATTTCAGTCATGTCTTGTGCTACATGTTTAGGTGTAAAACTGCAGATCTACTGTGCTTGATATTACCAGTCAGTGATGGAAACCCGTAAGCGTCAGACACTGGACTGACTGAAGAACCTTTAGTTTGGATTTTGCAGCATAGCAAATTTCACGCAGCCTGTTGAAAAGCAGAAACATCTGCCATGAAATGATGACATTGTTTAGTGGGGGGGTCATCTTCCTGTGACGAAATCTGCTGTAAGCGTACGCTGAAGTACGGAGCCATTATATGACTCTGCAAAACAGAATGAATTGCACTTTATTTATATATATATATATTCATTCATTCACAGCATGAAGAGTCTTGACAGTTTATACTGTGAATTTGTGTCAGCACTAGTAAGGGAATCTGACTGGAATAAATCTAGAATTTATGAGATTTGCACATTATGAATCTGGACAAGATGCATACCTTGACAAAAAGCAGATGTTGCACATACAAGGAAGCACCTCTGAAAACTGGTGGTTTGGTCATTTAAGAAATCATTGATTTCTATTTTATGGGAGGTTTGTGGTTTTTTTTTTTTAAACACTGAGATACCTGATCCACAGTACTGATTATAGCATGGCTTGGGGGTGTGGGGGATTCTATGACACAGTACAGAGCTGCATTTAAAATTCTGGTGTTACTGTGTTTTTTTTCTTTGGCTAAAGCCAGTTGCAGTTGGGTTTCTGTGATTGGCAGTTGCTCCTTGCTGGCGCTTTGGCTTAAAATCTGAGAATACAGCAGCTTTTGTTTTGCTGAAGTCATGAAGTGTCCCTACCACGCCAGAATTCACTAGTGGAATTTTTAAGTTCTAGTGGAAGCAAAAGCAGCGTTTTCCATATCGTTTGGTTGCTGAACTGAATGTGTACGTGAGGAAGAAGAGTCTACAAAAATCTAATCCAGGTACAGAAAGTTTAATACTGCATGTTGCTGAAGCAGCCTCAGTTGGCAGTGCCAAACAGCTTTCACTAAGCTGTCCTGTTTGTTAATGTGATTTTTCTCTTCTGCTTGCGCTCTTTCAAAACCAGCAGTATCATTTCACTTTTCCTACATGGCCTAGTCTGTCTGCTCAGAATTGCCTTCCCCTGAGCAGACCTGCGGTGTTTTTTGCACATTTGCTGTGGTTACACTTGCAGCAGTTTGCTCTCACTGCTGACCCAAATTCCTCATTAGTCATTTGTACCGTAACTACTGAAATACGAGTTGTAGTTCTACACCTAAATCTGACATGCAAGTGCACGTTTGTTTCTGAAGGTGTGAGACTTATATTTTTGGTCTGGTTTTGCTACTAAAGTTTTTACTCAACTGCTTACCTGCTGGAAGGAATAAAAGTTCAAGAATGTATTTAGAATCCTAAACCTGTGTTGTCTGAGCAGTTTTTCCAAAATCACACATCTTGGTGCAGGATTCGCTTTCCCCTTTTTTCCCCCCTTTCCTGTGAGTGCAAAGAGCTCCTCTCTGCTAATCCGAGCTGGAACGCACTGGTGGGAGTCTGAATGGGACGTGAGCTCAGCTGCTGGTGTTGACCAGAAAGCAGTTGGTGCTTGCTTTAACCTTAGGAGAGGGTCTGCGTGAAAATCAGACTTTTTCTTCCCCCTTCTAGACAACAGTAGACTTAATTACATTTTAGTTACCCATCGAGCTTCCTAGGTGTCTCAGCTTGGAACATTGAAGCCGAGGAGCTGGCTCAAGGTCTCTGGGAGCTTGTCTTGTCACTGGATGGAGTACATCGATCCAGATGCTGTTGTGCTGGGCTTAGTGTTATGCCACAATCACACTGAAACGTAAAATAACCTCTGATTTCTATTGTTATTCCAGTGAAATAGGGCACCTCGAAATAAAGAGGTCTGCACCGGCGGAGCAGCGCTTCGGCAGCGGCTATCGAGGGAAATTGGTCTTTTCCTGCCCTCTGCTGGCAATTAATTAGTGATGGCGCTGGCATCTAATGAGAGCCCTTCGCTGGGAGGCCGTTCTCACATTACATTGAAGCAATTAACTGCTAGAGCTAGAACTAATGAAATCACTTTGAAGTAATTAAATTGAAGAAATTTTGGATAGTTTCATTTAAAAGCAACCATTCTAAAACTTAAGAAAATATTACATTTGTCAAAACTTGGAATTAAGACAGCTTTGTTCTCTCTCAAAATACACACCAACTGCCTTATTTTCGAACCAATAGAAGTTTACCATTATTTCAGTGACATACTCATATTCATGTATCAATACATTGACTTTTCTGTGACAGTCACTTCACAGATTGGATTTCTTCACTTAAAATAATGTGCTTAGAAAAGAAGAATAACCTGTCTGCTTATGGACTTGCCTTGCAGTTACTTTTGATCATTTCCTGTTTTAGCAGACCAATATTAAACTAATCCTCTTTCCACAAGTACTAACAGCCCCATCCTAACTTGATGTCATCTGCAAATTTGTGCAGGAGTAAATGATTTTTTTCTGCTCTCAAATGTGGACCCACCAGGAAGCGCGATGCAGATGTTACTGATCACAGAGCTCTGAAGTTCTGCCAGGCTGGAAACCCTGTGGCTGTTTCTGTCAACAACTAAAGACCTGTGCAAGGGCAAGGCCAGGGGGACCCAGTGCATAGCTCTTGGCAGCTCAGGGCCTCCCAGAAGTTGTTTTTCCCTCTTCCAGCCCGTGATGAGGTGCCTGGTCTGTGGATGGCAAAAGCAGCAATCCCCAGCGGGGATCAGCAACGGCACCCGGAGCCTCCCGCCGCCAGGCAGGGCTGAGCCCAGCCCTGGTTCCCTGTTTCTGTGCCAGTGGTGTGGCTACGGGCACGGTGTTGGCCCAGGAGTCACCGACGCTCCCCACCACCTCAGGGGGTGTTTCCTCAGTCTCAGCAGCCCTGGCTGGTTCTGGATGCAACGGAGCTGCTCGCAGAAACCAAGGCAGAGGTGTTTCCAGCAGCAGCTCTCCTCCCGTCAGCTGGTGCACAGCCGGGCAAGGTCCCTGAGGAATGGCTGTGACACGGCCAGCCTGCGGCAGGGGCTGTGGGGAGCAGACCCCCCCTTCCCTCCCGCAGGCTGTGCCCGGAGGAGGCAGTCCCTATGCTGGGAGGGGACAACCCACCGGCCACCTCGCTGGCACCGCCATGCCCGGGAGAGCAGGCCGGACACCCTGCAGAGCCTCTTCCCAGGGCAACAGCAGCTTTTGCCAGGCTTCACTCCGCTGCTCAAGGGGACAGCAAACCCACTCTGCCGTGTCACCACTGCCAGCTCACAGGTCTGCTCAGTGCCTCAGTTTCCCCATTAGTCAAAATCCCCATTTGCCAAGCCCCCTCCGAGCTGCTGGACTCTCAGGGCTACTAAAGCTACGGTCAGACTGGCCAGCTGACAGCAGCCCCTGCGCCAGGCAGGGTGGAAAGCCGGCAACGAGGGGATGCTCCTGCCTGCCCCGCTGCCCCGCATCAGGACAGCTACGCCGAGGACAGCCGTGCCACCGAGTCCGGGACAGCACCCAACCACCGGCCCCAGGCAGGGCTGCTGCATGGCAAATGGCCAGCACGAGCTCCAAGCTCTCACCAGTAAGACACGATGGAGCACGTGATGGGGCTCCAGCACGTCCTTCCCACAGGCAGACCGCCACCACCCCGTCCCCCCCCCAGTGACATGTCCGTGGCACTGAGGCAGCCGCGTGGCAGTCACCGATGAGCGATCACCACCACGGAGTCTGGTTTACACCCAGGCTGCTCTGCCTCTGCGCCCCATCGCTGCCCGGGTGTGTGAGAGCCGGACCCTGGCCCCAGCCTGCCCGCAACTCACCAGCCAAATGCAAGCAGACACCCCCAGCTTTCCCTGCCTTGGTTTCATCATGATGAAGATGTTATTTTTAACTCAGCCACACCAAGAGACACTTACTTATTTTAAACACTAAAGCACCTATGGGCTAAAGCTGCCATAAAAGGACCAAAAGCAGTAGTCACTATCTGCCTCTCAGGAGCTGGACCTTTGGAAACCAAGACCAAGGCTCTGAGCTTTGCTTGTTCAACATCCTTCGCCTTTTCCCAGCGACCGTGCACCTGTAGCTGAGGCCACCCACCCAGCACCAAGGTTTGCCCCCATGGGGTTGCGTTTAAAGGTCAGCGGCACAGACTGCAGCTGAGGGCTGCCCAGCCTTCGAGAAGAACGGGGCCACTGGAGGTGACACAGCCAGAGCACAGATGCCAGAGAGGAACGCACACCATCGGCTTTGTGCGACCGCTGGTCTGGGAGGTACAAAGGGCCTGGATGCCAGGGGCTGCTCCTTACTTGGGATAGCGGTGTGGGCTGAGGGCGGCTCCGATCTGAGCTGGTGGGATCCTCACCAGCAATTCCCACTGTAAGTGTGAACAGGAGTTGGGTGAGCTTGTGTGCGACCTGCCAGAGCAGGGAGCTGCTGGGGGGGCTGGTCCTGCCTCCCAGTCCCGCTGCTGGGGGGGAGCAGGGGGGCCAACAGCAGCACAAGAGCCCAGAGCCACCGCCTGGGTAATGAAATCACTCTGAAGCAATTACGCTGGAGGAATGTGTGGGGGTGGGGAGAGCATGTGCATTATTTAAAAAGCAGCTACGCTAAAGCTTCAGAAGGTGCCCACTACACTTGTCATAACTTGGAGTTAAGACTTTGTTTTCCCTCAAACTACATGTTAACTGCCATAGTTTGGAACCACTGGAAGAAAATTCTGCTTTCATGGTAACGATTTTCATATTCATTTATAGTTTTGCTGGCTTTCCTTGACAGTCACCTTGTTCCCCATTTTTCCTTTCCCAGGCTTCCCTGCCACCTTGGAGTGTGCTGTCCTGCCCTGAGATCTCCAGGCAGTCACCGGTTTTGGAGGAACACAGCTCACAGCAGGCCCTGGGGACTAATGGGTTGATGCACCTTGTTCTGAGCCAGTTGTTCCAAGTTTTTCTGTCCCTGGCAAACTCAAAGCCAAGCAGAACGGCAGAGCATGTCCCTGCCGTCTCAGAGTGGCTCTGAGGGGAGCACGGCAGGCACCGGTCACCTCATCTGAGGGGAAGCTGTCCTTGCAGAGCCAGTTCACAGAATAAACATCGATAGAAATTGAACTCCAAGGGCAGATTTTTTCCAAAGGTTCATATCTGTACACAATCTAACCTCCGCTACCCTTAGTTGAACCCGCTGTCCAGACAGCACTGGAGAGGGAAGTGGCAGAAGAATGACATTTGCTTCCAGCTTCATTTATGTAAAAATCACATTTTACTGGCCACAACCACTGTGAAACGTGGCCCTTTGGACTGCTTCTGGGGCCTGGAGGGCACAGCCCTGCCAAAGTCTGGAACACACCAGGGGGGACAGCGTTTGGGTACAGCCTTTGGAAGAAGCCACTTGATAAATTCAGACGAAGCTCAAGCCACACGACACCCATTTCGCCGGTGCTGTCACACGGGTGGCTGCAGGATACTGCCTTGCTCCAGGGCCAGCCCCACGCACAGCTGAGGTTGGTGGGACACGACACCAATTTGAGGAATGTGCCTGTGTCCCCAGGATGAGCGGGAAGGCTGTGTGAGCACACACCAGCTGCTTCAGTTCACCCTTAAATTCTCTTTCGAACTTAAACCCCTGCCAGGCTGGGGCTCTCCCGAGAGGGCATGGGCGCACTGCTCGCCTGCTCACCTTTCAAGGTAAGGCAGCAAAGGAGAAGGTGTCCTGGAAACACTCCTGCTTTGCAGGTTATTAACGGAGTCGCAGCAAGCAAACCGCATAGCCCAGAGCCCTACGGTACTGCTGGTGGGGGAACACAGACATCCCAGGGGTTACCGCCTATGCAATCAGGTCAGCACCCAAGTGATTTTATGACACCGCTGGATGTGAAATCATGGGAGATCTGGGCAGAAAATAACCCCTGAGCAGGTCAGCCACCTTTTGAAACTGCCTTATGGCTGTAACTGGCCTCTGCCAGCTTGCCTTTGGGAAGGAATCTCTCTCCTTGAGCAAGGTTTCTTGCTGTGGGCTTTCTGGCTCAAGCTGGTCTTTTAGTAACTATATATTGCTTATGTATAGATCAACAGAGCACACGTGTCTGCACTTGCCTCAGCATCTTCAGCCTCAAGAGGCTGATTGAACTTGGAACAGGATGGCTATTCAAAAATAAAGCCATCACTGGTAAAAGGCACAAGTGCTCATGTTCAGGCAGCACAGAGTGGGAAACGCAGCAGCCACAGCACGCTGCCAAGGCACCAAACCCAAACCAAGGCAGCCCTGCCTTGTTCCCTGCACCATGCCCACGCTCCCACCAAGCAGCAGCACAGCACCCCCCCAAACCCCTTCCCACCCAGCTCAGAACAGGGGACCAGGCTGCAGAAGCACCAAAAACTAAAGAAATCAGCTCTCCCAAGCAGTGACCACATCCAAAACCCTGCCCAACAGCAGCAGCAAGCCCAGACCCTACCTCAGCCCCAAGGGGCAAAGCCACCATCCTCCTAGCAGCCACCATAGGAGCTGCCCTCTGGAGCTGCCCTTTTGGGAGGGGGGCTCCTGTCTTCAGGCAATTGGTGGCAGCTGGTGGCCCCGCTCCCAGCTGGGGACAATCATTAAGTCAGCACCAGCTGCGCCACGACCCAGGGGACGGGCCCAGCATGGCAGATGGGAGCACCTGGGTTAGGGTAGCCCTGGGTCCTGCCGCCGAGGGACCCTGGACCTGCTGTTTGGCCTGGCCACAGTGCATGGAGCTAATTAAATTGATTGGGATTTTGCTAAGCGGCTGCAGTGCCGCTGCCCGGAGCCCCCAGCAGCAGGAGTGTCTCTGAGTGAGACTGAAGCATACTCAGTGTTATGTGCTCTCAAAGTTACGCGTTCTCACACCAAACTACAGACAAAGACGCTGATCTGGGGTTTTCCTGGAATCGTAAAGGACCTAGGAGATTTGCAGGGTTTTTTTTTTCCTGTCTCCTTTAGGTGATTTCTGGACCGCAGTAGCTTTTAGCTGGCAGGAGATAAAGCAGCAGGCTGGGGGCTGGTAAGCAGAGCAGGGACCCGATGCTGCACTGGTGGCTGGACCATGCCGTGTCCCCAAGCCCATCACAGCCCGAAGCCCCGGCCTGGCTGGGGTCACCTTCTTGGCCCCCCGACCGCCCCCGGGGGGCCATGCCCTGAGAGCCCCCAGGAGATGGCAGCAGCCCGGCGTGTTCATGGCCTCCGGTGGGACATCGGCCCTTGGGCACCTTTCTGGAGGCTTCTGTGCTCCCCAGGGCAGCGATGGCAGTGGCACGGCCGGCCTTGGCCGAGGCGGCAGCTGGAGGGTCCCCCGGCACGGAGCCGTGCGGCAGGGCCCGGTCGCTGGCCACACCATCGCTGCGTCACCCGGCGGCAGGACGGCTCGGCTGTGGGGGTGGAGGGGTCTGCTCGCCCCCAGCCCCGAGCCCAGCCGATGGCCATTCCCCGTCCCCGCAGCTGCTCCCCCTCGGCACCGAGCCTGCCCAGGCTCTTGCCCCGGCACCGAGATTTCCATTCCTCCCAGAGCCCGGCCGCTGACACAGGACTGAACCAAGTCGAACACCAGTTTCAAATGAGTGAATTTACTTTCAAAACGCACAATTTCTGGAACACGATGGCTGGTCAGCAGAGACACCGAGTGCTTGCGGCTCCCTCGCGTGCCGGGCCCCGGGCCGGGCGGTCACCAGCCCTCCTGGAAACATGTACCCACGTCGGAAACTTTGTCCTCTCTCTTCACCGGCTGCCCTGATTTGTCTTGGTTTGTTTGCAGCGTTTTGCAGACATTGCACATCGCTGTGTCGGGTGGGGGGTGCTTTGCATAGCAGGGGTGGGGAGCACAGGCAGGAGCATCGCTCCCCACGTGGCCTTTCAGTAATTACTTGGCTCTTGGGCATAAACCCTGCCCTGCCCCAGCTGCCTGCGCCTGAAGGTATCACACGTGGGCAAAACCGCCCCGGGGAGCAGGCAAGTCCACCCCGGAGGTGTCAGTGACCCTCTCCTGTCACGGGGAAACTGCTCGGTAAAGTGGCTCAGTGGAAATGACCAAGGGACAAAAGCAAGTGCCACGACTGCCATGCTGTCGTGCGCTGATCAGAGCTGTGCAGCAGCGACGGTGACAACGGTATACAGGGAAAGCAGGAGCAGGGCCGCCAGCACCCTTCGCCGCTTCGCTGGGTGCCTCCGCACGCAGCAACCGCTTTCCCCACCGCAGACCCCTCCCTGGCCCCAGCGTCACCCACGCTGAAATTGGACCATAGCACCGAGGCCAAAAGCCGTGATATTTTTAATGCCTGGGTTCAAAAGGACCGAGTTTGTAGCTCCAACGAGCGGCGGCAGGCGTCCGCCGCCTGCCCCCCTGCCTTCCCGCACGCGCCGGCAGCCAGCCGGTCTTTCGTGAAGTGCTCTGGGTCCTCGGAAGAGAGGAGGCTGCTCTATCTGTGCCAAGAAAAGGCAGTGATACATCTTGGTTCTAGGAGCGACTGCTAAAAATAGCAATATCTGCGTCTGGAGAGCGGCGGGAGGAGGGAGAGCGCGGGCTCGGCGTACAGGCAGGGCGGCTGGCAGGCAGAGCAGCGCCAGCGCCAGCACCGAGGGCAGCCGCGGGTTCCCAGCGCTTGGTGTGGGAAACATTTCCCTACTCCCGTTTAGCACGTCCATGATTTAATGCTGCAGCTCTGGCCACGGGTTGTGGTGTGGGTTTTTTTCGATAACGAGTGACAACACAAAGTGCTCCCAGGAGTAACTGGCGGGCAGCACGTTTCCCACCCCCGCCACCGACTCTTCTCATCACCTTGAATGCAGCTTTTAGTTTTTTGGGGCATAACCAACCTCTCTCAGCACCCTGGCCACGTTATGCATCCCCTGCAAAGTAAAACCAGGTCCCGCCACGCCAAAGGCTGGGCACACAAGCGGCTGGGGGTGGGACAGGTGACCTTCACCGCGGGGCTGCCAGCAAGCCACTGCAGAGGGACGCCTGCCAGCCTGCCCTCTGCCTCCCACGGCAGATCGCGCGGGGACTTTGCTGTTGATGGCTTCGCATCGGGCCCTGTCACAGCTTCTCGGGCCCCTTCATCCCGGACCCTTCCCGTGGCTGAGCTGCCCACACTGGTTGCCAGATGCCGACTACCAGCCCGCGGGATGCCGTTCCCTGAGCAGCTGCTGCCCCGCCATCCCAGCCACCCGGAGACCGCCTGCAGCCACAGCCCGTCTCCGGGGTGGTGCTCGGCCACAGATTCACCCTTCCCTGCCTGGAAAGCGTGACCTGGGACTGCTATTACTCGCACTGGGATTATTCTAACCCCAAATCCTCGCTCTAGAGACAAGCTCCCATTTTGATCTGTAGGATAGTTCTGGGTTTGCATTCCATCAGGGGAGCAGGGTAACCCAGACTGGGCAGGGAGTGGCCTCTGGAGAGGTAGAGAGAGATGCTTCATCATCCCCAGTGAGGTAGCTGAGCGGTGCGGTCCCACTCCCCAACGGGAGCGGAGGTGGTCGGCGGGGGCTGGAGGAGCTGGCGCTGGAGGTGGGGCTCCTCCCAGGGCCCCCTGGTCCCCTGCCCGCCTTGCCAGGCACGGTTCCTTAAGACAACCAAGTTCCTACTTGGTCATCAGAGCACCAGTATGGAAAAGCAAAGGCCAAGGGCCCAGAGAGCAAGCTGCAGGAGAAAGTGCACCCTGGACTTGGACCCTGGGCGGGTTTCAGGCACTAGGGGCCTAGAAAGGGTCTTTTTTTTTTTTCACAAGTGCAAAGACTAGGCTCAGAGTTGCACGAGCCAAAACAGAGGGAGAGGCAAGGCTGGTCTTCACTTTTCATGTCACTTCATCTGCAGAACATGCTGGGAACCCATCAGAAATGTAGGTGAGAGATAACTTGCGCTTGGGTCTGTCTTCCAGTGCGCTGGTAGGGCATGGCCGGGCTCAGAGGAGGTCTTTCATGATACTCGACGGCAGGGCTTCCCCCACCACATTCACAGCGCCCAGGCCTGACCTCTTCCGTGTGACGAGCACCATCACCTGCACCGTCCTCTTCAGCCCCGGCCGGGAAGCAGGTCCGTCAGCCAGGATAGCCAGGGGAGCGTGCCGGGGTGAGCTGCCGGCTGCCTGGGGGAGTTGGTAGCACTTCGGGTAGTTGCTGAAACACTCAAAAGTGTCGTTGCAGATTCTGCAAGCCCCAGGGTGGTCACCGAATTCCGGGGAAGAGAAGGGCTGGAGCACAGCGCTTGGGCAGCCGCAGCAGAGGAGGGTGCGGATGGCCTGGAGGAGCACCACGTCTTTGGAGAAGAACTTGTGGAAGTTGGGCTTGAAGAGCAGGTACACCAGGGGGTTGTAGAGCGTTGAGGACTTGGCAAAGGCGGCCGACAGCACGAAGGCCAGCGCCGGCACCTGGCTGGCATCGCCGAGGACTGCCCACAGGGCAACGATGGCATAAGGGGTCCAGGCAGCCAGAAAGCCCAGGCATACAGCAATGCTCAGCTGGAAGAGGAGAGAAGAAGGTGAGACCCCACCTGGAGTACTGCATCCAGCTCTGGAGTCCCCAACATAAGGACATGGATGTGTTGGAGTGGGTCCAGAGGAGGGCCACGAAGATGACCAGAGGGCTGGAGCACCTCTCCTATGAGGACAGGCTGAGGGAGTTGGCGCTGTTCAGTCTGGAGAAGAGAAAGCTGCGGGGTGACCTTAGAGCAGCTGCCAGTGCCTGAAGGGGCCTACAGGAAGGATGGAGAGGGACTTTTCACCAGGGTGTGTAGTGATAGGACAAGGGGGAACTGCTCTAAGCTGAAAGAGGGCAGATTTAGATTAGAGCTAAGGAAGAAATTCTTCATTATGACGGTGGTGAGGTGCTGGCACAGGTTGCTCAGAGAAGCTGTGGCTGCCCCCTCCCTGGCAGTGTTCAAGGCCAGGTTGGATGCGGCTTTGAACAACCTGGTCTGGTGGAAGATGTCCCTGCTCATGGCAGGGGGGTTGGAACCAGATGAGCTTTAAGGTCCCTTCCAACCCAAACCATTCTATGTTTCTATGAGATGGAGACGGCAGTGCTGCGAGCCTCCTGCAGCTCACGTGGGTTGCTGACCCCCCCAAAACCCAGCCTGAGGCTTACAACCGCTGCCACGTGCAACAGGACCCCAAACATTTGGTCACATCCCCAGGGAAGGGCACTCGGCCCTCGGCCCCGCCGCAGGGGAGCACCGGGGAGTCAGACACCAGGGCAGCAGCCCAGCCCCTCCCGTGTCGGCGTGTAAACCCACACTGGCTTCAGGCGGCTCACACCCGTCCCATGTGGGAACGGGAATTCCCAGCCCGCTGCGGCAGCCGGGCACGAAGCACCCAGCGACCCGGCTGGGACCCGGCCAGCCTCAGGCCCCGACAGCCCTTTGGCAGCGCTCGGGTCCCTCGGGCAAGCAGCGTGCAGACTGGCCGAGGCTCTGGAAACAGGCCACGCTCAGACCCCTGCCCTCTGCGCAGACGTGAACATTTCCTTCGCAGCCAGGCTTGCAAGATGTTTTCTATTGTGTTGTTTTTTTTCTTTTAAAGGGTATCCACTTTTATTTTTTGTCAGAGCCTTGGTAAATTATAGTATTAGCCTGTAGTCTGGGGAGCAATGACTCATGCAAGCTCCTCTCATGATCTTTTCCAATGTAATTTAAAATGAAAACTCCTCCACCCGACGGCTTTAAAGGAGGAGGAAGGTGTCACCGCCCACACTGGTACAAACCCTGGAGAATCCCTCCGGAGCAGCAGGCACCGCTGGCTGGCAGAAGGCGTCCAGCCATGTTCGCCTGCCCCCGGGGCGGTGGGCTGGGGCGAGGGGCACCCCGAGACCCCACACGCCCCAAGCCCTGCCCTACCTTGACGACGAGGCCGTGCACGCCGCGGGCTCTGCGCCGGGGGGACGTGTGCTGCCTGACGGCGCGCCGGGACACCCGCACCGTCCAGAGGATCTGCGAGTAGGAGACGAGGATGAGGAGGCAGGGGAGCAGGTAGCAGAAGACGAAGAGGGCGAGGATGTAGAGCGTGGCCTCCCTGCTGGCGGCTTTCCAGGTGATGCAGCAAGCGGTGCCGTAGGGCTCGGGGCCGTAGCTGCCCCACTCGGCCAGGGGGGCCGTGGCGAACACCAGGGCGTACGCCCAGACGCACAGCAGCAGCACTCCGGCGTGGCAGGGGGAGAACCTGTTGCCTGCAGCAGAGGGGTCGGGGTGAGGATGGCTTCCCACGGGCGAGGGGCTGTGAGCCCGAGCTGCCCGCGCCTCCAGCACTGGGGACGGGGCCCGGGCTCACGGCTGGGGCTGCCCGGGCAGGGCAGGAGCTGCAGCCATGGAGGGGGCAGAGCCACGCCAGCCCTCACCCCGGCACCCCGGGACGCACAGGCGTCCCCTTGGCCCCTTGGTGGGCGCCCAGAGCGAGGAGCCACGACAAAGGTAAGGTTTTGCCCCAGCCCACGCAGCAAGGGCAGGATCAGCGGTGCAGCCTCTCCCCGCTTCGGGAGGAGCTGCTGGGAGGTCGCGTGGCTGCTGGTGGCACGGGGACACGGCTGCACCCACGGGGACACGGCTGCACCCACGGGGACACGGGCAGCCGGGAGGGAGGCAGGGAGGGCGGGAGGCTGCCTGGCTGCAGCAGCCTGAGCCTGGGCAGGGAAAGCTGGCTCAGGACTGCTCAGAGCCGCCCCAGACACTGTCAGCTGAGGGACCTTTTCTTCTCAGGCAGACTGAAGGACTGGGCGAGGCTGTTTTTCTCCTTTTTGTCCCATCCCCCATCAAATCTAAAACTCCCTGATCTTCTAAGAGCTCAGCATAAAGTCTTAAATTTTCAGCCATACATAGGAGTAACATTTTTCTTTGAAACTACGTAATTAAAAGCACATTGAGATCAGCTATTTCCTCACGGAAGGGGCTGGGGCATCCCGAGGAGATGAGCTCAACGTGCCAGGCTGCCAAGCACTGGCTCATCTAGAGAGCAGAACCTGAGCAGGGAAAAGCCACCGGTACCTGGGCTGACTGTAACCGCCAACTTTTATCTTTCCTTCTACCTTCTTAGCGATCTCCTGAGCTGTTGTGCTGGCACATAACCAAGGTGACTCTGCTCCAGCACCGTCCTTGAGGCCCTGCAAGCTGCTGGGGACAGAGCACGTTGGTGGCTGGCAACGGACGCAGGCTCGGGGCAGACAGGCTGCAAGCCACGAGAGAGGGGGTGGGGATGCACCCCAGGGTGCTGGTCTGCAAATCAACCTAATATCTTTGATTTCCTGTTTTATTGCTATTTTTGGTCTTTAATCGAAAGTCTATCCTGAAGATACATGCTAGATGGAGGATTATCAGCTGAGCTGAGGAAATTAAGAAGCAACTCCAAAGAACAGGAGCTGTAAGCGTGTGGGGGACCTCCCTGGGTCCCCTCACATCCTCAGATGCTCTCTGCACTGCAGGCCGTCTACAAAGAGCTGGTGCCCAACCTTAGAGCTGCAGACATTCACATTAGCTCTGTGGAGGAAGTCCACATGAAAATAGGGCTACAGAAGTGAGCTATAACACTGCAAACCCATCCCTCCTGTATTAATTATTTCACTGACTTAAATACATTTGGCCTATGGCTCTCCCATGAGGGACAAGGGAAAGCAGCTCTTCTTTGCACTGCCAGAGCTTGTGGCTTCCCAGATGCAGAGTCTGCTCTAGTCTGTGCACAGAGGTTCAAAACTCTGCAACCTGCTGTGATACAGCTGGGACTTTTCTACAGAGGGAGGCCAACCCCCTTAACCCTTTTCTGGATGATGCTCCTGAGCCCTGTAATGAAGCAGGGGATGGCTGAGATGCACGCACAGGGCATGGGCACAGGGTGCTGGGGCTCCACAGCCCCACGAAGCTGGAGGGAGGTGAATATGCGAGTGATAAAAGCCTTCAGAGTCTGCTTCACCGGTGTATTGGCTGGTTGCCCTGGGGTAAAGACTTCCCAGCACAGGTGGATCTGACCCGTAAAAAAAAAAAATAAGGGTTATGTTAACAGAGAGGGGTGTAAGTATGGATCAGATAACGCATCCCAGCACCTACCGTATGCTGGGTAACAGACCTTCAGGCAGCAAACCGTGCTGAGCACCGTCAGGCTGGTGAGGCTGCACAGCCCGAACAAGACCCCGCAGAAGGCGTAGAGGGTGCACACTGCCTGGTTGAACAGCCACCTGCGAGGGAAAGCCTGCGGGTAGACCAGCCCCGGCCCGCCGCCCGGCGTGGTGGGCTGACCGCCCTGCCACTCGGCTGGACAGGAGTTTTCTGCATGGTCCCTGCTTTGGAGCAAGGCTGGGTATTTCCCGGCTACGTTCCTGGCCGTGGGGCCTCAGCTGCCGGTCCCACACCAGAGGCAAAGCTGCCCACGCGTGGGGTGGCTGCAACGGGCTTCGCGCACACCAGCACCTGATTGCCACAGAAAACATGGGCATGATCTTCCCCCTAATCTGTTCCCTGAGCAGACCAGTGACCAGCACAGGTGGAGCCACGGGTGCAAGAGCTGCCCCCACCCACGCCGGCACACACTGCTGCAGTGCCCACGCCACGTGCGTGCCAGCTCGGAACTCCACCACCAAACCACTTTTACAACAGGTCTATGTGACAAACCAGAGGGACAGCTAGCAGCAAAGCACCCTGCTGTGGGATGGATGTGTGAGGAACACAGTGCCCCAGTGCCACCAGACTGAACCCTTGGGTCCCTCTGCACCCCCTGACAGGGATTTCCCCATTTCGAGACCAGGTTTGCAAATGACACCTGGAGCTGCTGGCCAGTGCAGAGCCACTTCCACAAGGTACCTGTGTGCAAAGAAGGAGGAGGTGGCCAAGGGGAAGAGCGTCACCGTCATGCTCAGGTCACTGATGGCCAGGTTGACAATGAAGAACTCAGCAGGCTTCAGCATGGACCTCTTCCGATAGGCCACAAGCAGGAGCAGCGAGTTCCCAGAGAGGGACACGATGCCTGCGGAGAAGGCAGAGGAACAGTGCTGTCTGTAAGAGAGCCGGGAAAGGAGCCAGGATCATCTTGAGATCTTTGGAAGCAAACACCGGAGATGTCTACTGAGGGTGGAAAGGGCTCCAGGCTTGCCTCTCCGGAGTGGGCTGAGCAGGGGAGCCCACGGGACCTGCAGAGCTCTGTGAGCACATCTGGAGCTGCTTTATATTGAATTTGATCCCTTCCCCTTCCTGAGATCCTACAGAGGCGCTTGTAGGAGGGCAATGATGGAATGAGACTGCAACAGGCTCCGGGTGCAGGATCTGGCCAGACCCACTTCTTGCAGCTGGAAGGAGCATGGGGGGGCACTTCCTTCCAGCTAGATAAATAACAGGAGCTTTGTGTGATTGCTCTTCTGATGTGAGGCCAAGGAGCCGGGCCCCTTTGCCTTTTTAATTTCTTCCTGGCAATGTCATTCCTGTGAGTCTGTGATGTCCAATATCATGGTAACAAAGTAAACAAGAAAAAATGCATTATGAAGATCAAGGAAAATCCAGACTAAACAAAAGAAAACTCTTTGTTTGCCATTGGTGTATGTAAAACAACAGGGGTGATTAAAATTTTATAACAAGGGCTTTCTCTCTTTTTAATTATGAAATTGTGCTTTCATTGAAAAGCGGTTTCAGTGTCCTCAGAAGGGGAGTCTTTGCTGCTCTTGTGGCAGGTTGAGTAGGACAAGAGTTTCTCCCCAATGGATTAGGCTGTAAATTAAATATCATGGTCAGAACCAGCTTCAAAAGTCGCTGAATGGCCAACACTAAAGTTCCTCTCAGGAAGAGGATTTCCATGCAAGACCTGGCCAAATCCAGGGCTTTGGAGTCGCTGGAGGGTAGAGTACGGAGATGTTTGTGTTCTGAGCCTCACGAGGCGTTTTTCCCACAGAGCTAGTCTCACATCTGCACTAAGCACATTTGATTAGCTTTACGAACTCCTAGGAGCTGCAGGTGCCTATAGGACTGCTGGCAGTCCCAGCAGCATGAGCACCCCTTGGGTTCCCCATCCTTGCAGGCACGAAAAGCTCTTCTAGCATTTGGGAGACAAGTTGCTCAGGGCGCAGAAAAATGGAATATTTTTCTCTGCTCAGCATTCACTTCTGGCCCACACCAGCCAGGTCTCGGCCACCTCAGAGCACATCCCAGCCCCTCAGTTTTGCCCACTGGCTTTCTGATGCCAGGAACTCCAAATCACAGGGCATTCACCAGCATCTTCTGCTGAAAGCAAGGGCTAGCTGGAGGTCCAAATCACCTCCAATAGCCACAAAGCTGGCAGTGCTGACAGGGAGCCCCTGTCCATCGCTGCAGTAGGAGTTACTGCACATTCATCAAAGATTATGCTTCAATTTTCTAAATCTTTAAAAACATAACCGGTACTTGTAGTTCCCCTGAGAGGGGAATGCAGTCACCAAGCTTTGGCCAGATCATCCTGCTGAGTAACATGGGGAAGGCTAATGGGGGAAGGGCCAGTTTGATTATTCTACTAACGACTGAACACTTCTGGAAGCATCAGTGACTGCGGAAGGCCTGAACGTCTCTGGCAGGCAGGCACCTGGGCTGTCTGCAGCAGGGGGAGAGGTACAACAGGCTGTCCTTCCTTACAACAGCTGTCTTTCCTTACCAAAGACTAAGTACAGCGTGCCAAAAATCAGGTCTTCTCTCTCCGATAAGGTGGAGATGAACACTGAGGCGTTGGAGGCATTTCCCATCTGCAAAGCAAGACACAAATACAAGTGAGAGTGTATTCTGGCTAACGAAGGAGTGCTCAGCTTCCTCGGTTCCCGGGGGGCACAGCTCTGCAGCACGGCCTTGGCATGGTGCTAGGACCGGGCCAGCAGCGTGCACCCCACCGGCCCCACCACCGCGGGACGCGGCTTCATTAACCGCGTGCAGCACTGACCTGACCTGCTGCGCAGGGGCCGATAATAGGCTCGGGCTGGTAATCTCACTTGATTACCATTTCTTCATTTACAGGTTTTACTGATAAGCATTAGCCTTTGAATCTAAATTTTCTTTGCAAGTCCCAGACATGTGCTGACTGCAGCAGGCGCTGGGTGTTTGGCTGTGGGGACTGGCTGCTCGGACCTGGAAGCTTTGTGTTCTGCAAAGTCTGCCCCCGCTGCCTCTTCCAGGCTTGCCCCATCCTTCACCTGCCTCCGCCTGTCCCTGTGTCCACATCAGCAGAGAGACTTGGCCCAAACTCTTGGCAATGCAGCCAAGACCTGTTCATGAGCCATCCCCGTGGGGTATTAATTGCCTCTACTGTGAGACGCGCCCTGTGTGTGCTGAGAAGGGCTCACGCAGACGAGGGGACTTGCGAGAAGCTGTTCACCAAAACCCGGCCCAGCAGACCACACAGCTGGGACAGAAAGGAGTTGTCACCCCAACCATCACTGCTCCTGGCTGGGACCTTCCTTCCCCAACTGCAACTGAATCTGATCCGTGCTGCCAGCAGTGCAGGCGATGAAGAACTTGAGGGGGAACACATGTATTAACGACAACAAAAAAAAATAGCAGTAAAAAGCCATTCCCTTTCTCAGGGTGCCCGACTCAATCATTGAGTTTTAGCGGCCAAATTAGTTTCCCTGTTATTTCATGCAGCGGAGCCAAAGGCTCCCAAGTGCTTAGGAAGTTAATAGAGGGTAGCAGAGCAGAACAGCAGACGTGTTTCAGTATGTTCACTCCCTTCACTGATAACAAATAAATGGAAAAATATTTTGTTCAGGTGAAGAAAAAAAAAGGGGGGGCGAGAGAAAATAATGGTTTAATTATACGTTTCAATAGCTGTTAGCTTGCTTGCTGGGAGGTTTAATGCACGCAGTATTCCTGCCTCCTTCCCCAAGGTCCCTACCTGCACGCTGCAGGAGAACTGAACACAAGTTCACAAGCAAGGCAGCGGGGCCAGCCACGGCACGGTTCACCCCTGGCAAGCGGCGACAGGCTGCTTATTCCTGCCCCACAGCCTGGTCTTCACGGGGCCATGCTGCGAGCTGGAACAGGGAACAGGCTTAGTGTGACGTGGATGAGGTGAATATCGATAACATCCCCAGCACACATCTCTACCTGACCTCTGACTGCCGTGAGGTGGCTTGGGAGCTACCGCACGGGCCAAGAGCCACAGGAGACGGAGCGTTTCCTTCCAGGAGCGCTGCTGACATGGACTTCACAAACAGAGCAACTACCCTCGTCATCTGCACCCGGGTGAAAATGCCCACCTCACATCCAAGGCTGCATTCAGACAGATGCAGCTAATTACTCAAAGTAACAAGTAAATTAGCCTTGAGTGTAAATGTATTTTAAGACACTAATTGGTGTTAAACTGCCAAAAGATCCTGCCAGTAGTTCTTCATTCTCTGTGTCACCGGCCCACACAGCCAAATACCAATGGACCATGGTTCCTCTGGCCTGCTTTGTGGCTTTCTTGGGTTAGGTGGGCACACAACCTATGGGATGTTTACAGCTCACACGGTCCCACCTGCTCCTTCTCAGTGAGCCTATCTCAAGCATCTGAGGTTAAGCAATCAAATGTTTTTATGGTCGGTGCCTACATACCATGAGTATGATGGAGTTGCCTCTGCAGGCCAGGCAGGATGCGGGGTAGTTTAGTCAACGGGAGTTGCAATGGTCATCCATGGTTCTTGGTTCACTGTGGTGAACTTCAGGCCCCTCTGGTTCCTGCTCCCCTTATGAACAGAGATGGTGGAAAGCAAGAGAACTGGTCTGTGCAAAACAGTGCCAGCAAGCGTGTGCTACACAGAAAGAGGTGCCATGCACTGAAGACAGCAGGAGCAACAGCAAGCCAGGTTTTGGCTCAGTCGCTTGCTCGCTCTCGTAGACATGGCCAAAGCCCTTGTGCTGCTGGCAGACTCCCACATCCTTGGGACATGTTTTGCCCAGGTTACTGGTTTGACAGTTTGATGCAAATGTCATTTTAAATTAAGCTCCATTTACATCACCCAGCTAAACCAACAGAGGCTCTCCGGAAGCTGTGTGGCACACCTGCCCCCTTCCCCAGCTCATTTATTGGCTTTTGGTGATGAGAAAGAGACACCGTACTGGTTTGAAATGCCCCATCCTCCTGCCTGGTCTGGGAAGTCTGGTCTGTGGCACCGTATGGACACTCTGAAGGCAAAACACGCACAGCCAGGAGGACTAACCACTTCTGTTTGCCTTTCCTAGTACAAAAGAGCTTCCTGCCACCATCTTTCACTTCGGAGAAATGACCACCACACCTGGGATTTTTCCAGCCTTTTGTTGTGCCAAACAAAGCATTCATTTAACCACAGCATGTGCTCTACCAAGAAACCAAACTCCAGCTAGTATCTGCCAGCTTGGAAGAGGCTGCTAGCCCTTGGGGTTTGATATGCAAGCAGCTACGGGGAAAAGCGCCGAGCAGTGCGATTGCCTGGGCAGGCTGACGGCCACGCAGCTGGTTTGCTACTCGAACGTATCAAATGTCCCCTGTCTTGTTAGCAGTGTGTGCAAACACAGGACGGCAGCTTCTCATACATCATTACTTGTATTTATGTACATACAGTTATGATGTTCAGCCTTAAAAATTCATTAGCTTTCAGTAACTGCCTGCTCAAATATGTAAGGAAAATATTAATACTTCCATCTTAGAGGCTTCCTACTTTAAATAATATAGTGTTGGTGTCAGAGCAGTAACTTGACTCAGTGGGCTTCTCCTTGCCAGCCCAGCACACCCTTTGCAGGTGCGCACCCCCTGATCTGCTTCTCCTGATGCTTTCCTGGCTGGTGGACGTTGCGCTCTCAGTTCTGCTTTGGCACTGGGGCAGCCTTGGACCACATCATGCCATCTGAATGTCCTTATTTGCATGATATAGTTCAGCTGCACCAGTTTGCTTTTCTTAGCAAGTACAACTCACAAGGTGCTTGCTTTACACCCCCCCTGCCCTCTCCCTGTTCATCTTGCCTGGTCGCAGTGCAGAGGACCAAGCCCTGTTAGCATGGTCCCACAGCAGCAGATGCTGCTCACGAGAAGGCTGTGAGAAGTCACTGTAACCTCCACCTGCTCACTCAGGCTTTCTAGCTGCTCTAGGCAGTGGTCAAACTCCCTGCCCATCCCCACAAATGTCCACGCAACATAATGACCAGGGCGCGCCAGGTTGGAGCCTGAGCAGCAATGGGCCAAGATCTACCCTGAGCTCTGCTAGAGGGAAAAGCCAGGAAATTATCCCAGCTAACCTGAACTTGGGAAGCTGCACGCCATTCCTCAGCCTGCACCGGATACGCAGAGAAGCAATTCTCTGCCTGATCTATTTGCACTCCACCACACTGACAGCATCTCACTCCGTCTGCTCGGCTCACCACCTGCGCGCAGGCTGTCACTTACAGGTTTACGGTGAAGGCGACTGTCCCCTCTCTGTGTCCTCAGCATGGCTGGTGGCACCTGCAGCTCTGGGAAGCTCCTCCCTGCCGGTGTCCAGCCAGGGTGGCCTTTCCCGTTTGCTCCCTGGGAGCTTGGGGAATCAAATCAACAGGAATCTTGAGCGAAGCCCATGAATCCCAAACAGAGGTGACACCAGGCAGCTTTAAGCTGTCCCTCCTCACCCCGGGCTGCACTGGGCCCATCTTTCAGCAGATGTTCAAGCACTGGTAAAACTGTGGTTACCTGTTGTGGGAGCTGGGTGGCCCCAGGCCCTGTGCCTTTGGTGTGCTCCCTTGGCAAGGGCAGCCTGAAGAAACCAGCACTCCTGCGAGGTTACACCCCAGTGCAAGCCGGGCTCTGGGCATCGAGTACACACGGCTTGGTTGCACAGAGACCACCAGATCATTTACGAGGGGAGCACAGTGGCTCTGGGGGTGGGAGATCATTGTTTTCTCCCTTTACGAGATCAATCACTTCAATAAAAGGATGTTCCTTGATAGCTGGAACTGACCCTGCGATGTGAGCCCTTCACGAGCTTTCACACCCAGGATTCAAGCTGAATCTCTCCCTTTACTGACTGTCCAGGGGAGATTTACGTTATCCCTTGAGATTTTCACTGACAATCCCAACTTGTTGGGCAGTGCTGGAAATCCCTAGCAGGAAAAAGCGAAGCATTTCCCAACCTTTCTTCACCTGCTCTGTGTGAATCTTGAACCTAGCCTCAAATCCTTGCCACACGACAGAGTGACCCATAAAGAACAGCAAAATAAGTAGGGCTTCTGTTCAGATTTTGTTTAAAACCTTGTGAGCCATTTTATCTTAAGAAAAAGCAGCAATGGCAAATCTGGGCTTTAGCAGAAGACAAAAGTTTGCCGGCTGCAAGACAGACAGCTAGGGGATCTCAGGCTTTAACCGCAGGGAGCAGGCAGCACTGACAGGATGCTGCAGAGAAGTTACCAGATGAGATTCCTCCATCACAAGGAAGAAGAAAAGGTTGGAGCCCTCCCTTTTTCAGACCACCGTCTAAAAGGTTTGTCAGGAAATGGGCTTTCCTCCCCACCAGCACATGCAGGAACAGGCAGGGCAGGGTGACAACATCACTCAGATGCATATTCATAAACGCCAGGGTGAAAAAGCTGCTTCAGAGTATTTAATTTCACAGCTAACGAAAATCCAATCTCAATGTGCTTTCCATGATAAACGTCCTTAGGAGCCCACCTCTCCCTTCCTTGTGTGCCAAAGCATTTTAATTGACGATAAGGTTAAATTTATCAGAAAACCATGAAGTTATCAGGCCCACAGTATGACACTGAGGATGTGGAAAGGGAAGGAGGGAGGAGGTTTTGCTACATATTCATCAGCTTCTAAGCTTCTCTTCAGAATTTCTTGAGAAAGTGATTCTTTCTTTCCCCTTAACCACAAACAGATAAAAACTGGACAGAGATTTGGGATAAAGGCACTCAGCATCAGCCTAGCTCTGCCTGGGGCACCGAGTTACACCCCTTGCGCATCCAAGCACCCTCAGCGTTGTCCGTTGCTCTGACCACCCCTACGCACACCAGGCTGCAAGGAAGGGAGCTGCGGTTTCTGGTGACGAGAGCCCTGCAGCAGTGCAAGCCGGGTGAGACCCCGCCAAGGGGTCAGAGTGCTGGAGATGTCCCAGGCTGCAGAGCGGCACCCAGGAGTGGGACGGGGAGTCCCTCGCCCTGGGGGCAAAGCTGGTGCAGAGGAGCAAATCCAGCGGGAGAGGAGGACGTGGAGGTGCTGGGGGCTGGGAGCCCCCTCTGTACTATGGGTGGGCAGGAGGACGGAGCGCTGGTGGTGAAAGGGGGCTGCTGGGTTCTTCTCCTCCAGAGAGCACCCTGGATGCTAAATGCTTCACAGCACAGTGAAAATAATCTCCCTTACTCTGCTGTGCTCTTGGGAGGGTAAAGAGTGTCCACGGTACAGGGACAGGTGATTTATACCTCCCTGTACCAGACCTAGTGACTCTGGCCATGAGAATGATGTCCTTCATTAACCTAATTGGAAACAACCTTTATTTAGGGCTGAGCAAATCATTCCTGAAATTCTCATAATGCACAGTTCTCCCCCAGGGCATATTTCATTCTTCCTCAAGAGCCCTTGGAAGCAGACGTGCTGAACACAGCACATGCACACCACCTCCACCGGGTGCTTCAGCGAAGCACGCGCGTCTTAAGAACACGGAGCCTGGGAAAAAGGAGCAACTGTGGCCACACAGCTGCACTGGTGACGAGACAGGGCAAGGCTCAGCATGAATGGTCTGGAAGGAGTTGTTCCCGCTCCTCAGCGTGCATGCACACACGCAGCAAAGGAAGGAGAGAACTGGCAAAGCTTGCAGGACACTGTTTCCCTCAGATCACTGGCAGGTCTCCATCCTGCAATACATCAAGGGAGCTACAAGTGTCCTGTGAGCTCAAGCTGGCAAAAGGTAACAATCACCCAGGGGAGAGGAACTTCTATTTCTGACATATTACTTGGGATAGGCCTTATTTTTATAGGTGTGCTTGAGCTATTTGTAAAGCACACATCTCTCACTGTAATCACAGAAAACGATAAAAATGCATCTCTTGCACTGACAGACACGCTGATGTCATTGACACATGGACAACAAATCAGTTTTATAGAAATATGGAGAGCTATCATTTTTGCATCTGAAAATAAATCATAAACTCGATCCTCTGTACTTATGGCAGCTACGTGCAGCCTGCAGTCAAGTGAAGTTAGGATCAGTACAAAAACTATTGCAAAAATCTCAGCCTTTCCCCCGCTGCTTTCAGTGGGGGCTTGGAAAGCCTCTGCCCCCCGACGCAGCAGGAGGTGGTGCCTGTGTCTGAGCTCCTCTGCGAGGGGATGCTGGGGCCTCTTCGCGCCTGGCCCCAGGAGGTGCTTACATGGTCTTTACCCTTCTGGAAACAAACCAGCGAGTAACCTGCTCCCCTGCCAGTGCACAAACCTGTACTGGTTCTGCTCGCCTGCTGGAAACCTGCCCGAGGCCTCCCCCAGTCTGAGCCGCTCCCTCCGGTGAGTGTGCGGCAGAGGGGGAATCCTGCTCCAGCCTCCCCCTCTGCTGTCATGTTCAGTGGAGGGTCACAGGCTGCAGAAGCGCCAGTGCAGGTACTAAACACGTCCACACTCATTTCTGACAGAACCAGCTGCTGGAGTGTTCTTCCAACTCAAAGACATTTCAAAAACATTTCCAAAACGTGACTATGCTCAATCAAGACTAAATTTGTCACCCCTCTTGGAAGGGACTTCAGATGAGACTGTCTCATCAGGGGCTGCCCAGCTGGCACAGCGCAGCCCTTTAAAATCAAACTGCTTGGCCACGTAGTCTTTGGGCATACAAAGCTGCTGTTGAATTTGATTAAAGCTCTGTTGCTCAGACTCTGTTCTGAGACGAGACAGACTGTGAAAGCTCCTTTCCCCTCAATTTAATCAGACTTCAAAATGAGATGAAGTTTTCCAAGCAGCTGCTGCCACAGGTACATTACCAGGAAGCCCTCGTGTTCTGCATCCCAGACCCTACTCTTGTGTCCACCGGAAGAATCAAACCTAAGCTGACGTCCGATGCCCACATCTGGCACCTGGGAGGACACCGGCATGGCTGGACTGCCCCGATCACACGCACTCTGCCTACCTGAAAAACCATACATTTTATTTCGTGTGATTGTTGGTTTTGCCCTGTTCCTCCCCAGACTTTTCTTCAGCCAACGTGCCACAAAGCCAGAGCCGTTCTTGGAGAGGAGGAGGAAACCTGAGGAGCCTGGACACTCAGCTGACCCCCAGTCTCTTTCCATAGTAAATAGCAGGAATCGATTCCCGCAGTTCCTAGCCCAGGGAAGCTCAGACACTGCTGCCTGCCTGGCCAACACAGCAACCCTCAGAAGTCACAGCAGAGCAAGGGAGCACAGCGGAGTGCCCGCTCAGTCTCTGCAGGAGGGACTGCAGCGGAAGGCAAGGCAGCCCTTGGTCCCCGACCTGAAACCACTCTGTCGGTTACAGAGTTTCCCTGTGCCAGCGCTGCCCACCCCCACTGCTTACAGACAAAACAATTCTGCTTTCGGCCCCCCCGGCAGCCACCCAGGGCTCCCCAAGTCCCTTTGAGACGGGGCGTAACCCCCTGCAGACGCGCACCCCAAAGCTGTCGGCGAGGCGTGCCGCTCGCACACGCGCAGGGTGGGGAACAGCGGGGCACCCACGGCTGGCACTGCCGGTCCCCCACGGCCCCGGTACCGGGCTCCACCGCCCCGGGGCACGCAGCTGCGGGGCCAGGCGCCCTGCCCTTCCCGCTCGCCCACGGGGACCGCGTCCCTCCCCCGCGGCCGCGTCCCCTGCCCTCACCTTACCTTCCCCGCGGCAGCCCCCGCCGCAGCCCGCTCCGCTCTCCGCCGCCACAAGCACAAACTTACCGGGGCTCCGCGGGGCGGGGGGGGAGCGCGGAGGCTGCCACCGCGGTTCAGCACCGACGGCCGCGGACAGCTCCGCCCCGCCCTGCCCGCCCCGGCCCCCGGGCTGGGAGGGTGCGGGACGCCGTCCCCACAGGCGGGGCAGCCCCTGTGCTCGGCGCGGACACCCGCCTCTCCCC
>Ga0065711_1001971_pt1 | contig 37782 bp, 40 predicted proteins | sample Hoacrofraction12_FD_59098 | JGI IMG/M metagenome (GOLD analysis project Ga0065711, IMG submission 59098) | Hoatzin crop microbial communities from Cojedes, Venezuela - Epithelial fraction 12 v2 (version 2) | ecosystem: Host-associated > Birds > Digestive system > Esophagus > Crop | place...
GGGGGGGGGGGGGAGTAGTTGGGAGGCAGGGACAGGCTCTGCCCCGTCACCCCCTCAAATTATAGGCGTGTCAGTATATCACCAACTTAACAGGCTGCCCTCCAAGTCAAGGGCATGGGAGCAACGTGGCTGCCTGCGAGCATCTGCTGCGGGGACAGGATGGGGCTGGAACCCATCTCAGGGTGGCTTACTGGGCTGCAAGGGGACCCACAGCAAGCCCCTGACTCGCTGGCAGTGGGGTGGTCCCTAGGCTCTTGTCTGACTGCCAATGGTGAAGGCAAAGTCCCATTTCCAGGCTGGTCCTGTCTCTCAGAACACGGCCAGATCCTTCACTGAGGACCCAGAGGAGCAGAAGGATGGGGTGCAAGAGCTGCAGTCCAGTGCAGGATCATCCTCCAGGTTTTGCAGGGAGCTGGGATGTGTGGCGGTGGAATGAGGCAAAAGCCTCTCCAGCGCTCCCCCAGTGCCTGTGCAGGGCTGGTGCTCCCGCTCATGACTGCATCCCAGTTTCTGGTATGGATGAAGCAATCAGGGCATGGCGCAGATCCTGAAAGTGTCTAGGACATCAGACCCCAGCTCTCTTATGGACTCCCAGACAGCCACAGGGGTGTTCCTGTGAAACTCCCACCTTCTTTAGTTCCCACTGCCGTTATTTTCTGGCAGCTAAAGAAGGTATTTGGCTCCAGACCTCTCCATCCCAAGAGTTGATGCAGAGCGTGGATAATCAAGGCAGACTTTGGCAATGCAGCTACACAGCTCCTCCTTTTCACCCTGTCCCACCGGGACAGCAGGAAGCCCAGCTCAGGGGACTGGTTCAGCAAGGGACAAAAAGTGAACCTTGTGACAGCAAACAGGACCAGAGGCCAGGCCTGTTGGTCGATGTCCTACAGCTGCCAGCCGTGGATGCGCAGTCATATGCTGGATGGCCAAGGAGGAGGAGGAGGAGGAATGGTGCGGAGGCAGTCATTCCCCACACTCAGTCCAGCCATGGCCGCACGCATTGTGCAGGCAGCAAGAGAGTCCCAGGGTCTCCTGCTTGGCTGCGGGTCTGCTGGGGAGTGTGCTGGGCCCCAGTGCCTCATTTCGCAAGCCCCGCTGAGGAAGGGCTGGCTGTGGGCCACAGAGTCTGCAGAACTGCAGGCATGGTCCCTGGCTCCCACTGGCTCTTGGTCATTTGTCCACAGCCTGGCCAGTCTTGGCTGCATGGTGTGACAAGACCCATGGGATAGAGGGCAGCTCAAGGATGTGGGGGGAAGGAGGTATATCACACTCCAGGAGATCACCCAGGCTGGAGGGACAGAGCTGTAGGATTCCCCCAGGAGCGTTTCTGCCGTGACATGTTGGCTGAAGCCAGGGACCCCACTGGTGCTGGGGAGACCCAGCTGCTCCCCAGGACTTGTGTGTTTTGGAGACGAGGCAGTGGGTTGGAGGAGGCTCCAGTTTCGCTGCCAGGGCAGAGCATGCGTGGCAGCGGGAAGGTCCAGCTCTCTCCCTGAGCTTGCCCAGGCTCATACCAGCACCCATCAGAGAAGCTGGAGCAGAGAAGGGAGCATGTGGCTCTGGCCTTGGTCCCCGCTGTCCCGCTTTGGTCCGTCTCCAGCCCAGCGTGGGTTGCAGCCGGGCACCGACGTGCTTCCTTGGGGGAAACCTGCACAGGCAGCCTGCCCGGCTGGGAGCCACGAGGGAGGAGGGCAGGGACGGAGGCAGTGCAGACGCTTGGCTCGCTCTCAGCATTTCTCTATTTTTCTCTTGGTGAAGCCTAGGGAGGCGTTTCTGCTCCGCTCTGCGGAGCTGCGTCAAGCCCAGGAGAAGTGCCGTGGTGAGACGGGACCGCAGCCCGTCCCAGCCCTCCTATTCCCCTCTCCCTTCCAGGTCCCTGTTACGCTCTCCTTTTCCAGCTCTCCTGGCGGCCCATGTCCCTCTCATCGAGGATTCATTGTCTTGTCAGCTTCTAGTTAGCCGGCATGCGTGCGAATCATAAATTACCCCACCCAGGCCTCTGCTATGCTTCAGCACAGACAAAAAAATTGCACTCCATCACCGTGTCTCCCGGCTTTTAGTGGTATTGATCAATGCTGCTCCCTTCCCGCCCCCCCCCTTTTCATTTTAACCGAGCCGGTTAAGTGCAGTATCTTATTTTGTGCTGGGACAAATGAAAAGAATATTAGCAAGGGCTGAAATATATCTCTTTTTTATCTCTCTGCTACTTTTTTATTGAATCTTTCTGAGTAGGTGGCTTTCCGCAGGATGACAGCCTCATGACAGGCTCCTCATTAGAGCCAAGACAGTAATTGTGATGCATTTCCCTGCGCGGCCTTTTCACTTCTCCCCCCCCTCCTGCCTTTCCTCCTCTCTCCTTTTCCCCTGATTTGTAAAGCGATTGGATGTACAGACTCACTCAGTTTCTTAAATTATTGCCCAGCTCAATCCATCTTCCTCTGCCCTGCGCCGGGCAGCTGTGATCTCCGCAGATGGAGAAGCTGGGGCCGGGACTGCGAGCGGTGGGGTCAGATGCATGGAGGAGTTCCTTGCCTCTTCCCACCACCGGGCTGCCAACTTCCATGAGAAATGGGGTGCCAGACCCGACGGGACGTGCAACAGTCTCTGAAGAGCCCAGGGTGCTGCTTGAACACGCGTTTTTACTCAGCGACCCATGGCATCGCCCCAGCTGACATTAGCTATGTGGCAGCAGCACTGCACCAGTCTGCACCAGTCCTCCCCAGTATCCAGCTTGCCTGGAGAGGCAGCTACAAGAGCAACTCTTTTCTTTGCAAGGAAATCAGTATTTTAGCAAGCTTTTCTGCCTCAGATCCCTCTGTAGTTTTCAGCCGCGGGAGAAGCAGGTATATTTGCTAAGCTCCCCTACCAGAGAGCAGTGCTGGGGATCAGGCCCTTGGTGAGGATGCCAGGGGCTGTGTTCAGCTCTTTGCTGCGCCCCAGTTTGCTCATGAAGTTGTAGAGATCCCCTGGCCCTCTCTTACATCAGCTGTATAAAACCGTCTGTCAGCCGCCCCTGCCCTCCTCTCTTTTGGGTTCAAGACAGGAGTGGCCCTGTGCCCGTGCCATACCCAGCACAATCTGAGTCCAGCTCCTGCCAGTGCCCAGCGGCAGCTTTCTGCTGTGGTGCAGGAGTGGAGAAGTGACTCCTAAAAGCCTTTTCTTACTTGAAAAGCCACTTTTCCAGACCTCTGCTCCCTCCCTGCATGAACAGACCTTCGAAACACACATGCTCCGTGGAAGGGCAGGTCTGCTCGAAGCAGGGTGATTCCTCGGTGATCTGGGTGCGCTCACTGCACTGTGGGATGTTTGCAGAGTTAGGTCATGCTGTGGATGTGGTTACAGCCAGATGCTGAACCAAGCTGCACCACGTGAACCTGGAGTCACCTCACTGCCCATCGCCGTCCCCAGCATCTGGCTCTCCATCGCCCTGTGTGGAGCAAGTGCAGACGGGGCTGGAGCCAGGGCACCTGGTCCTGGGCAGCAAGCCGAGGTCTGCATCTCACATAGCTGAGGTCTGCAACTCACACAGCCAGGCAGGAGCCAGAGCGAGGGGAAGGACCTGCTGGAAGGAGCAGGACATGCCCTGACCTCGAGCCATCCTCCTGCACAGGTTTTTGGGGGCCATGTACCTTTTGGCCCCAGTTGAAACCATTAGGATCCAAGGTGGCGCCCAGCAGGCAGGATGCAACCCCATGGGGGTGGCGCTGGGCACCAGTAATGGCACCAGTAATGGCGCTGGTAAATAACAGGGAGATGGGAGAGAGATGAACAGCGTTATACCTGCTCCCTCACTTTATCACCCAATACTTTTTGCCTCTGCTGTTATTCCGGGGTGCTCTGCACTGACACATGAACCATCCCCGCCTTCCTCATCCCGCTGCTGTCATCCTCCCCCGGCTGCGGTGCAGCCCTTTGGCTGCCACTTACTGTCAGGGCTCTGCAAGCCTCATCGGCTGCAGCACGGGCTCGTCAGGAGAAGAGCGAGCATTTGGCTATTTCCAAGCTAATATGGGGCTTTCTTTGAATTATTGTTTTTTGAGCTGGAAGGAAAGGAGGCTTGTCACACGAGATATCTGCTATCAGTACACAAATAACAGCAAGCCCATCATCGAATGGAAAATAATCGCCGCGGAAACCAAGTTGTGGGGGAGCCAGGAGGGATTATTACAGGCGCTGGCAGTAGCGATGCTGTCAAGGAGCCTGTGTCAGCACTTCCATTACCACCCACCTGGCTTCAGCGCGGCCCCGAAGCAGCACACAGGGCCGCGGGGCCCCAGCATGGGGTCATTTCTATTCAGAAGAGTTTCAGATCAACTGGCTTTGATTGGGTTTAAATGATGGAGTGTTTAAGAGGGAGAGAGAGGAAATAGGAGGGTGAGATAGAGGGAGGCATCTTGGAGGAGGGGGAGTTTGTTACTCAGATGAGTGGAAAACAGTTTGAGATAGGAGAAATCAAGAGTTGGGAGAAAAGAGCTGGTCCTCCTGGGGCAAGTTTCAGACAGCCATTTGGAAGGACAGCGTGGGGAGAAGATGACCTGAAACCTGGGCAGATGCCCTGCGGTCTGCCCAGCAAAGGGGCTGCAAGGAAAGAGCAAGCACATCCCTAGTGGGGAACGTGCCCTCACCAGGGCTCCCTACCCACTGCCACTGCCTGTGCCATCCACGGTGGCAGTCCCTGGGGAGAAACCTGGCTGTGCGATAAGCCATCAGTGGAGCTGAGCAATTAATTTATAAATTTATTTCACTCATTTGGCAACTTGCTGAGCTCCTGGGTGGGGCGAGCCCTCACACCTTGTAAACTTTGCCATTCAGAGTGACCTGGGAGCATCATTTACTCCGTGCTAACATAGTGATGAGGGGCTGTATACATCACGTGCTGTCATGGCTGTTGGTGAGCTGGGTCCCTTTTTTTCTCACTTAAATGCTCTCCAAAACAGCATTTCCCGTTCTGCTTGTGAGGGGAAAGCTCTCCCTTCCAAGTGACCCGGTAGAGCTGTCAACCTTCCATTCCAGGGCACAGACACGGGATGGGAGCAGGGATGGCTTCATGCCTTCACCCTATGTAGTGCCACGCTTCCATCCCCGGTACCTGAGCCCAGCTCCCAGCCTGGAGCCCAGGTCCCATCTGCAGTTGATTCGCAGTGAGTCAGGCCTGACTCAGGGGACTCAGGGCAATTATACCGGGTCCATATCAGTGTAACGGAGCACAGGACCTGGCCCTCGATTCCCCAGTGGGATCAGGAGGGTGCGGTTCGGTCCCCGCCTGGGCTGAAGTCCGTTTGCAGATGCCCTCCGACGGAGCCCGTGGACAAATTCCTCCACGCAGGGGTGCGTCTGCGCATCGAGCCCTCTGCTTTCAGAGCAGGAAATATTCGGTTTCAACACTTGGAGTTAAACATTTCCACGGAGCCCAGGAGACCATGCAAACAGCGGGAGCACCAAGGCTCTGCCTTTTCATCTCTCTGGCACTGGTGAGCGGGGAGTCGGCAGTGGGGGAAGCACGGCAGAGCCGAAGAGGGTAAACACTGGAGCTGAGCCTACCGAGTAACCAGAGAGCGAAGAGGAGAGAGAGGGGCAAGGAAAACAAAAACACAGCTGCCAAAAAACAAAAGCCTGAAAAGAGCCATTCAGGGTCTCCCAGGAGCGGGTTTGGCACAGGGCAGGGAGGGAAGAGCGGGGAGCGCTCGCTGCTGGGGCAGGCGTGGGTCCAGCCTGCTCGGGGATACGGAGACTTCGTCTTCCCCTGGGCAAATCAACACCCTCTGCTCCCTCAGGTCGGGTAGGCACCTACACCACAGTGCAGCATCCTTTGATTTTTTGTGGGGACCAGAACGTCCCTGCTCCATGGAGGAGAGGAGGGATGTACGCACCTCCCTCCACCTTTGCATCCACAAACAAAACCCGAGGACTCGCAACGCCCGTCCTCCCCCTCCCCACAACCCCATGCCACAGAGCTGGGTACCGCTGCCCAGCGTGACACACCGCAGCGTGGGCACGTGCCAGGCTCTGGGGCTCACTGCGGATGCGGATGCCGCTGATCTGGGGAGACGCATCCTGCCGGCAGCCTCTGCGGCACTGCGGGCATGCAGCAGGTTTCGCAGACCTGGGGAAGGTTGCGTAGGTGTCCTGCTGGCACGGGACATGATCCCTTCCTTCTGCCTGTCACTCCCACTTAGCCCTGCTCCTGCAAAAGCGCAGTTGTCAGCCCCTTGGGCCAGAAGCCGGGGCTCCTTCTGTCTCCCGCTTTGCAATCTGTACGTCAGGGACTTGGCTGCGTGTCCGGGTCCCTATTCTCCTGGATCTCTGGAAGCCCTTGCTTCAGTGCAAGCACCAGCCTCCCGCACTCACTGGAGCAAGGGGATCTTCCCCGCTGTCACGGGGATGCAGGGTGACAGCTGTCACGTCCCTCCTTGACACAAATTCGTCACCATATCTTTGGTGTAGCTGGTGGGTTAGGCCATTGCTGCTCATTTCTGCTGCTGGCCTGGGTTGAGGTTGGGAGTGGCCATGGAAGGCAGCGAGGCTCCTACCCATAGCCTGAGATACCTCCCAGCTGTTGAAATCCAAAGTCACCTCTGCTTAGGAACATGCAGCCCATGGAAAAGCCCTGAAGAACAAGCAGGGAGCAAGGACCTGGGTGTGCAGGAGGTTAAAAAAGCCACCAGCTTGGTGCAGCAGAGCTGGTCCCCAGGCAGGACCTCAGCTGCACCTCCTGGTCTGAGGCTGCCCATCCCAGCGCTGCGGTCCAGCACTTCTCCATCACCTCACCTGGCAAACAAACACCCCTGGGCTCCCCGGAGAGCAGAGACCTGGGGATGCTCAACCTCTGGTTCACCCTCTGGTGCTGCCGAGAGCATTCCTGTCCCACCAGCCCAAGCTGTGGGTGGCAGGTGGGGGGGGCTCGTAGGCTCCACGGCAGTGGCCTGGGCTGGGAGCAGGGATGCAGCGCGGTAGGGCGGAGGGCAGCCTGTTTACCCGTCCATCTGCACACCCCACAGTGGGGATCCAGCAGGATTTCCTGTCCGCTCAAAGGCTGCCTATTTATTTTGGGAGGGAGACTCAGACAGCTCCATTGTTTTGGAGCGAAGTTGGGGTTATAAATAGCAGGTGGTCGGGGACGCTCCTGGGCTATTTTGGGCCTCCGCTACACAAAAGTGGAAAAGCTCCAAGAGGAAGGTGGAATTACTGAAATGCCGACCTTTCCCGCAAGGGTCAGCGGGAGCTGGTGGTGTGGGGTTTGGTTGGGTTCTGGGCATTATTTAAACACGAGGGATGGAGGAGAGATGAAGATGTTCCCAGTTGCATGGGCTGCATGCTGTGTCCTCCCCGGCAGAAGGGCAATGGGGATGAGGAGCTGACATGCCTGGGGTCTGCCGAGGCTCTGCCTGTGAGCCATCGGGAGCGGCTCAAGGAGGAGAGACTGGCTGGGTTCTCTTCTGGCTCTGCAACTGGAAGAGTTCCCAGTGGCTGGAGAAGCTGGGGAGGTAGGGGATGCCCCATAGCACTGGCCTGCTCTGACTTGTCCCTCGTGCCTCAGTTTCCCCCACCTCCTGTCGGGAGGCTGAAGAAAAGGGCAGGCAATGTCCGACGACAGCCCCGCTCCCTCCAGGCATGTGCACTGTGTCCTGCTGGAAGGCAAGGATGAGCCAAGGTGACTCTCAAACTTATTTCAGACCCTTCCTCTCGTTAAATGCCTGCGCCAGGCGGTTATGCAGTGAGCAGCAGGGACCCAGTAAAGCCGCTCACACCAATGTTTTATACTTTGAGAAGGTCTATTCCTTTAATGGGGATTCATTTAACTGGGCTCTGCCATCGTTAGGAGCCATAAAATGGCACCTTTTGGCTCCTGATTGGAAGGCCACAGTGCACGCAGCCCCTCGTATCCAGCGCCGGCTGCTTTATTGTGCATTACTGCCTCTCACTAGGATTTAACCAATTTGATCCATGTCTAATACATAAATAAATAATCCAGCAGGAGGGTTCACGTTAGATGACAACAGGCAGCTATAAAGCATGTTTTTCCCCGCTGGAGCCATCTGAGCTAGGCTCCGCACGCCCTCTCATGAGCAGAGCTGCTAATACAACTGGGAGAGGGGGGCCTGGAGACCCGCGGGCTTCTCTGTTTTATTGAAACTTCATTGTTTGCTTTAGAGTTTTATTTTATGTTAAATAGGTGCTGTATATTCCTTACAGAGGGGGCAATAAAGTTTCCGAGCTGGAGGAAATTGGCTTAGGAGCAGGGAGTGAACCAGGGAGATGTGGCTGGGCAGTGAACTGGTGGGGACAATTTGGGGTGACGAGGGTGTGAGGCAGCACCCCACTGCCAGGGCAACCCCAGGGCTCAGCCCAGCTCAGGACTGGGGTCTGCAGGCAGCCCCAGATCTCACCCAGGATGATGCAGCCCCAGAGGACTGGGGGTGAGGGTGGCTGTGGGGTCTGGAGCTGCTGGTGGTGCAGGGAGGGCAAGGGGCCCCATCCCAGCCTGGGAACAGGGTGAGCAATCCCAGTGACTGCCAGGGTGGCCACGTCGAGCATCCGGACCTGCTCCCTGCCATCTGCAGCCCAGCGCCATGCTGTCTGCTCTGCCTCCCAACAGTTACGTGCCCATGGAGAATAGCTCTGCCCTTCAGTGGAGGTGGTGCTGACACACCCAACTTCAGGAGTGCTGAGGAGGATGAAGATGGTTCTTCTTCATTTGCTGTTGTTGGTTAATAGGAACAGTGGGTAGTGCTGTGTCATCCATCTGCCCCAAGTCACACCGCCTTGCACCACAAACTGGAAGAGCCCGGGGTTGCACAGGGTCACTCCCAAAATGTGGCTGTTTCTTCTCTCCCCATAAGACTGGAGGGCCCAAGGCTGGGGCAGGGATGCTCTCGTGCCAGTTGCTGTCATGCTGCAGAACAGAGCCTGTCCCTGCCCCAGGGAGAGCGGGACAGGGAGAGAAATGGGGCTACACTGTGAGAAAAACCTGGTTTCAGACCTCAGCTAGGACGGGGACCAGGGCAGAGTGCAGGCAACGCTGATGGCAGCCGATCAGAGCTAAAGCTTTCTCCCCTCTTTTCCTCCCCGCAGGCAAAAAGAAAGCAACTTTGTTTGACAGCCAGGCTCCGATCTGCCCCATCTGCCAGGTCCTCCTTCGCCCCGGGGAGTTGCAGGAGCACATGGAGCAGGAGCTGGAGAAGCTCACCCAGCTGAACATCAGGTAAGCAGCTCCCTGGGGTCCACCAGTATCCCCAGTTAGCCCGCCGGGGCACCCGCAGACAGCAGAGGAGATGGTGGCACCCACAGCTACCAGATATGGGAGATTTAGTGCTAGCCAGTGGGGCAGAAACGTTCCCCTTGAGTTCACCGTAATGGTAAAGACAGGCAGAAGTGCCTCCCAGAGGGCACAGACACCCCTTTCCCGGGGGACACGTGTCTGGATGAGCAGCTCTCACGTTGCTCACATCCCATGGTGGAGCAGGCCTGCAGCAGTGGTGCGGACTGCCCTCAGCTGCCTTCAGCTCCCTTCTGCTTTCCTCAGCACTGCAAAGTCCCCTATTTAAAACAAAAAAATATAAATAATAATTGCATTTTAACTGCTAGCAGCTATTTAGGAAATGGTTGCAGCCAAGGGTTGGCAGATCCCTGCCCCTGCCTTAATAAAACTCAGCAGACTTGGAAAAGAGCATGTTTATTTCAATTATTAATGAATTCCCTGGTCATTAAAAGGTGAGGAAAGGAATCAAACTGCCGACTAGAAGCAAAGTTACGTCACCAGGTGGTAGGAGAGGAGGGAGTGTACGTGTGTCAGTGTGTGTGTGCGTGTGCCAGGGAAAGGGGGTCCACGTGGGTGCCGAATCCATCCCTGCCCGACATGAATCTTCTTTGTAACTGAGTGATGGCCATTGCAGACGAAGGGAGAAGAAGGGAGCTTTAGCTAGAGAAAGAGAGGCCTCCCCAAACGGGTCCGGGCTGAGATCTCCCAAATTTGGCACCCGCAGCCTCCGGCTGAGACCCACATCCCCCACGCATTGCACGGGAAGATGGAGCAGGGGGGAGCAGGGAACAGGCAGCCCATTTATCGCCCGTGACACCCAGTCCCCTTGCGAGCGTAATTTATGGCGTAATTTGGGCTGCATCCAACTTAATAAAGGGCCACTGCAAATTAGTGAACAGGTTTAAATGAACAGAAGCAATTAGTGCTCGGAGGAGCCCATCAAAGAAGTTGGGCCAATATCAGAGTGAAACTGAAACCGCAAGCCAGGAGCAGAGGCTGGCTGGCGCGAGGCGGTGATGGGAAGGTGGCGTTTAATGGGAAAGGAAAGGAAACCCTAAATCATAAAGCATGACAAGGGCCATTGTGGGCCAGCTGACAAATGAAAAAGAATGGCATTATTCCTTTAAATAACAGCAGCAGTTAGAGAGGAGACAGCTCTCCCCAGCTTGCCCTCGCTTCCCTGGCCCGCTCTGCTCGGCCACGCAGGCGGCGAAGAAGAATCAGAGGTCTTTATTAATTATTAAATAACGACTCCCTCCATAGCGTGATAGATAACATTCAATCTAGTGGATGGATTCAGGCGGTGGAGCCTAATCCGTAACCCAGCAGCTCTGCACAGGGACGGTCTCTCCCAGTCTCGGAGGGGAGCGACGCGGGGGCCAGAGGGCAGCAGCAGGCAGGGCGGGCAGGGCAGGCAGCAAGAGTGGGCAGTGGGACATGAGTGGGTCGAGCTCCTGCTCGGTGCCTGGCTCCGGCAGGGGCGGCTCAGTCTAGTGGGTGGCCCCCTCTCGTGCTCCTCCACCTTTCCTTCCTGAGGAGCCGGGAGCAAGAACACGTCAACAAGAGGAGAGAGAAACTAATAATGATCTCAAATAACCCAATAAACATAAAAATAAAATGTAGGCCTATAAACGTGACGGGCACCGGCAGCCCTGGCCGCTCGCTGCCAATACCGACTCGTTACCGAAATGGCTGAGCAGCTGTTACTTATCAGTCTGATGGGGAGAAGCGAACCGGGGGGCTGCTTTCCAAGGGCCTTTTTTTTTTTTAATTTAAAGAGGATGCAGCCAATCATGGCTTGCACTGTTAAGTTTTAATAAACCTTAATGATTTGCAACAAAATCATAATTTCCAGCGCTCGGGGTTAGGAAGGCAGATCCTCTCCTGCCCGCTGAGCCTGCGGCACCAGAGACTCGGCAGGCACGGGCCCAGCTCCTGCCACGGCACCGGGCCTCCCTGTGTGCCAGGGTCTCCCCTGAGGTAGCGCGGCCGCGGGGCTGTGCGGCAAGGTGAGCCAGCTGAGACGCTGCTGTAGGGCCAGACCAGGAGAGGGGAAGAGGCTGGTGGAGACAGGAGGTGGAGAGGCTGCCCCATGCCATCGCCTCCGCCAGGCGTTGGGCACTCCGTGGGCTTTTGGGCGTCATCAGAGCGGGGAGCTGGGCAGTGCTCGGAGGAGGAAGGGATTTATTCCTCCAGGTGATCACAGAAACTTCTTGGGGCTGAGATACAAGGGAGCTGTAGGAACCACCTGGATGGTGCTACTCATGGTCCCAGCTCACTGGGAGCCTGGGGTTGCATCCCACCCGCCCCAAAGCATCCCCTTGCTCAGCTGGGGCAGACAGGGTTTGCTGACCCTCAGAGCCAGGGACAGCCCTTCTCCCCCACAGGCAGTGTCGGTGTGACTGTCCTGGCCTCAGGGCAGGGACATCTCAAGGTCTACCCAGCTGGAGCATCACACAGCCAGGCAGGAGGAACCATGCTGAGCCTCAGGGCAGCACCCACCCATGCCAAGGGGCTGTGCGTGCCCAAGGGATGGACACCGGCCATTGGACCGGAGATGAACATCACTCAGGAGGATCCAACCCTGGTGCAGGGTCAGGCTTGCTCTTGAAAGAGCTGACTGGAGTGGGAATCTAGGACCTGAATTTCTACCTCTGCTGCCTTCTTGGTGTGTACAGTCTCCCAAAGCACAGGGAGAGACTGGCTTGAGCTTGCCCCACAGCTCCTGCACCCTGTGCAGGTCCGATCGAGCCCATGCACAGCTCCGCGTGGCGAGGCAAGGCTCTCTGAATGCAAATTTCATTTCTGAGCCACTGGCGCTGTTTCAAGAGCCGGCAGCCTCCGAGCCCTTCTCGGTGTTACATATGTAACAGCCTCATTGAACTTGACATGTCAAATTCAGGCCATTTGTGCAAAATCTCCCTTTAATAATACCGTTTCATTTCGCTCAAATGAGACTTGAATGCATGTAAAATGGAAAAGGATATTTAAGCGCTAACATTAGGCAGATGTCTTGCCAGAGGCCGATTGAATATATGAGATTTTGAAGTGCTTAACACGTTTTCGGTGCTCCCTCTTAGAATATGTCACCTGGCTTTCTTTTTTCTCCCCCTCCTTTCTTTTTTTCCCCCCTCTTTAAGTGAAGGGGATAAATTGAAAGAAAACAAAACTACAAGCCTTGGTTTTATGGGGTTTAACTCTTGCCAGGCAAGACTGTTGGTATTCCTCCTCCAAAAAAGAAATTACCTAGTAGCTCACCTTCGCAGAGCACAAGCACAAAGCAGCAGAGAGCGGGAGGCAGGCGAGCGGCAGCCCCACGGCGCTTTGCAGAAGGGATGCTCTCCTTGCTCTGCACGTACTGCTCAGAGAGCAAAAGGCACCAGTCCCCAGCTGAGCACCTAAGTGCCACCAAGGTAAAAATCAGAAATAAAACCAGCGACCCTCTGTGTACACCCACGCCCTGTGCCCCCAGCTAGGCTGGTCCCTGCAGAATACATGAATATTTGTGGCTCGTGTGCATGAAGCTTATCTGTGCACTAGATGCAGGTCTCCCATCCTCACTCGACTTATATTCGCCTGTTTTACACCTCGTCTGTATTAGAGGCTTACAATAAAGCACACTGAAATGTGAGATTCTTTCCAGAGCTGTCAACGGCCCCAGCTCTGAGCTTCGGCTGTGCTTCTGCTGCAGATCCATTTCCCCAGCCCAGGGCCGCCCCGGGAGCGCAGGCAGGCAGAGTGCTCACGAGCAGCACCCATGGGTGTCCCTCAGGGCAGGCACACACACGTATGCGCGTACCACTGAGCGTGTCACCGCAGGTAAATGCTATGAGCAGCGGTGGCAATGTGCGGGGAGACCCTTAAACCCTGCCCACTGCTCCCCCGGCAGTGACCAGAGAGGACAACCTGCTGAAAGGGGACGGTGGAAAGGCTGGGTGGAGAAGGGGCAGGTTTGGGGCTGCTGAGTTTGGAGCAGGAGGGAAGATGAATTTGAGGACTAAAGAGGGATAAAAGAGGCAGCAGGAGCTGTGGAGCGCACCCCCGCTGGTGGTCGCCAGTGGGTTCACTGTGCTTTCTGAGGCCCTGGCTGGAGTTTGGGGAAGAGGCATTTACTGGCCATTTAAAAAACCTTAGGAAGTCACATTATTAATATTACAGTTGCTGAGTCAAGCACCTGAAGGATGGGAAATGTGCCTTTTAAGATGCTCTGCTCTTGAAAATGCAGTGGTCTTTTCAAAAAATTTATTTGGCAGGGGGCGTTTTTATTTCCCTGCTTGACAGCTAGCAGATTCTTCTCTGCATTACCAGCAGCAAACCTATGCCTCAGAGCTGTGGTTTCACCTCCCCAGAAGGACAAGGTGTGTTGTTAGAGCCGGGGAGTGGTCCAGAGGGTGGAGCGGTGCATGGGACCATGCCGGCTCTGGTCCTGCTTTTGTGGCTGAAGGACGATGCGAGCTCAGACAGGACTGTCTCAGCTCTTTCCCCTTTCTAAGCTTAGCAGCAGTATCCTCACACCACGCTGTAATAGCAGCTGTGCCTGTGCTATGGCACCCTGGAGCTGGGTGACTGCCACCCGGTGTGCTCAGTGGGATGGATGTGCTGGGGTGAGCGGGTGAGGGATGATGCTGTTCTCACAGTGCCCCATGGCTCTGCAAACTCACCCCATCTTCAGTTTTCTTCATTTCTTTCCTCCGCATTGAATACTTCATCTGGGAGTATTTGAGTTTTAAAGCCCGTGCCCATCTGTTGGCTGTTCCCAGCCTGGGCTAGCAGCTCTCATTGCTCCTTGCCACCATGTCGGGACCATGGGGAGCCATCCCTGCGCACCCAGCATCTCAGGAGCTACTGATTCACCCTGATGACCTTTCTGGTGTGTCCAGGAATAATTTCCCTTCCGATCCTCTGACTGAAAAGCATTTCCTGGAACACAGAGGGCACAAGGGTCTCTCACCTTGGTGCAAATGGAAAGTGCTGCGGGCTGTTTTCTGGTGACCTCAAAGATGCTGTCACAAAGAGAGAACCAAATAGTGTCGGGCAAAGGAGGGCAGAGCAAGACGCAGTGGGAAGGCCTGTTTCAAAGCAGGTGAAATGCCCAGACAGGGGATTTAGCCTGACTCTTGCAGCCAGCATTGATTCATGTCAGAGGAAAAGAGCCAACCACGGGACCATGGTGCTCCAGCTCCCACAGCAGCTCTCAGAGCACCTCTGCTGAGACTTAAATCTTCCTTCGGCGTCCCTCTGAAGCTTTCTCTCCCTTGTTTGCATGTGTGCTCTTTTCTTCTCACTGTTCTTAATCCTCCCTCCCTTGGCAGCTGAGGTGGGAGCAGAAAGTGCTGTCTCAGTTCCTGGCACTGCACTAAGCATCCTCACCCTACTGTGGGGGGGTTCAGCTCAAGGTTTCTTTATGCAGAGAGGCACAGCAGTAGCTTTCTTTGGGGGACAGAGGCAGCTCTGGGCCCCATGGGATAAGGAATAAGGAGAAAGCTGGCAGTATAGCTAAAATATGGAGGTTGTGGGAGCTTGGGAGATGGTCTGGTCACTCCAGGCAGGGTCACTGTCCTTGAGAGATGTCTCCAGGCATCTGGAGACGCATCCTGGATTTCACATACTTTCACAGGTTGCTTTCGCAGTGTTTCGCGGTCTTTCTGATTCAAGTCAACCCACACTAACCTCCCAGAAGTCTGTATGAGACACATCATCCGTGCTGATGGACAAGGAGAGAAGCACACCATCCCTGTGGTCCCTGCATGCCCAAACGACAGGGTCTTTTAGTGTTACTCCTGGTCAGGATAAGGACCCAGAGCAAGTTATGAGACATGGCTCAGACCCTTCTCCTGCTCAGGGAACCCTGTGTTTAAATACAGCTGCTCCTCACACCGCCCCAGGCAAGCGTTTGCTTTGTTTCAGCGGGATCTGCTGAGCGCTGTGTTGTCCCAAAGGGCCCTTGGAGGAGACCTGCCCAGGGCTGGCCTGGGCGGCTGCTCTGGGAAGGGCGAGCAGCCACCCTGCCAGGCCCGGCAGGATAAATAGAGTGTGTAAAACCCGAATTAGCTCTGTTGTCATGTGTCACATTAGGGTCATGGTTCTCACCTCAGGGCTCCTCGATTTATGCCTGGAGACTTTAACTTGACGGCCAGGTACTTCCCCAGACTTCTTGTGCAGCAAACACTGCAAGGTCCCCCATCCTCTCAGTCCATGAGATTAGAGATGGTTTTGAGCGAGAAGGGGTCTTTTTTTCCAAAGCGCCATCGAAATACATGTTGATTGCCTGCCTTGCATGTAGTACACAGCTGAAAGCGCTCCAGAGATGGCAAGGAACCCTGGCCAACAAGTGAGATTGCAACGGTGGGAAAGCAGGCATTGCAACCTCCTGCTCCTCAACTTCTCTCCGTCTTTTTCCTTCCTTGTTTTTCCCTCTTCTTTTTCCACCTTCTTTTCTTTTCTTCCATTTCTCCCCATCTTCTTCCCCCTCCCTTCGTCTCTCCCCACCCCCCGGTATCAAGGCGACATCTCCAAGCCAAGTACTTTTAATTTCGCCCGTGGCCCTTGCTGACACGGTGGATATGCACAGCAAGTTAAATTCCCGCCTGATCAATAAAGCAGAAGCAGTGTGTCCGACTGGTCGATATTTTTTTATCTGTCTTCAGCCCAGTCCTGCTGATGACAGCCCCCTGCGCTTCAGCAAAGGCACTCAAGGGCATCGGGCTTTGGCAACACAGCTCTTTTTTTTATTTAAATAAAAAAAACCCCAGATGCCTACAAAAAAAAAAAGTTCACGGAGTTTGGCCTTTGCTTAATAACGTTTTATGATTTATCTTAATTTTTAATTGAAAAAAATTTGCGAATTAATTGATTTCTGGGACTTGCCAATTAACATTGTAATTGGGTGCATGATAAATTTCGAGGGAGCATCATTTTTCTCCCTCTCCCCCTTGTCACCGAGAAGGGGAATCGCGAGGGCAGCTGCTTCCTATCCGTACGCCCCCAGCTCCTTCCCGAGGTGCCGCTGCCCTCCTCCCCCCTTGCTACTGTATCTTAAAGAAGGAACAAGAAAGCTAATAAAGTCATGTTATTAGAGTCTCGCCAGAGGTGACCCCTCAAGGCATAAATCCAGGCCAGGGAGATGGTGGGGACAGGTACTATTAAGTGTCTGACAGTGCTTTGCAAGGCAGGACTGGGTAGCCCCCCTGCAGCACCCTCTCCCTGGCCATGGAGAGGGTGGCCGGCCAGCCCGGGGCTCCCGGAGGCTTTCCCGGAGGGCACTGGCACCCCCCAAGGTGTCCAGCCGAGCAGTTCGTTACCTGTGATGTCTTCCTGATGGGAGTCCCGGCATGCGTGAGCCTCCGCGCAATGCCCAGCTGCTCCAGGGATAGACCCGACTGCGGCACCGAGCACCCCGTACCTGAATGGTACATGCAGCAGCCAGGGTTCGTCCCGCAGCCAGCATCCCACAGCAAAACCCATCCGGTGCTCAGGAGCTGCCACTTTGCTCCGGGGACACGGAAGGGATCGTTCGCATCCTGCTCTGCCCTGAGCCCCCCAGGGAGAAGGTCCTGCTCACAGCAGCAGCAGGGCATCCCATGCCACCCCATGGCAGAGGTGTTCAGCGTGGGACCTCAGCTCTGGGGTCATGGGTGTCCAGATTCAGGCATGGATGCATCTCCAGGTGCATGGGAAGTGGCATCACCTGAAGCTTTCTCCAGCAGCGTGACTCCTGTCAGATTTAGATTAAACACACTCCATCACTGGAGAAACCTGCCTGGAAGTGCCAGCTTCTCGGTGATACCCAAGCAGGACCCAGGGCCACCTACCACCACCAGGCAGCTGACAGGGTCACGTCCCCGTGTGGGTGTGCAGAAGGGGGTGAGCTGGCTGCTGCTGAAATGAGGAGTGAGGACATGGTGCTGTGCTGGGGCAGGGACAGGGAACAAGCCACACCGAGGGGGCACTGAGATGGAGAGTGGAAATACCAAGTAAATTGAAGAGTGCTTCGCATCTCTAGGGCTTCTCCCACCCACTTCAGATGCTGGTACGGGTCACCTCATCGCAGTCAGCTCAGGTGTCCTGTGCACTGTCTAAAGCCCATGAGCTTGGATGGGGCTTCGCTGTGCCGTCCTGCAGCCCCTGCTACACCCCAGCATCTGCAGGGGCTGAAGGGTGCCAGCCCTGGTGGAGGGTCCCAGGCTTCCCCAGCAGAGCCATGGCTCTCCCCACCAGCCGGGACACCAGAAAGGCCATGATCAGCCCAGCTCCATGTCTACCAGTGGCAGTGGCGGGGAACCATGGGGGAATGGAGGGAAATTTATGAGGAGAGGAGTCTGTTTATTATCTAGCAAATGTGGTGCTGCTGATACCGTGGATTTATCCTCTTTCATCCCCCCGCTGATTTGTGTCCCTGCCCCTCACTGTGGCGGATTAATCATGGACAGAAAGGGAAGAGAGACCCTCCAGCTTCCTCCTGTGGGCTCAGAGGGTGGCAATGACAGCAGCCTGGACCCTTCATCCAAGGCTTCTTCAGCAGAGAGAGCAGAAGCCATGCAGCTCCCTGTCCTGCTTAGAGATGCCCCATTCATCTCCTCCCACAGCAGATCCCAGGGGACGCAGAGGCTGCTGCCCATGATCTGTGGGTGAGAGCACTTACGGGTCAGGGTAGCACAGTGGGTGAGGTTTGTGGGTCATGTATCCCCTCACTCATGCAGTGCCCTGAACATGCTATGGACGGTCCTTGAAGTGCCTTCAGACCCGTGGTACCCACAGCCCATTCCCCAGCTCCAGGGCTGGGGTCTGCAGGCTGGGGTTGGGGACCTTAGAGGGCAAAGCCTTCCCCTGCCGCAGACTCCCAGGGCAGTGGAAGGCCTGGGAAGGGATGCATGGAAACCCAAGGGTGAGAAATAAATCTTCGGTCAGTTATTTGCCCTGAAGTGATGCATGCCTTCTGCGGAGCCTCTTCTGAACTGCCATGTGAGCCAGGAATAATTAAACAGTCATTATAGCCACAGAGGCAAGGAGCCCCCCAGATCAATCTAATGCATGACCTTTCCCTCCGACTCTTCTCTTTATTTTTCCAGCCGCCTCCTTTTCAAATAGTGGGAGAGAAATGAAACAACCCTCCTACCCCATCCTCCTTCTTCGCCCTGCACGCATGGACCGTCACATCCTCACACTGAAACCTGTCACCCACCCTGAGCGGGAGCTCCTGGCAGGGACATGGGGTACCAGGGGTTGATAAAGAGAAACCCAGGAAGGGAGAAAGAGCTGGGGGTGCAAATGGGACAGAGCAAATAGGGCATTTCAGTGCAGTCAGGTCATGCCACAGTGTTTTATGATCCTGCTGCATTTCTGCTGCAGCATCATCTCTTTAGGGGAGGTGGATAGCTGCCCTGCGGGGTCAGGTTTGTCACAGCTGACCATGTTGGGGGCTCAGGTCTCACAAATATTGACCAGGAGACTGTAGGTGCAGAGTATTTCTAGTCCTGACTCCAGCATCTTTGACAATTTTTACCATCACTCCGCCCCTTTCTGCATCATGAGAGGCAGGAGGTCTAAGCAGCACTTGGAGCAGGTGCTGCTAGAGGAGCCACAGTAGGTTAAAAGTCCCAGCGTGCTTCCTCTGACGGCACAGATCACAACCGGCCGTGCTGGGGCCTGTCACCTGTGGCTAGGTGAGGATTTGGCCTCATGTAGGCTTAGGAAAAAAAAAACCAAACTCCCATTTCCTTATTTAGGCTTCAAGTGACACTTCCACTTATTTAAACTAGCGTTCACAAAAATCCAATTCCCTCTCTACTGGGCAACTGCTTATTTACGGCTGGCGTTGCCGCCTGCACGGCTTTGCAGGAGGCTCGCTCTGCTGCCGGCACTCCTGTCCCAAGGCTGCGTGTTCAAGCCACGAGTCCTGCAGCTAAAAATAAATTGTTTCCACTGGATTTTTTTTTTTTTTTAAGAAATACATCAGTTGGTTGCAGCTTGTAGGAAACTTTTCAGGATCTCATGTGGGAGCTGCATGTGCTCTGGCTGGTGCCCGTCAAATCCAGAGGGCTGCTGAGAGCTGTGCTCTGCAAGAGTCCCCATCCCTGGAGGTGTTCAAAAGACGTGTACATGTGGCACTTCAGGATATGGTTTACTAAGAATGGTGGTATTGGGTGGATGGTTGGACTCGATGATCTCAGAGGTCTATTCCAACCGATGATTCTATGATTTTAAGAGTTGCAGCAGAGCTGGAAGGCACCAGCTGCATGGCAGCAGCCCTCTTACCAACTCTTTAGACCTCTTCTGGTTCAACATTGTTAAGGGATGAACACAAATGACTGTAGCTGCCCGAGCTCAAAGAACTACTTCTCTTGCAGTTGTTATTAACTAGGTGTGAGGAGGGCTGCTGGGGGGTGGCTGCCATGCCAGGTACTGAGCTCAGCCCTTCATTGATGGATGCTCATCATAAGCCCTGCCTTGCTGTGGGTGGGGGCTCTGCAGAAATCAGGAAGGCTCCTGCCCTGCTTCCCTGTGGCATCTGCCTGGGCTGGTGGTCAGCTTTTTCCTATGGCAACCACACCTGTGGCAGAACCACAATCAAAAAAAACAAAAAAAAACAAGCTTGAAGATCATTGTGTGCTATAGCAACCACAGCAGGAGTAGAGAAACCCCAAGACTGTGGGTAAGGAGGGCACATTTTCGGCATGCTGAGATGCGCTTTGCCCTTTGGGACATCACGACAGAAGCGTTCCGTCTGAAGAGCCCCTTGGGGCTCGCTGAGGGAGATGCCAGGGGATTCCCAGTTGCATCTGGGGATGCTCCTAATCAAATCCCTGCTTAGCGTTAAAAGACATCTGCGTGTCTGTGGTGCAGCGTGAGTCTTGCTTTCATTGTGGAGGGCCCTGCTGAGAGTAAATGTTCCTCTTAAAGCTGATCTGCCCTAGTCTAGAGCAGTGATGGGTCCCCGGCGAGCACCCCGGGGCACGGCGAGACCTGGCTGTGCAGCTCCCATTAGCATTAACGGGTGATGCAGGTGCAGGGCTGGGCAGACCCCTCCAGCAGCGTCAAAGCAGGGACCTTATTTTGTCCTCACAGAAGCGCAGGGCACCCGAACACATGGGGATGCACAAATGCACGGCCAGATCTGGTACCACAGCCCTGAGAAAGGAAACCAGCGAGGAAGCAGTCTTGTATCGCTTGGAAATGCAAAGGTGCTGGGAGACAGACAAGGAAGATGACCAAATTGCTGGGTCTTTCCAGGGTGTTTCTTGTCTCCTTTGGTACATTGAGGGCGTTCCCTAAAAGGGAAAGAAGTTGTTTTGCTGCAATGAACTAGATAAACAATTCCCCAAATAGATTAAAACTAACTGTAACTTATAAAAGCGGGTAGTAATTATATTTTATTAGCTAGCAAAACACCATTTTTTTATTTCGTAGGATAATTCTGTGTAAATCACCTTAATTAGAAGTGTCAGACGAGCCCGTGAATATCGTACTTAGTAACTAATTTCCTATGTACAGGTTATAATTTAAAACACATGGATCACTCGCCGAGTGGAAATATGCTAGCCATGAAATAATGTGGGGAGTGTTGGGGTTATTACTATGTAAATGTGTAATCATTTCAGACCACTGCAGCCTGGCTGGGTGATTAAAGAGAATCCCAAGGTCTCCAAAGATTGTGCTCTCTGCAAGGGCCTAGAGCGAAAAAACTTTAAAAGGCACCGAAAAGTGTTTGAACTTTAAAGGTCTTGATTTCCCTTTTACCGTTTTTAATTTGTCTGTGGTGTTTATGGAGGGGAAGGTTTCTCTTTGCTGACGGCCTTTCGATTCTCAGCCCACTGCCGGCATCCTGAAGAGGCGTGGGGGTCTGCAGCTCCTGTAATTTGGGGGTTCTTTGGCAGGATGGAGGAAAGCACCCTTAAATTGCAGGGTCTTGGGACTTGGATGACCAGGGCTGGTGCCCATTCCTGACCCATCTCTGGAAAAATAAAACCAAATTGCAAACTCTTACTAGCAATAGAGTGGGGCTAAATTGCAAGGAGGGGAGTGGTTCTTAATCCTCCAAATCAAGAATAAAATAAACTCTGCTAAATTATCTAAATAATTTCCCTTCCCCATCAGTCCCAACGGCAGAGGCTTGTCCTTTTGGCTGACCAGAGGGACTCTCTTCCTGAAAACCGTAGTTTCCTGGCGCTAACACCATTTCTGGGAGGAATTAATGAGATTCTTCCTCTTTCGCTTGAAAAGGAATAATAATTTTAAACACCTTTAACAAGAAAAGAGAGGAAATGAGTTGGGTTTTTTAACCTGGCGCTTGGATTATAAAAGGGAAAAAAAGTTGTTTCACACTTTGGGCAATTGAGAAATTCAGGGTAGCGCTGGAGATGGAGAGGGGGCTGAAATCTTCCCCATCACACGCGTTCGGGCGCAGGCTGGAGGTGGTGCCAGGGCTGCGTCTCGAGGGGCAGCGGGGACTGGCTCTGCCATGTGCCACCTCCCGAGAGCAGGGGGGACAGGGCATGGGGGGCATCCTGCGCCCCCCAGCAAGCATCCGGCAGCACGTCCCCTCAGGGAAGAGGGGCTGCGAGGGAGGCGATGGCCCAGCCTGTCGATCATCAGTCCCCGGGAACCACAGCCGCTTGCTCTGGGAGCGGAGCTGCGGCGTTTGGGGTGACCTGATGGCGACGGATAACTGCGTGTTCCCCCCCGTTTCAGGGTGGGGGGCGAGGGCGGTGGCACTGGGAGAGGAGGGGGGCCGTAGCCCCAGGAGAAAACACCTTCCTCCATCCCTGCTCATTTCATAACACCCAGCCATCTGCCAAATCAAGGCAGATTAAAGCCAGCCAAATTCAATTTCTCCCCGCTGCCACTGCAGCTCGGCATCTGGGGCTAAAGTGTCCCCGACAAAGCGAACATGACAGGCACATTGCTTTTTTGTCACATCTAGTACCGTGTTGATCTTCTAAAAGTCTCATAAAAATTTATTGATGTCTCCCATATTGCTGTGATTGAGAAGAAAGGAGCGCGGGTGTGCGGAGCTGGGCGCGCGCGCATGCGAGCGTGTGTGCGTGTGTATATTAATGCTTCTGAAGTAGATCTGATTTGATATGTCTTGTTCTATTGTCAGCATCTGTTTAGCGAGGCTTTTTAATACTTTCTGGCTGCCGATCACTCATCCTTAGCCTGGGATGCAGGCTTGCATACAAATTTTGTTATTAAACACAATTCTATTCCCCCCCTTCCCCAACCTCCGCCTCCCCCCGCTAACCTCCCCCCTCCACCCACCCATCCATCATCTCCCCGGGGCTATGGGGAGCTGGGAGCCAGCCGCCCCACCGGCGTGCACTTACAAGCACAGGCAGTGGGCTTGGCAACATATTTCAAGAGCCTTTTGCCTGCTGCAGGTGCTTTGCATTGACAAATCGAATCATGGGGAAATAATTTATTTCCTAATGCTGTTTGCAGCATGTTAGTAGGAGAATTTACATGAGAGAGATTACTTTAATAACCAAAAAATTACAGTGCAGGCCTCCCCACCATGTCGGCTTTGATATGTAATTGTTTCAAGTTTAACCTGTCTGGAGGGGGGAAGGTGTTATTAAATCTATAGCATCTCCCGCTGGCGAGGGCAGGCGAGGAGGAGCACCATGGCGGGGACCTCCTTCCCTGCTAAATGGGGAACAAGCTGAATTAACAAATCACTCCAGCCTCCGGCAGAGCTGCTGCCTCCACAGCGCAGCGGGAGCTGAGGGGATCTTCTCTCTCTTGCTCTTACACTGATTTAATCTCCTCTCTTTCCTTCCCTCCTTGTATTTTATTTTGCCTGACCCTATGAAGGGCTCACCACCTCCACTCCCCTCCCCTTGGCTTTCTTCCCTGTGCCCCTGCAGGCTTGCTCCCTGCTTTCCCCAGGGCTGGGAGGGGAACTGTGCAAGCCCCTGAGGAGGGGGAGAGTCAGGATTTGACTCTGCATCATGTGTCTGGGTTTAGGGGGTTCCACTCGTAGGACTGTTTTATTCCAGCTGGAGAAACAGTTGGCGCTGCCCGTCTGACCAGGGCAAGGAGGCTCTCAGTGGTCCAGGGAAGAGGAGCCAAGTGCTTTGCTATTTGACCTCATGAGATCCCTTGAAGCGCTCCCCCCCTTGCCCACCACAGCAGTTTTGTGACTCTGACCCCATTCTCTTCTCTCTTGGCAGCAAGAGCTCCATCCTGAAGGATGCCATGGCAGCGGGCACCCCCAAGGTAAGTGAGCACAACTCGGCAAGCTTCCCCCCCCACCCCAAGGGATGCTCTTTACACCCTCTCGCCTTCCCAGCCTGCTCCCTGTCCTGCTACTCGGTGTCCCCCAGGAAAGTGGCTGCACATTGGGGCCAGGCCAGCACTGCGGAAAGCTGCTGGCCCCATACACCAGCGGGCCTTGAACAGCTGAGTCTCTGCACGGGCTCTCTCGTTCCCCGTGCAGCCAAGGGACGGTGGAGCTGAAGGACTCGGCGGGCTCCGGGACTCCAGATTGTGTCTAATGACATCTAATGAGAGCTGATCACACACAGGCTGAGCTCAGCCTGGGAAATCATGTGCGGAGGGAGTTCCTGGAGCCAGAGCCATATCCTAGCTTTGGAAGAGAGGAGTGGGTCTGCCTCAGGGGGAGCAAAGCACACCCAAGGAGGAGCCCAAATCACTAAAAGACCCCATCTCAGCCACATCCCCCTCCCCAGGACCCACCTCCCATCCCCTTGGCTCAGCATGCAAAAATACTAAATGCACAGAGCATCGTGGCGTCACTGCAAAGAGCATCATTTACCAATTGCTATTAGCTGGACTTTACGTGATACGGCGGTGGGAAGGACCAGAGCTTGGGCAGGCAAGTGGGCGGCAGGGAGCACTGCAGGGCAGCTAGGCATTGCACGGCCTCTGAAAATCACACTGCACTCCCTGAGGTGGGCAAAGGCAAGTGGTCCAGGTTCTCCTATGCTTCTGGTGACACAGTCCGGGCCAGGGAGGCTCCTGGCTTCCAGGAAAGTGCAGGGCGTCTCTCACAGGAGGTGTCTTTGTGCTTGTTTTAAGAGAATCAGCTTCAAGTCTCACTCTCCTTTTTTATTCTGGAAGCTTTCAGTCATTCTTGGCATGTGATGTCATAAACAAAGACTGACATTTCAGCTCTAGGTTTTGCCTTTGTGGATGAGTGTCTTGACAAGCACATCAACACCTTGTCTGCCCCACCAAGCAAGGGGCCAGGGAGCAGGCAGGGACACCTCCAAATAAACACAACAGTTTCCCACACCCCACAAGGGAAAATAACGACGACAGTGATACTCCATAGTGCTCCACACCTTTGGTATTCCCATCTCCTCTGTGACTATCCCTGTTTCCTGTGCCATGTCCCAGGGGAGACTGGGAGGAGAGTGGAGACCTGACTATTTCTTCCATGAAAAACAAGCAGAGCAGAAAGCAATCACCAAACCCACCCGCCATTGAAAATCCACGGAGCGTGAAGCTGCTGTGGGACATCTCAAAGGAGCTGGAAAGGGTACATGCAAAATGAAAGCAGCTGGACTCTCCAAGCTTCCCTTTCCCTCCTCATCAGGTCTGAGTGTAGATAACTCAACGGTCCCAAACACATCGCCTGCGAGGGAGAAGGACGGCTAGGAAGACAGATTAGCTGTTTGGAGGGAAACGCAGCGAGTGACTGACAGAGACCAGATAAAGAAGAAGGTCCATCTCATGGCAGGGCTGGGCTTTTGAAGTTTCCATTGACAAAGAATCCCATTTGCCTTGAGCAAGGGATTAAACAGGGACTGGAGCGTCGTTCTACGTAAAAGAGATCAATCGTCCCCTGTCACCACATGGATCTTTTCCCTTTGCCCATCACGTCTGGGACTAAGAACATTAACTTCAAGAAGCCAGGAGAGCAGGGAGGGAGAGGGTGAAATCAGGAAATCTTTCATTCCCTTCTCACAGAGCTTGAAAGACTCTCAGCCCAGGAGGATTCATTATTTCTAGGTGACTTTTTCTGGGAGACAAGTCCTGTGTGGCAAGGGAAGGCACAGCACTGTCACCTTCACCTGAGCTTGGTATTAAAGGCCCCTTTGTAACCAGGCGGGATTGAGGAGGAGGGTGGTGGGGAGATGAAGGCTGCTCTTTCCCTTTGTGTCCACTGAGTGTTTGCAGCATGGGGTGGGAATAGCCCATCGGGATGTGAAGTCTCCCCGAGAAAGTCTTGGTGGGGACAAAGCCAGGCCTCTGGGCCACCCATAACAGGGGTCCCAGGCAGAGGAATGGGGGACAGACCCCCAGGGTGGGCTTGCAGCCCATGCCCAAGATTTCAGGCATCGCTGGATGTCGGGCAGGCACCGCTGGGACCTGTGCAATGTCCCACTTCCCACCCTGGTCACCAGTGGAAGGGGTCACGAGGACTGTGGGGACTGCTGCAACGTTTTCTGGCCAGTCTTTCTCCTGGTGCCAACAAAAGGGCCGGCAGCTCCAGCAGCTCGGCAGTGGGAGAAGGGGCCTGCACCTCCCTTACTTTCGTGGTCACCAGTGCCTATAAAGACCACTTTAGGACTCATTTAGGACCTTTGCACATAGTATCACTGCCCTTGCTGCTTCCGTGCTGGCCTGAGGCTCTTCCTGGGGTGCAGCTGGGGGCAGGAGATTTAACCCCCCTGTGCTCTGTCTCCTGGCTCTGCTCCCATCCTTTCCCCACAGTTGCCCCAGTGAACATCCCTCCTGGCAATAAAAGCCCAGATGTAGACGCATGTTCCTCGCTCGCTGCTTTCATGCCCCTGAAGACCTGTCACTCACTGCACTGGGTCAATTTTCATGGCAATATGTCAAAGACAATCCAATCACTCAACATGGTATGTGATGAATGCAGGATTATTGTATCAGGTTCTTCTACTATCGGAGCTGATGGAGGCAGTGACAACCAGCCAAGGGCTGTGAGCCGAGGGGCTCCAGCCGACATGTCTGCTCCGTGCCTAGCCTCCCTCTCTGTGAAGGCAGATCGGAGGGCAGCGCTGAGCACCACAGAGCTCTGCAGCGTTCAGGATCCTCCTTCACTTTCTATGAGAGACCAAGCCCAATCGATGGCGATATGCCAGTGTGGACAAGCCACTTGGACAAGCAGCTGCCAAACCTGCATAGTGAGCCTCAGGATGAGATTCTGTCCAACTGTGACTGTCAATTCCCTAGGAAAGCTGGTGACAGCAAGCTGGGCTCTGCCAGCCTCCAGCTGAGGAAAAAGGCCTGAGATAGCTTCCTGGTGTCTGCAAGAAGTTCCGTCACCTGCAGATAAGCAAGGGGAGCACTGCTGTCTCCTCCCCGCTGCAGTTTCTGTTCCTGATTGCAAGCTTGGATGCTTGCCCCTAGGCTTGTGATAGCCTTTGGTGCCTGGATCTTCGTGTTGCTGAGAGCCAGGTAGCCCATCAAGCCCCCACAGGTCAAGTGCTGGGCTGCCTCATGCCTATGCTTTGCAGAAGACAGAGGTGCAAAAATGTGCTGAAAGCCCATCTCCTTTGCAGAAAGCTCACCCAGTGGCCCTGCTCTAGGAAAGGTCTTCCTCAGGCATTGGACTTCAAGGAGAGTCCTGGACACCCATAGCATCCTTCTCTGATGACGTGTCTGAGACATGAGGAGGAAGAGGAGGGGTGGGAAAATAAATTCTTCACTGAGGAGAAGTTTCATGGTCGGTGGGAACAGATGCTTCACGCCCATGGGAAGGGGTGGAGGATGTCCTTGCTCTTGCTGAGCTAGAAACCACGGCTCCATGGTCTTGTTCACAAGTGTGGTTGTTCACTAACCTTTCACTGTCGTCCTGGGTCACCATGGGGAAGCCCAACACCAGAGTCACTCAGGATGACATTTTCTGAAGGTGTGTCTGAGCCAGCCATGCCCTGTACCTCTGTGAGCCCAGAGCTTCCCTGCAGCACTCCCCAGCGTGGCCAGAGGCTGCCTCTGGCAGAGCAGGCAGCAGGGACGTCTTGCAGAGGCGTACAGACAACACCACAGTCTCCGTTCAGGCTTGTGGCTGCCCAGGAGTCTGTACACAGCAGTCAGCAACATGCAGTTACCCTGGCCATCGTTCCTGGGCTTCACGCTCTCCCCTTGCCTTTCCCCGCTTGCCTTGGCTGCCCTTCCACGGGGTTGTGCAGGAGAGGAGCACACACTGGATTGAGCTCATGTTGGTGAGGTGTATGAGCAGCCTAAGTCAAATTGTTCCTGCTCTTCCTTGAGCAGCCAGCGGTAGGTCTGGGAATCAGCGTCCCCAGGTCCCCGTAGCTACCTACAAGCACTTCTTTGTCACTTCCTGTCTGGCCCATGGCTCTCCCTCCATGGGCTATCATTTAGGTGGGATATCACCTCTGCCCAGAGAGATCTCAACCGCTAAATTTCAGGGTATTAACTACAGACTGTTACCTATCACCTGACAGGTGAACTTCTATCCATCCCCTGTGAAAGTGCTGGTGGTGAGCACTGAAGGGGAGCAGGCTGGGTTCCATGCAGCATCCCAGCTCTCGTGGCGGCTTCAGCATTCATTTTCTACTGCTGCTTCCTAATACACAACTGCAAATTGCCTTTCCCACTAACAGTTCAGCCCGTGCCCTGGCCCTTGGTGCAAGCAAGCGCTGATGCAAGCAGCCAGGAACCAAATTTGTCCCGCGCACCCAGCAGATGCTTGGGGCCGGTTTGTTTAGGTGTGCGCCCAGCTCCTCGGAGGGTGCCCGCAGGCAGGCGGCCAGCACTCTGCTCCGAGACCGCCGGCGGAGCTGGGAACCGAGCCACAGAGCCCTTTGATTCCCCCACCCACCCCCATGATTTTACAGCTTCACCGAGCAGTTTGAGAGAGAATTACAGCATCTAGAGGGAAATTTGACCACTAAAGCCCTCCAAGGAAAAAGAGCTTTGAAGCAAGCAAGATTTGGAGCCTTAAACCTTGACAGAATGTCTGTATTAAGCCCTTCACAGCTGCCTCGCTTGAGATGAAATTTCTAGCACAATCATTTAACTTCTCCGTATCGTGTCTGGTGGTAGGAACAGGGGACGGGTGTCAGGGCCCCAGGGTTTTAACTCCTTCTCCTGTGTCACTGACTCACTGGGGGGGTTGGAGAAGTCACTCACCGTAACTGTGCCACCTCCCTCTGTAACTGTGATTTACAAGGAAATATTAAAAAGCTAAATCTGAGCATTGTGGCAAAGCTATGGCCAAGCTGAGGACATGAGAGCAGCCCACAGATATGCAAAGGAAGGGAAATTACCTAGGATGAGCGTCGGCTGAATGCGCTCCTTGCCAGTTCAGGGTGATGAATACCAGAACTACTCCAAAAAAAATCTCTGCCAGGTTTTATTCCATAAAACAAATTACCCTACGAACAAACAAAGCCCCTCGCTCCCCTTGGGCCAAACAGCTGCACCCTCGTGTTAGCCCAGGGGAAACCGCTGCGTTCGGCAGGGGGAGCGGGGAGGGATGCGGTCCCGGAGGGGAGCCAGACAGGCTGGCAGAGCCCGACAGACCTTGGCCAGACCTCTTTCCCCCTCCATCCCCAGTGTGCCGATGGTCAGTTCTGCTGGAAGGGGGCCCTTCCCATCGTGCAGCCGGTGTCTCGCCCGAGAGAACCCAGAGCTCGATTGCAATCCCCTGTGTGACTGTAACACGCACAGAAATAAATCAGTAGCTCACATTTCTGTAAGCTTATTCTGCTTGCGGACCACTGGAATCTTTCAGCAAAGGCCAGAAGCTGCTGATACCATTATTTCTTTTCACTATTCACACCCTTCTCACATTTAAGCCTTTCATCCCCAGCTCCATCCCACCTTTATCTCTGCCAGCTAAAAGCTACTAGATAATTTTACCTCTAACTTTCCCGGGAGCAAATGTGGACCCTCCAAAAGCTTCTAGGAAACTCAGCTCTAATAGTAGCATCTTTGTGTCAGGGATCCTCCAGCAATAACATAAAAAAAATGGCTAGCAGAGTTAAGGGGGAAAATCGCAGCAAGGCCTGGTATCACTCATTGCTTTCGGGTTACAGTTCCCAAGTGATAACAGCTATTAGCAACACTTTGATGGCTTCCCTACCGTGGAGGGGAGGGCAGGAGACAGAAAACATGTCAAGCCATCACCTCCATGTTAAGTGATAAGTACCTATTTAGACGGCAGAGTTAAAGCTGAATGCATCAAGCAGGGAACACTTTGTATCAAAATAAAATAAAAAAAATAAAAAAAGGCCACATAGATACATAAAAAGCGGGGTTAGGGTATTTGTTCTGCTGACAGCAGCTGTGATGGATTGTTTAAGAAAAATAGACTCCCTGTGTTTTTCCAGGGCTATCAGCAAGCAGGAGTCCAGCACTTTAATACTCTCAAATGACTGGCCTTGAGAGGCGGCAGAATGTCAGCGGCACCGGCTGGCTCTCCCGGCGCTGACACCCACCCCGGCTGCCAGCGAGAGGCCGGTGCGTGCCGGCAATTTCCATCCATTTCCTCGGGCTGGCGGCTGCACCCTGACACCCATCCCCTCCCCGCGCCGCCCCAGGCCCACTCCTCGAGCGCCCATGGGTCAGGAGCTGGTGGCACGCTGGCATGCGTGCCTTTGCCAGCGTCGCCTCCGAGCTCCCGCAGCTCAGGGAGGAGCAGCTCCGGGGAGCGGACACGCTGGGATCATGGCCACTGGCATGCCAGCTGCGTGAGGCACATTTTATTCGTGATGAACCTGCCCATGTATTTATAGACATAAACTATATGTTTTTCCTAATTGCAATGAGACCACCGACACATTTGCAGCCCAGCTCTGCAGAATTGCACTGTCCATGGAGGGTGTCGGGAGCTACCAGGGTGCGAACCTCGCAGCATGAGCAAGGCGTACGTGGGCTCTGCTTCCTGCGGTGCCGCATCCCCAGGGAGAGCCCGGATCCGCGGGCACGGGCAGGTAGAGCCGTACGTCCAGGCACGTCGCTTCCCCTCGGCAGGGCACAGCTGGGCTCCAAGGGGTAGGAAGGCAAAGCCGAGCGGGGCCATGGCTGCCTGGCACGGCAGGAGGGGCAGGAGGAAGGAGGGAGTACGTGGCTTGGACAAGATTGATGGCCTCGTTGCCATTAAGAAAAAAATTAGCCGGTGGCGGCTATCATATTAAAGGGTGAAGAAGCCGTGAATTATTTTCTTAAAGATCTTATCACTTACAATGATAATTTTACCTTCCAAAAGGCCACTTTTAATGAGGCAAGCCAGGCAAAAAGTCATGATTTAATGCCAGATTTTTTTTTCCAAACACATTTTACTGCTTTTTTGTCCATGTTTAAAAAGCGTCGGTGACCTTTTTTTATTTAGCTTGCCCCAGGTGTAATGCTCAGGCTGATCCTCTCAGGGTTTATAACCTCCGCAGAGAGTGCCTTTACCCGATGGAGAGATGATTTAAAGGGGAGGGAGAAATATGAGGCTGCATGGCCACTTGCACAAGGCCCTTGCTCCATCTTTGACGCTGGGAGCCATGGTTTGCCAGGGGAGGGGGCACCAGGGAGGGAGGAGGGTGCTTTCGCCCCGATAGCCCCGCTCAGACACGCTCTGAAGGGGAAAAGGGACGTCTCGGCACCAAGGCTTGTTCCCACCTTGCCAAAGCAGCTGGTTCCCGATGTAGGCAGCATCTTCGCGCAGCCGCATGGCACGCCGGTCTGCACACAGAGCACCCTGTGCTGTGTTTTCGGGGTGAGAATCCAGAATTTGGGTCTGCCCCAAGGCATGGGCATCCACATAGCCTGGAGGCCGTGTGTGAGGCTGCCTCTTCTCTCCGCAGACATCTTCCCAGGTGCCGGTTGAAAGAGGGGTGGGGGTCATATCGCTGCCCCTTCCCCACTTGCCAGGACCCAGGTGGGAGCAAGCGGTGTGGGTGCAGTGGGCAGCACATCCTCGGCTTGACTGTGCTGTGGTCAGGCACCCTCACTGCATAGCCACTGGAAAACAGCACCAGCACGACAATTTGGGATAAAAGAGGCCAAAATCGGGATGGCAGAGAGGCTGGCCTGGTGCAGAAATGAAAGTCACCCTGATGGCGAGTGCCTTTCCGAATCCCTCGGCCCCCGAGCATGCACCCCTGCCTGCCCCCATGGCTGCCCAAAAGGCAAAGCGTGGCACAGCGCACAGAAATGAGAAAAACAAATGAAGTCAAGTTTCCTAAGAGTGCAGGGGAAGTGTGACTTGGCATCTCTAACGCCGCGTTTAACATGCTGGCGAGGTATTTAGAATTGAAGTGCTTGCACACAATTTAAAAATAGACAGTTTATTAATCTAAACTGCAAGTGTATGTAGAAGAGGCCTCGAGATTGACATCTTTGGGATTAGTTTAGCCCTGCGTTTTTCCAGAGGTCATCGCCATGGTGCTCAGGAGGTTTGTGGAATAAATGGGGCCAGCGTTCTTGCCGGGACCACACGCTAAAAACTAATACATAACGTTTAATTTACTGTCTCCATAGCTAGCTCAACCATTTTTCACATAATATTGGATTAGAGCTACCAGAAGCTGAGGCGGGAGCTGGAGGCGGGGAGGGTTTGTCTGTCTGTCGCCAAGGAATGGGGAGATGGGTATTTTTTCCCCTTCTCTAGAATACATTGGAAGACAAAACGAATTTAACCCTCCCAGCTCCAGGGTGCTTGACTTACTAGAGGAGGGGAAGGGCATTAGCACTGCTGCAATCAGGGCTGTTGTTCCAAGTCACACCTGACGGCTTTGAGCCTCCATCCCTCCATTATACAGGACATGCGCAGTCCTGCTTCTTCAAAAATGGTCCTCATCCCCCATTTAGAAAATAAAGAAACTAAACAGCAGCAGGAGCTCGTGGTCAGCACTCCACAGAAATTCTCCTGGTGGCTTTGCACGGTTATCAGAGGGCTTCTCCAGAAACAAATGAGCTGTTCACCAAAACTCATCACCAGTTGGGTTCAGCCAACACCAGAGGCGGGAGAGCCCCCCTGCTCTGCCCACCTCTCTCCTGGGAAGCGGAGGCCAGTCTCTCAGGCAGCCCTCGCTGGTGTCCCCAGCCCCGCGGGCTCCCCTCCCAGTGCCCGACATCCTTGTCGGGCTGAGCTGAGGAGCGTGCCAGCCCCAAGCCCTGGTCAGCACAGCCCTCGGCATTGGCAGGAGGGACCATGCCTGGGGAGATAACTGAGCTCCCCAGCAGCTAATTCCCCAGTGACCCCTTGCAGGGGTCTCTGCACGGCTAGTAGAGCCAGGCTTCACAGCAGAGACCTGCAGTGCAGGCAGGGATGGGGCTCTTGCCCTCATGGCAAGGCTGGCAGCTCACAGCCGTGGCGTTGAGCCCAGCACCTCATATCCCCTTCCCTTGCCTCCATCTCGGGCGTGCCCTCCCTCCGTGCCCACACCGACCGCGCTGCCGTGCTTTTCTCACCAGGAGAGCTGTCTGAGCCTGGGGAATCACATCCTGCTGACTGAACCGATTTGTATGCTGAGTCATTTTCCCAGTTGCTCATGTCTTTCCAAAAAATGCACATTTTTTCACGTTTCATTTCAGCCCAGAGGCAAATGTTTCTGGAATACTTGCCTTTCTCCAAGGTATTATGCTTTTTAATAATGTTGTCACCACACTTGACCTGTCCAATTCAGATGATATCTACACTTCCCTTTGCAAACATACACATCTCTGAGCAGTCATTTATTGTCAAATCTTGCCAGCTGATTCTCAGAAACAAACATCTGGAAAGCTGCATTTCCAGTGTACATTTTTTACAATGTATTGGGCTATATTTAGCCTAGTTTGGCTAATTTATATTTTAAATTAGAATTCTAAATTGCATTTTTTTCCCTCAAACTCTTCTAATAACAAAGTTCACTTGCAACTCAGTGTACATTTTTTTAGATGCTGTCAAACTCCTGCAGTAATTTTCCCGCTAGAGTTCACTGTGTGTAGAATTTAGACTTACCTACTATTGACTTGAAGTTTATCAGTGATTTCTTAGGTCTCAAATATCACTGATCTTTTTAACCTTCTAAAGGGCCCTTTTTTCTGCGCTACTTATTAAAATAAATAGCATCATTATGGAAGGAAGAGGTAGTTGTGCTGCAAAGGTGCTGAGAGCTTTAGTGCAGTTTACAAAGCTATTGAGAGATTTAGTGGCACTTGGAGGGGCGGCTGAGGGGACGTAAGCACCGCTCCACGTCAGCACTCCTTCGCCTTGCGGTGTGAATTTCTGGTGCAGTCCCCACGCATCATTCCCAGCAGGGACAGACTCTGCCCCCAGCCACCAGACCTGGGGACGAAATGACCATCCCTTTGTTGCCCGATGCATTTGCACTTTGCTAGACCCTGCAGTCTGGTCCCCTTGTGGAGCAGGGTCCCACAGGAAGAGCAGAGCCAGCCCCCCAGCCCAGCAGTCAGTCCCAGCACAGCCCCACGGCCCGGCAGACGCTCCTCATGGCTTTGAGGACAGCTTAGCGAAGGGCAGAGAGCTCGGCAATGCTCACAGCATGAATTTCTCCTTTCTCTTGCAGTCAATTTTGTTGTCGGCCTCAATCAAGCGAGAAGGAGATTCTCCAACAGCATCACCCCACTCCTCAGATGACATCCATCACTCGGACAGATATCAGGTAAGCAGGCGGACACCGTCGCTGGTCTCAGCCTCAGGCAGGGAGCCAGCTCGCCCCAGTGCTCGCAGCTCTCTGCGTGTGAGAGCCCAGCTCTCTGCTCTGTGCCGCTGCCCCAGCTCGCCTGCCTGCAGCGCGGGGGCATGAGCACTTGGTCCCTCACACGGCTATGAAGCCGTGCTTTGGTCTGCAGAGTCCTCCCAGTTCCATCTTTAAACCACAGCCATGCAAAACTGCTTTAAATCTTTGTAGAGGTTTCTGTTGCATTATATTCATCATTTCAGTCGTTGCCATGGCTATGTTTGTCATTATTTACCCCGTGTCACTGGGAAACTTCCAGAGAAGTGATTTTTTTGTAAAACAGTTAATGATGTCAGCCTGCAGCAGGCCAAAACTCTCCATTTCACTGGTGTGCCATTGCCCAGCAAACTGACTTGTGACTCCCACCCAAATCAGAAATGGTTTTGGACCACCCACAGCCACGGCAGCAGGTTTTATAAAACACTCTCTTGCCCAGAGGAGCAGCAGGTCTTGACTTGTGATGCAGTGAATAAAAGTTGAGGGAGACGGAGCAAGAAAAGCAGAGAAAGGCAGCAGCACAAGTCCAGCTTTGCTGGCTGTAAGTCTGTCTGTATTTCTGGGGCAGGCTGCCACACTTGGGTCTGACTCAACACGCATCCAAACCGTTTGGCTGCGAGCCTGCGCTCAGCCATTGGATTTAGGCAAGCTCAGAAAGGCAGCAGATAAAACAGCGGTGCTCTTCAGCGTGCCTCTGCCCACCATGTGGACAGGTTGGGTGGGCTGTGGCCGTACCAGCCCGGCAGATGCCCATCACCCTGTGCCCTGCGGTGCTCTGCAGCGATGCCCTTTGCCCAGGGTCAGTCAGTCGGTCAGGTCTTCCTGCACCAGCCGCTTCGCCGGGTCTGCATTTGGATCTGCACAGGGAGAGGCTGATGACCACTGCTGGGGGGCGAGCTGAGCAGCCCCCGTTAAAGCATGTGCTCCTGAAGATAGGCCCTATTAGTAGCAGATTATCACATTTGTTGCCCATTATTCTCTCCTCTGTCCTATTTATGGGTTATATTATCAAATATGGGCCAGACCCTCCATTGTAGCCTTCAGTTATAACTTTGTGTCATATCACAAGTTGTTTTACCCTTGTATAAACAATGAGACCTGGTGCAAAGTAACAGAAGCAAAACCCTGCAGAAGATACAGAAATGCCTGATTCAGGTAATCCCGGTCTCTTTCCTGCCTGTCTATTAAGGCGAGTAAATAAATCACGTTCTTTCTGGAAGGGGATGGAAGAGACTTTTGCCGTGGCCCCCTTCGTTGGAGGACACCCCTCCCTTCCCAATCCTCCAGACTTCAGTCTCTGTGAAATCAGTGGTCCCTCACAGTCCTCCTTTCCTTTAAATTTTATTATGTCATACTTGAGGACAAATATTCTCAGCAGAAAGCCCCTCTATGTGCTGAGTCTAGCTAGTCTCTAATGTGTTTTAAGTTTGTGAGTGTATTTTATGGAGGGTTGCAGCCCTTAATGCAAATGCATAATGGGAGTTGTAAGTCTGCACTGCAGGGAGAAAAGACCTCTGGGGCCTGATTTTCATTTATGCTTGTGCTGGCTGCGTTACGCCACTCTGGCAGTGTAAAGGGACCTCAGAGTGGGTGCCAGGGTTGTGTAAAGCCTCAGTGTATCCTTACTAAAGCCACAATATGAATGAGAGTTCAGTTTTTCCTGGCTTACCAAGGGAAATGCTCAGGAAGCAGAGCAGAAGACTCTCATGGTGGTGACTTTAAGGGCTGCAAAATTTAGCTTTCCATATGCAGAGGTGTGCTGGAATTATGAATGTCTCTTGTGTTATCTGTGATCTAATCGAGAATATACACTGTATTAGTAACATGCTAGAATATGAGTTATTGGCGTGTAGCTTTTCAGAATTCCTGTGGCTTGGTTTCCTTAGTCCTCATGCTTGTTTACCATGGGAATATTTAGGGGGAAAAGGAGATTTATGAGTTGGAGTGCTACAGGAATACGGGCTTGTGCAGCACTCGGGCTGCTCGCACTGCTCCCCGTGCTGAGAGGGAGCTGCAGCTGAGGCAGTGGGGTGGCTCCAGGACGTGGGAGGGGGGATCCCCTTGCCTTCCCTCTGTCAGGCCTGGTCTCTGGAATTTGGTACGTGGACACTGATCGGACTGAGGCAGTGGCAGCTGGTGCAGGGCAGGACCTCGTGATTCGGGCAGCAGCAGGTGCTACTCTGAGATACAGTATGTCCTGTCAGTCGGGGCTTTTCCTGCACTCCAAGTAAAAATAAAGCCATCTTAGATAGATTTGCATACAACCCTGAAGCCCCAGTGGAAAAATCAACAGCAAATTATAAATCATTCACTGTACAGCAAAGGTAACATTTCCGGTTCGGAGGGAGACCACCTCGCGTGGGTCAGCTGAGCCCACAGAATATTTGTCGCTGAATAACATGTGAAGTAAGTATAAATGAAAGCCTAAAATCCTTGTCCAGGAAGGGCTCACCTCCCTCCACCTGAGCCCAGCAGTCAGCGTGCCTCCTGAAAGACAGCTTAATTAATTAAAAGGGTGAAACCAACCACCAGCAGCTTTGATTTTGTCAGTAAGCACACGTGTGAGAATACAGCCGCCTTTCAGCCCGCAGGCAGAGCTGGGATGCACGACGCAGGTCAGCGCTGCGCAAGGCTTACCAGCCAGCGCCCGGACTCGCGGACTGCCCGTCAGCTTCTCAAAACACAGGCGGGGTTTGGTTTGGTTTGGTTTTCCCTCTGAAGAAGCAGCAGATTGTAAGGAACCAGAGCACAGACACAAAATGTAGGTTTGGTTCCAAGACACAAAGTCTGCAGCGGCGGGAACACATGGGATTTGGGGGGGGGGGAGCCTGTGCTGCCCAGTTTCCAGCCCCTCGCTCCGTCCTGCCCTCGGCTGCCCCGCTGGGGCCGTCCCCCACCACAGCTGCGGGGCAGAGGCGGGAGAGCGATCCCCGAGCTGGGTTTGGTGGCCCCGGTTTGCTGAAAGACCGGAGGGGACGGGGGGGACAGAGGCCGAGAAGCGGAGGGGAGGCAGCAGCGCTGCGATCGCGCGGCCTGGGCGTGTCCCCGCGCGCGACGCACCGGCCGCTGCTCTGCAGGAAGATTTCAGGGCCCTGAGACCCAGGTGGGCGCCGGGGTCCGGCTGCGCCTGGCCGAGGACAGGCGGGAAGGCCGGGGCTCCGCGCTCCAGGGCCTCGCCTCCCCCCGGGCCGGGGGTCCATGGCCGGGCGGGGCCAGGCACGGACCATGGGGGGACTGCTGGGCCCCCATTGGCCGCCTGCCCCTGCATCTAGTTAGCCCTCGGTCCCTGATTGGCCAGGTGCCCTTGGGCCCTGAAAGCCCCCAATCCCTAATTGGGCAAGAAAAGTTGGGAAGCAGTTGTGCCTGGTGCCTGATTGGCCAGCACCTTTGGGTTAAGGTTGGGCGCAGGGCTCTGACTGGCTGGTGTGGTTGGGTCTACAGGGTGCCCAATGCCTATTGGACAAGGAAACTTCGCTTCCAGTTGCTCATGAGCCCTGATTGGACACATCCACCCGGGTTCCAGTTGCCCCTGAGCTCTGATTGGTCATTTGCCCTTGGGTTCTGGGGCTCCTGATTTCTGATTGGCCAGGCACTCGGGCTCCAGTTATACCTGCTCTCTGATTGGCCAGATGTCTCTGGGTTCCAACCGCCCCTGGGCCCTGATTGGCCGGGGCTCGCTGGGCCCTGCTGCCGCCTGTCGGTTGCCATGGGAACTTCCTCTTCTCGCGCCTCTCCCCGCCGGTTTCCTGGTGAACTTTCACCCGCTCGGCGGCAGGTCACATGACCGGGGCCAACATGGCGGCGGCCGCTGGGGGCTGATCGGCGGCGCCTGCCGGGCCGCGCCGTATCCGCCCGCATCCCGGGCAGCGCGGGGGGGTCCGCCCCGGG
>Ga0065711_1029076_pt1 | contig 37781 bp, 20 predicted proteins | sample Hoacrofraction12_FD_59098 | JGI IMG/M metagenome (GOLD analysis project Ga0065711, IMG submission 59098) | Hoatzin crop microbial communities from Cojedes, Venezuela - Epithelial fraction 12 v2 (version 2) | ecosystem: Host-associated > Birds > Digestive system > Esophagus > Crop | place...
AGGGTCACCTACAGTAGGCTGCACAGGATCTTGTCCAGGCAGGTCTTGAATATCTCCAGAGAAGGAGACTCCACAACCTCCCTGGGCAGCCTGTTCCAGTGCTCCGTCACCCTCAGAGGGAAGAAATTGTTTCTCACGTTCAGACGGAACTTCCTGTGCTTCAGTTTGTGCCCATTGCCCCTTGTCCTGTCACTGGGCACTACTGAAAAGAGCTTAGCCCCATCCTCCTGACACCCACCCTTCAGATATTTGTAAGTATATATTAGGTCCCCTCTCAGCCTTCTCTTCTTCATGCTGAACAAGCCCAGCTCCCTCAGCCTCTCCTCGCAGGAGAGATGTTCCAGTTCCCTCATGCTTCTTTGTGGTTCCTGAAATTTACCAAAATATTCCCATCACAGTGGTCCCCAACTTCCTAATCAAAATAGCTGCTACACTTCCTAAATCACCCATATCTGAGCCACCCATTTGCATACAAGCCCTAACAAATTACAAAACTTGTATTGGATTATTTCCAAAGTTGAGCCCAACGTACCATATCAGAAATCCCAAATTCCTTGCTGCTGAAAAGAAATGAAAAGCAATTCATTTACTTTGGAGACAGGCAGGATCAGCTAACTATCTCTGGCAAACATGCTTGAATGTTGGTTACAGACTCTACACACCTATTATCTCATCCAGGCAATCAGACAAATACATCCTCCAAGAGCACAAACATACCTGCTAGTCTGGATTGTACTAAAGGATAAGCTTTCCAACTCCTGTATTCTCTTAAGCAACTATGTGCACAGATAAAGACTATGGATCAATGCCCACGGGATCTCATGAGTGCAAAGAATCCCTTTCATGTGGTAAGATCACAAAACTGAAGCAAGCACAGAAAAGCTTTCTATTTAATGGATGAATTAAACACCCCAGACACAGAGGTCATTACTGCAGATGGCTATGATTTCCAACTGTACAACATACAAGCAGCAGTCAACCTAGCTGCTTAAGCAAAAAAGTTCACTGTTATCTGCGATAAGGAGCATAAACACTTCTTTTCTCCAGAGGCTGGAAGCAATCCAGGGGACCGCAAGGCAAAGAAAGCTGTGTCACAAAGACATTGTCTACAGAATGCTAGGCTGTGCAGAAGCATATCAAAAAAGAGTCTATGGAGAGAACAGAACTGTAAACACAACAATATGCAAAAGGCAGCTAAAACTGAGATCTTGGCATACTGAAAACACAAACGTTACTTTTCCATGCAGGTCGCATTGCATTTCTGTCAGTACTGGAACATCATCTCCAGAGGTAGTGGTATGACAGCCCCCCCCAGGTGTGTGTGGGGGGTATCTCTTTTTCTGTTAATGCAACACATTAAGGGTGTGAAAAACAAACAAGAAAAACTGAGACGAACTGTACTGGCTCATGTTGCATCTTTCCAAGTGAAGACTAAGAGATGCAGCTGGTTGACTATGGGGAAGCAAGATACTGTGCAGCACATGTTCTTTGACAATGCCCTACTTTAGAACCAAAGAGCAGGTTGATTATGTTTTGAAAGCTGTATGATCAAAAGAATTCAGAAAAGGCCTTTTGAATCATTTTAGTAGATGCTTCTATCAAACTGTATTAGGCCAAATCCTCTCCTTCAGTTTGAACAGTTTGAGCCATAGCATTAGTCTTCTGCTCTTTAAATCTATTCATGAACAAAAAATAAAATCCTTCCCGAAAGAAATGACCACACTAACCCATTATCTTGTGTAACCAACTGCAATCAAAGAGCTTCATTTACTTTATGTAAATGTCCTCTCCCTTTCTCAGGCCTAATGTTTTCTTATACTCTGTTGTGTCACCTCATACCTAATCTAGATACTAAGATCGTCTGGGTGGAGACTCTGGGTAAAAAAGTCACTACTGACTAAAATAATTCAGCACCTTAGTAACTTAAGATACTTTTGAAGTAAATACCCTGCTTCCTCCTTCTCTGTTACAACATTTTTTAAAAAGTGTGCATGTAATATATACAAATATTTCCATATTAATTGCAAACTATTTTCTGTGAATAAAAAGTTTACAGTTATGATCTAAAGTCAAGACTGATTTTCAGTAGTCTAAAATGTTTAAAGCAAACACGCATACAGTATGACATCATTAAATACAAAATTGCTTAATGCTCACAGCATTTCCTCTGTCAATACTAATAAAGCAGGCATAGAAGTCAGAATTACTTCCTCCAAACAGCACCACTCAGTCTGCCATTGTTTCCAATTACGTTTCCGATTCAAGGACTGGTAGCAAAGAGCCAGCAAATGACAGCTGCTCTGTTGTCAACATGTTCTATGGTACAAAACCGCAAGTTATGGCATAAATGGTTTAAAGTGTGTGATGGCAATGACAGGATTTTGGGGGGATATTAAAGCTCTCTGAAGCCTTGGTGGTTTATTGCTGAAGTGTAATGCATTCCCATGTTTCGATCTGCAGCTGGTTACGACAGTGTGAGGTATTTACTTTTATGGCCATTCTTACTTCCACTTCACGCCTCTCCTGAAAACTATAGCATAGTATTGGCAAAAATAAAGGGTGATAATATTTTGTAGACCAAGATCTCCTCTAAGATTCAAACACTAACATTCACTAAACAAATGTGAAAGGAAGACTTGCCTTATATGCTTTGATACAATAGAGTTTGATGGAAGAGATTTTATCTCCATTTCCCCTTGTTCTGTTTTCACTTAGTAGGAAATCTTTATCCATAGGCAGTCAGACTTCACAGCTAAAAAAAATAATACCTGCCTTGAAAATTTGAGAATCTTTCATCTGTTTTCTTCTAGGCCACATCAATGAGTGTTTCATCTGAGACGCATCAGGATACACATTAAGCTCTTAAATACATTAAACCAACTGGATCAAGTCCTTTAAATGTGTTAACTTATGTCTGCCTTGCTCTTTCGTCTTACATGATGATTTTCTTTTTGTTTATTAATTCTACATGTACGGTACTGAAGCAGAATAAACTAGAACTAATTTTTTTCTCAGGCCATTTTATATCCATTTCTCCTCCATCTCCTTGCTACTTTACACATCTCCAGTAATCACATCCCGGATAGGCAACCAGTATCTCAAATACACGAGCAGGAAAAGATTCAGTTGTTCCTCTTTCTTGTTGAACGCCTTCTGCTTCCAACTATGAGTGATGTTGCTACTGCTCCACTATCAACTGAAGTTCCTACTTTATTGGTTTTCAGTACTTTTTTAACTTCCCAACAGTCTCTTCAAAAGTTTTTTCTTTATTTACCCATTTCAGAATTTGTAATCACTATCTCTTTAACCCTCTCAAATTTTAAGTTTCCCATTCAGGTCCTAAGTATCTTTTATTAAGATGAAAGGATCTTCCTATTCTTGAGCTTCCACATATCTGCTACAATTCCTTTTATATACATCCAGAATATTGCTACTCAAGTTACTTCACCTCTCCTGCCACCTTGGCTATGTCCAGCTTACGCTTATCCACATTTAGCTATTAACTTCTGTTTAAACAAAGTACAACTAATAATTTTTCTAATCTATTTAATATTACATTAACCCATACTGTCATTATAGCTGAAAGACAGAGATTAACTGTGTCATCAACCTAAGCATTACTGTAGTATTCAAGACTTCTACTGGAAGTTGATATTATTATTATTATTATTATTATTTTACTCTGGCATCCAGCAAACATTGTACTACAGCAGCAGGACGTGCACTGACTACAAAAGGGCACGGGAGGTCATAACCTACATCTACTCCATGGTAAAGATCTGCTGACTTCAGGAAAATGTTTCTTTCCTGCTCTAAATTCCAGTAAACGTGATGTAACTTATGCTTCCAATGAAAAGGAAACTCTGAAGCCAAACAAACTGAAGATGGAAGTTAATTTTGTATTATAATTTACACTGGTAGCTTCCAGAGGCTTGCACTTTTCTACGTTACAAAAGGCCATAGATCTGGCTTTCACAGTGACCTAGGTCACATAATCTTCATTATTTTTCCTTCATGGATGCATATTGCACACAACCAAAATAACAAGAGGAGCCTTCACTCTCCACGGCACAGCCGTGCATTTTAGCAAGTTGGAAACTACCTTTTAAACAGCCAGAACAAGCTGTAGAATTTCCAAAGCTATTTCAACACCACCTCTTTTGGTAGCATTGCAGCAGAGCGCAAACAGCCACAGCAATTTTATAGAAGTATTTCACACTAACGTTGGTGCAGCTTTTCTACCCAAAAGCACTTGAAAGAAGTAGGAGGTGGCAATTTCTTTAGATACATTGATTATACAATTTGTTCTATTTTTTGAGAGAGGAGTTGTTGATGACAGGGCCACCGTTGGTGTAACTTTTTACATACATAACTCATCTCGGAAGCTCTTCATCTGTTTGGCTCCCTGCTAGCTTCAACCATTCTAACAAGAAAGGGAATAGGTAGAAATCTTCAACCCCTATGCACTAAACAAGGATCCTGATGAACAGAAACGGTAAGAAAATACACACATGTATGGCCAAACTTCAGACTTGACTGCAACAGCCCTGTGCTCCACTGTAGCTCATCTGTAATAGAGCAAGAAATATGAATCTCAGATTCATTCCCGATTTCATCATTAAATGCTGTGCCAGTAGGATACAGGCTGCATGAGCCCAGAGGATGTAAAGCTTGTGCTTAATGCTTTTCAAAAATTATTCGCTTCTAGGGATGACTTGTATCATTTTTTATTTCAGGTCAGCATATATAACAAACACTTTCTTTTACTACACACACTATAATTGTATATTCACCTCTCCCTACACTCAGTTCTTCAAAACCTCCAATTCCATTGCAGTCCTAGATGTGACCAGGGACAAATAATTGGATTTTCCATTCCCAAGGCCATACATAAAATAAGGAACTGGAAGGACAAGAAACTATGTGAATTTTAAACCTCTGTTTCTGCTAAAATTAGCTTTCCCAGAAATGGTGTCAGAAACTTAAAAGTACGGCAAAACACTAAAACACAGCTTTCTGCGTAATAATCTTCCAATCCAGTGCGTTCTTCGGTGAGCAGTAACAGGTGAGTTTGGGACTCTAAAAGCCATTCCCCCTCTGCCCCCCAAAAAAACATTGATATCAGCATGCACTGATGACACATATGATGTCACATATTCCTCGGACAGGAATATGTGATATGAATGCAAATTGCACACGGCAAAATATGCTAAAAAAGACAGGGGAAGAAGGGTAAATCTCTCAAAAAAACCCAACCATTTTATAAAAAGATATTTCCGTAATATATGCAAAGCTGTCTTTTTGACTAAGCTATTGACCAGGGAAAAAGACTACAGGTCTTTGCTATTATAGTGTGCTGCCAGCCTTCAGCTTTATATGCTCCCTTCTCAGTGAGATTTGAATATCCTAGTCCTTTGCCATTTTTACCCTCTCTCCCCAGCATTTGACTGAATTATAAATGTGTAACACATTGAAATTCAGTGAATGACATGGAATAAAAGTGTTCAGTGAATAATCAGTGGTGAATAACACCCAGAAAGCACTTGTGCATTTCTTTCCTACTGAGAAAAATGTCCTAAACAGTATTGAATTTGTCTACCCCAATGTTCTCCTTACAGGGACTGACATTGCTGTTGACTGGGCATTTATTTATGATCCGTCAGTACCAGGCTCTGTGGGTTTCATAGCAGGAAATGTGAAATTCATCACTCTTATCACACTACACAATCCATCTTTCATGTATTATATAGTGTACCAATTTACCGCAGCTGTAGACTTGAAAACCTGAAAAATGAATATTTAATGATTATAACATTATATATGCCTGTATTTTGTTGTAAGGAAAATGTACTAGTGAATTGTGTTTCACATAATCTGTTAGGTTTCTCTAACAGGTCAGTATTTGCAATGGTATTGTCCAGCTGTTTGTACCAGACATTTATTTCTGCTTTACCAGGCATCACTTCTACCAAATTCCTTCTAGTAAAAGAGGTTCTACTAAAAACAGGAAGAGCAAGATGACGTCTCTTCAACGGGCAAAATTATTGAATCTGATAATACAAAAGCAACTTCCCCTGAATCAGAAATAGTCTATTTTCACATCCGTGCCTGGGAACCAAGCTGTTGTCTAGCTTAAATTGAATGACCACTGGATTCAGAATATTAATTTAACAGCTGAGTTCTGAAGTAAATATTTTTCAATAAGAAGCATTCAAACAGAAGTATTTCCAAAGAAAAGTTTCTCACTAAATTTTCCTTCATAATATAATTAACATGTAATGCAATATTGTGTTTGTTGACCTCAAATGCAACTTGCATATATTTCTATTTATAAGCTAAATAACTGACACAAAAATAAATACTTTAGCTTATACTCTAAACCTTGAAAGTACACAGTCCATCATATTAACTCTGCTTATTTCACCTGTGTGTTAACACAAGTTATTAAGATACATAAAACTTCGGTAACAAAAGTAAGCAGACTAATGTTTCACATTCCGGACTTGATGTCAAGCATATAATGACTCAATCAACCTAGCATTCTTAATTTGCTAATGTATAGCAATGAAATGAAGCATAGAGGAAAAAAAAGGGGGAAAGGGGAACAACACACAAAATTTAAAAAGGAAACAGCAATTCAGTTACAAGATTGTCTATGAAACCATGAATATTTATGAAAAAGTTAGGGGTTTTTTTTCACTTAGCTTCAAATGTCTCCTTTAAAAGCTCTTCTCAAATATTAAGACACGTATTACAAAAATAAACTGTGCATATAAAAGAAGGCCAGAATGAAAGACATGCAGCTTTTAAGATAAGCATGCTTTCAGTGCAAGCATCTGCACTCAGAAGAGCATTTACACAAATTAACACATTTTATCCACTGTAAGGACCATAAAGTATTTCCAATTCAGCATATAATTTTTATTTGAATTGGTATGACAAAATCTTTAAGTGTAGCACTAGTAGAAGATATAAGAAGCTGCAATGACCAAAGGCAACAGTGGATTTCTCTGCATAAAGAAATTAATAACAATCAAAAAAAGAAGGTTTGGATATTTGGGGCAGAGGGAGGGTGTTAATCTCAAATTTACAGCTTCTTGCTGGCATGATGTTTTAAAGCACATATGATCTCTTTCTGAGTGAAGACAGAGAAAAAGATTACATGATACAGTACAATCCCTTCTCTAGAAACATGGCAATTTTGTCATCAATACATGGGTGGGAGATGTCATTACTCTTGGAACATAAAAGAACAAAAAAGCTACTACACAGCTATCAGGCATGGTGCTATGCCTAGCAAACAAGGTCACTCCACGTTCAAAGCTCTATACCATTTGCAGGTTAAGGTCTGATAATACTATAGCTAGTTTCTTCATCTACCAAAATTCAAATTGCAGTGCTGTGGTACATGCCACAGATAGGGTTTCAATGGTACAGCACTCACAAAGGCAAGGACTGCTTTCAGCACTTTATTTCATGGCTGCAAGGACTTGTCTTCCTTGATCAACTTTAAGTTAATGATGAAAATACTAATAAGACTGAAATAGGAAAAGCAAATTTACGGAGCTACACTGGCTCTTGGACTGTGCCATGATGTACTTCTCTGCAGTAACACTTTCAGAAGAGATTGTTACTTCTCAGGTATATGTAGGAAAAAACCTAAACTACCTTCTGAATATGCAGTATGTTTAGTTGTATCCATAATGCATCAATATAGCGGATAAGAAATTACTTGTAAATTAGCTTTTTCCACTTTACTCACACTTTGATGCACATAAAACATCTTTCCAAGGTATGTTCTGTGTCAGAAAATATATTTTATTCTACATTAATGATTACAGAAAACATACTTGGAATAGCATCCAGCATGTGCTGCCATCCTCTAAAAACCTCTTCCAATAACAAATTGTCTTTTGACCATGTTTGTGAGTGGCATTTATCCCCCTCTGCCATTGGACACTTAATAAATATGCCTAAATTATCAACTTAGCTGTCCCTCTTTGGGAGAGAGAGAGGGAGAAGTATACCTCCTTCACTCATACCTGCAGATACCTACACTCAGATCCCTCAGTTAAGCACCCAAAGAGAGACAGCACAAACCTGGGCCTTACTAGGTCACAGTCTCCCCAGTAGACTCCATGTCCTCACCTGAATATTTTTAGGGAATTGAGATTTTTTTTCTGCTCGAGGCAGACTACGGCAGAGCTCCTTTACGCAACCCTGTTTCTTAAGGGGTTCTTAGTCAATCAAAATTTTTTTTTAATAACACAGGAGCATATAATATGGCATATGCCCAGTAATCTGTCTAATATCTATTGCAAATTATTCTAGTGTATTACTTTCAGTGTACTTCATTGCTTCCTGAGCACCAAAGTCTAATAGATTTAGAAATTATTTTATTTTACAAACTGAGACTCAAGATCCTAAGCAAAATTTGCCCCAAAATAGGTGAAAATACTGTGAAGAAGCTGCCATTACTACCACATTTGAATCCTCACAACTAGAGCCTCCACCTTGAGCCTAACGTCAGGTATCCACAGCCTGGACCTATGCAAGAAGTCTTGGCAGCCGCACTGTCAAATAAAAATCTCACCGAAATATGTCTGAAATGATACCAGTAATTTGTCACCCTTGCTTAAACAATGTGTAGGTGAGAGAAGGCTCATGATGACTCAACATGCAGGCGAACTGGCACTGTATTTACCTGTTGTCACTATGTGGAACTCCAGAGCAAGAAATGGATGAAATGCAGCTCATAAAAATATTCATATGATGAAATTTATGGCTTACATTAAAGTGTGTTTAACTTGAAAAATGACTATGTAAAGCTCGACTGATCTGTTCCCTGCATATATTCACAGTCGTATCTGTTTACTTTGGAGCTGCACGTTTAAATTTATTTCCACTTGTGCATATCCAGACTGTGTGCATGTCCCAAACAGCTGAAACATTTTCTTTTTTTTTTTTTTTCTCCTTCTTTTCTTCTTTCTTTAAATATACATGCAGGTAATACATTTAAAACAGAGCCTGGTAGAATTCAACCTTCTAGACCATGGACGTAGCCAAACCCTGAGATGGACAGTGCAAAACTCCTGTCCCCTTCCCTCTGCAAAGCTAGGCCAGAAAGGACAGATGAGCTTCGCCACTCACAGGGGAAGTAACCGGCCTTGCAAAGCCTGGCTTGCTGAGGGGATGACTGTATCCAGAACGTAAGTTCCCCTTTCTTTTAACACACCATTCACATGGAAAGAGACACAGTTATGCTCCATGCACAAGACAGCTGTCTGGGACCATGGAGGTGAACAGGTCTAATATAAAGCCATCTTTGCCCACCTCAAAGGCTGCTAGGGGAAGGAGGCAGCGGGAGGAGGCTGGCCACATGAATCAACCTGCGCCGGCAGAGCCAGCTGGCTGCCTGTTCGGCAACCCAGCCTAAAGCTTCGACCAGAAAGCTGTTGTACAGATGCCAGTATAGATTGCATAGGTCTCCTTATTTATACCTCTATTAGCATAACTAACAAGGAGTAAGAAGGATTATCTTCCAGCCAATACATAAGCCAAGTATCTCCTTCAAGTGTTTTTCACTGTAGATAAAGAGTAAAAAAAATATTTCACATGCTCCTAAGCTTCTTGATTTTCCAGTAGCAACCACACATTTATTCTTTTGTAGGGGGTAGCAGAAACATAATACTAGCACTTCTCAATTTAACATCTTCTACAGTTTTATTCTGTGATCTTTACTGTGGTATCTAACTTTGTAATATATTGAGGGAAAATACATACGAAACTTCCACATGCAATCTGCGCATGGTCTTTAAACAACACACCATGTTCACATCGTGACTGAGTACCATCAAGAAATTCCTGACCAACACACCGATAAAAGCAGCTAGTAATGAAACACCTATGGGCAGTGCTACTCTTTGGACACATTACAATGTATATGGAAAAATGAAAAATTATCATTCTAAAAATATTGATGGGGTAGTAACAGGATTAGGTGTTTTGAGAGGGGACTTTTGACTCATAAGGACGGTACTGAACCAGGATGTTTTCAGTATGGAATTATTTTCCCTTTGTTTCATTCACAAATACAGGTCAGCCTTATGGAAGTAATACTTTCAAGACAGAAGTGCAATTTCCAGTACATACAGGCCAATTTATGCAACAGTGCAATTCATGCTACTCATGTGTAGAACTTCTTTAAGTTGATCTGTTTTGTGTAAAGAACCGCTTTTTCTTCTGCCACAAAAAGAACCTATCCCTCTGTCCAAACATATATATAAAAACTTGAGTGCCGTTTCTTTTTCTTTTCCCTTTTTTGAGGCCAAAAAACCCAATAAATTGAAAACCAAACCAGCAAGCGCAGAGGCGGACATTCAGCCAGGAAGACCTGGGAGCAACCAGATGACATCACAAAACTATTGTGTATTTAGATGTAAATATTTGCAATTAAATGCTACTACAACTGAAAAGCATATACAACCTTTTTGAAAATCAGCATCTATTCGTAATTCCATTACATCCAGTTTGCTAAAGAACAGTCTGACTGACCTGTCATTTACAGAATGAGAATTCTCCAGACACAGACATATTTAACTGGGGGGGAGGAGGAGGAGGAGACATAATTCAGAGAAGAAATATGGATTGAGAACCAAATTCTTCTTAAACATCTTTGGAACTGTCTTTTATTCCTCAGTTGAAAAGAATTTGCAGTGCAAAATGAGAAGAAATACAAGCCATCTTCTTAAGGTATATGCCAAAACATTTACTTTTCTTTTAAAAGCCACTTTAATTTCTGTTAAAATTCCAAACCAAAGGTTTATATTTCATGATATTGTCAACTTTGCATAAAACTACTGGTAGTACTCATGACACATACAGCCTCAGGGAAACTATTGATTTTTCTCCCCTTCATAAATCTGAAAATGCTCTGTCTCTTCCCAGTGGACCCATTATATTTATTGGTATCTATCACAAAACAACTGCTCAAGGTTACAGCTATGAAAACATTTGGGGTTTTCATTCACTACAAAGAGGCCAGAGAAGGCCACATATCTTGGCTCAGAATCCAAAATTTGCCCTGAATGCAAAAGATATGTATTTTCTTAATTGTGTGTCAGGACCACAGGGTAAAACTTCTTCTCTGGACAAAGCTCACACGCTCTCTCATGGAATATCAAGCAAAGTTTAAAGGAAGGTGAAACAAGCCCTTCTTTTATAGGCAGTCGAGATCAGACAATGACAGTTACCAATAAATATTGACATAAATAAATAGTTCATAAATATTTATTCCATAAATATTTCTCCTAAAACTCACATTTTCTTATGGAATGGCTAAAGTAAAGAAGTTATTCTGTCCCTCAAGAATAGACGTCCCACTTTTGAAAATCATTTGAATGTCTGGCATCTCAGATGGAAATAAAATATGTGGAGGTGTGGTCAAAGATGAAAAAGAAGATTTAAGCTCTTCAGGTCATAAAAATACAGTATGCTGTAATGAATGATTATGTGGCTATCACTTGGCGCTTGAATCTTCAAAGATAACTTTGCAGCATCTTTTAAGGTAATCTATGAAGGAACAAGGGCTGGCGTCATGCAGTAAGCTACTCCCTCTACCCATACTGAATCCAAATGGAAGATCTGCATGTGAATTTTTAAAAAAATATACTAAGCCACATATCCTATGCTATAATGATCTTTCAAGAGAGTATATGCTGACTATACCCATGCCTGTGGGATGTTCCTCTCAACACAAGGAAACTGTTGCCAGTGTACAGTAAGGCACTTTAATCTGAGTCATGGGACTACTTGTGAACTGATGCATGGCCACCCCTAGAGCAGGTGCTAGAAATATGTATTAGAGTAATGATTTTGATTTCTTTCCCTGTGTTATTAGTATGGATTTGAAAGGTGGGAGTACCGTCACCCTTAGCACATTACCTACCAAAGCAGCTGTGCGCAGCACTGTAAGGAAAAGAACACTGCCTCCAAAATCAGCAGCTACAGCAATGTCATTTAGTTTTAAGACATGTAAAAATATAGTCAGCACAATGAAAACTGTAGCCTTTGCCAAGAGATTTCACTAAGTGGTATCTGAGATACCATAATTCTGATTACATTTAGAACAAAAGCATATGGCTACTGTGCAGTTAAAGTATGCAAATGCTGACTATATGTTGCTTTGTACTGTACTTTAATAAATTAAATACAGAAATTGCAGTATGTTATCCATATTCTACATGAAAATACCTACAGCATAATGTATAATTGGCAGCTGACCAGCTGGCAAGGCAGGCCTAGACTTTGCGTATCACACGAATACATAGTCCTTCATTTGTAATCCAGCTTTCATAAAATGAGTAGTAGCAAATTTTCAAGTCTGTAAATTTTACACTGAACCAACACACTCAACTATAATATCTTGTGTCTCAAGTGTATGACCTGTTCCAGAAAAAAACTGGGTTTACTTTAGATCATTATACAGTGTCAGCTTTTACAAATATGTTTGGTAAATATATATCACAGCATATATTTCTGTTTTGTTATAAACCTTCAAAAGAAAACAGCTTTCAACAACAATACGAAAATGACGGGTATTTCCAACAACTTGAGATTGTCAAATATTAACATCATGGGTTTACTTGCTTTCATGATGTTCTTGTTACTTGTTTAACGGCAATATTTCACTATGTTGCTCTTTTCCTTTACTCTTCACAATATTAAAGTTATTATCACCCAATTATTGTCGCAAGAGAATTATCACAGATCTTTCCTGCTTTGCTCGAGTTACAATTAACAAATTCAAAATGAGAAAAATGTTCCATGTGTGCGTACCTCTAACTGTACATGGAGTTTGTTATAGATACATAGTAATAACAAAAGTGGTAGCTTTCAGAAATTATTTACTAATGCATAATCATTAAAACATGTCATATCTACAACGTAAAAAATGGTTGTCATAGCAACATTCTTTAGCCTACAATCACAGAAAAACTGTACTTCCTAAATTTATTAAGAAATGTATACGCTATATTTTGACCCACTCACATGTAGAATTAGTATTTATGTAATAATTTGTGAGAGGAAAATGTGGAATGCAATTTGACAGATAATTAAAATCTCTCAATACTTAACAATAAAATCCTTACATAAATTACTAAGGCTGTGGGTAGGGAGAAAACACGGGTAAAATTGAAGCTTATTTCAGGATTCAAGCGAGTGACTTCAAAGAAATAAAAACATATCTGACAAGCACAAAACATGATAAAATGCACCTTTATTCTTTTCTAAACAGGACTCATTGTTAAATAAAACCTCTCTCTCCAGGGGAAAGCAACCACGTTGCATGTTACAAAAACACTGCAAAGCTCCGCACTTGGGCTGAAAGCCACACTGTGCTGCAGCTTTTTTCCTTTGCTATTTACAAGCAATGACACAGTTACTCAAAACATTGAGCTGATACGGTGTCTGTGGCAGGTTTCAGTGCCAGCCATTCGCACGATCTTTAGGGAAAAAGGAGTGTGATTTGAGGCTGGAGCTACATTTGGAACCAGTCTTTGGCTGTCCAAGAGATCATCATAAAATAGAAAGAGTCACAAAGTAAGAATGATGAAACATATTTCGTATTATCTTGGTATCAATGTGCCAGTGAACAGCGCATGATTCACTTGGTCCTTATAACCTGGCTTCTCCCAGCACAACTCAGGTTCCTTGCTGCTTCCCCCCCCCTTTTTTTTTTCTGAGCACAAAAAGAAAAATGATGCCTATCATTTCCCATGATTTCCCATCTTTCCCAGCCTACCCTCCACTGACCCCAACATAAAAAGTCATCAAGCAGATTATTCAAAATTCCACATTAAAATTTTTTACATATATCTTTATGGCAAAATGAACATGTGATTTAGCATTTGCTAGACTTATTTTACCTGTTATTTAAGTTAGACTATTCCTTTGTTTCCCCTGCTAAGCAACAAAACGACGAGCAGTGGGGCTAACCACGATAGCATCCACCTTTTGAAATCACAGTCACTGAAATCAATATGACATTCCCAGCCAGAAATATCTAGCATTTCAAATAGAATTGACTATGCAAGTTGTATTTGCTTCACATTTACGAAGTTATTTTATCAAGTGCAGAGACAGAGACTGTCTCACCCCCCTCTTTCAGTGACAGTTATGGCTCTGAGCAACAAGAAGTTAGCCTCGTGCACACCTTAGGATGAAACACCACTAGGTACTTCACTCTTTTTTCAGTGAATACTAGCCTGGGTATTACTGTTAGGGGAAGATGCAGCTGCATCATGTTTAGATCACTAAGAAATTGTTGCTGTTGTAAGGAAGTGCCCCCAGAGGCCAAAAAGCAAGACATGACACTGTGATTTTACATTAATTTTATAAAGAGGGTGTCCTAATACTGCAATGGCGAGTTATATATTCATATCCTCAAGCCCATAAGACAAAACAGGAATGGGTTAGTTAGTGAAAGTAATTAACTGTAAAAAGATAATTTGAAAATGGAATTAGAAAACAAGATGTGAGGAGAAATGTAAGAATTTTAGCAAAGATAGCAAATATTATGAAACACCTCAAATGGTACTTGTAAACATATATCACTTTCACCTACACAGAGGTTACCTTTCCAGAGGGAAGGTTAAGGTATTTCACCGAATTACATTTCCTGCTCTCCTGTCTCTGTGTTTACTGCAGATTCGAAAGAATGTGCACGACTACCACATGAACAGCAGCAGGAACTAAAATCTATTTTTAATGGAAACTACTTCAATAAAGTTTAAAAATAAAGTACTTATTTTCAAAACTAGATTGCTTAATTTTTTAAGGGCTTCAGCTCTGCAATGTATAAGGGTGCTCTAAGATGCATATACCCAAAACCCTGATTCACTTTAAAATTAGTGCTCTCTTAGAAGTATGAATTGCTCCATCTGGAAGTGATTAGGGTTCTAAGGATGTGCAGCATTAAGTAATTTAACTTACTGAAGTACTTCTTTTTTAATAGGCTCTTCAATTCAAAAATAAGAACAGTTTAAAAAAGAAAACCTTCCTAGTACAGCTGTTGGAGTCACGTGAACCACTTTATTCATTTAATATATTGAAAGAGGTGGAGGAAGGAATCATTGGAAGCTGACAGTAACAACTGTAATAGCAATGACCTCGAGGTACAACTGTACAGGAAAAAAAAAGCCAAATACTTGACCTAAAATGCTTGCCTGTGATAGTCACCAAGCTATCCCTTCCCACGGCTACCACCTGGATAACTTCCTATGGAAGATCTTGCTGGACAAAGGTAGGGACAGCATAATACCTACCACGGGTGTTTGATCAATCAACAATGCATATTTATCTTAGACATGATAAACAGTAAACATAATTGTTGCAAGTTTAATACAAAGGCTAATATTTTGAGCACAGAAATGAAAGTACATTTCACCGGGGAAGAGCACGATGCATGCTGACACAGATGACTCTTCTTTTCCCTCTTAAAAGGCAGGGGTCTAAAAAAAGGACTTTCTAACTTTGTCATTTGTTTTCACCGGTCTTGCTGAATTGTTATTTGAAGCCAGAACAAAAGTGTTTTGGGTATCTTTCAAGTAACAGAACCCACCGAAGCACCAAGGACTGGTGAACATGCCATTTCTGAGACACCAGAAGGACTGGATGCCATTCAGAGCAACATGGGCAAGCTCAAGAAGTGGGCCTGCACGAACCTCATGAGATTCAACAATGCCAAGTGCAAGGTCCAGCACACAGGTCGGGGCAACTCCCGGTATTAATACAGGCTGGGGGATAAAGGGATGGAGAGCAGCCCTGAGGAGAAGGACTTGGGGGTACTGGTGGAGGAAAAGCTGGACATGAGCCAACAATGTGCGCTCGCAGCCCACAAGGTCAACTGTTATCTCGGAGCTGCATCAAAAGCAGCGTGGCCAGCAGGTTGAGGGAGGTGATTCTGCCCTTCTACTCTGCTCTGGTGAGACCCCACCTGGAGTCCTGCGTCCAGCTCTGAGCCCTCAGTACAAGAAGGACACGGATGTGCTGAAGCGGGTCCAGAGGAGGGCCACGAAGATGATCTGAGGGCTGGAGCACCTCTCCTATGAGGAAAGGCTGAGTGAGTTGGGGTTGTTCAGCCTCGAGAAGAGAAGGCTGCAGGGAGACCTTACAGCAGCCTTCCAGTACCTGAAGGGGGCCTATAGGAAAGATGGGGACAATCTTTTTGGCAAGGCATATTGTGACAGGACAAGGAGTAACAGCTTTAAACTAAGGAAGGGTAGATTTAGACTGGATATAAGGAAGAAATTTTTTACAGTGAGAGTGGTGAAACACTGGAACGGGTTGCCCAGAGAGGTAGTGGAGGCCCCATCCCTGGCAATATTCAAGGCCAGGTTGGACAGGGCTCTGAGCAACCTGGTCTAGTGGAAGATGTACCTGCTCACTGCAGGGGGGTGGACTAAATGACCTCTAAAGGTCCCTTCCAGCCCAAAGCGTTCTATGATTCTATGACTGTGCACCGCAGGCAAATGCTGCGCATGAGAACAAACAGGGGCAAACAGTGCAGCACAGAATTGCAGAGGTCAGCGTTGATTGAGCAGTTTTTCTAGAGATCAAGTTTTCCTTCATTAGAAATGTATGGTCTATTTTCATGATTTCCTGCTTCTGCCTCAATTAGTTTCCTGAAAGTATCACTACAGAAATGATTCTCTGCAACACCTGAAAACTCTTTTGGGAATATGCCCAAACTGGCATTTTGCAGTTCAATATATCAGGCCACAGATTAAAAGAAAATTAGTCATTTTATCTTCTGGTAAGAACTTCTTCCTGACTTTCCAGCTGTCTTTGAATTTTTCTGAAGAATATTTCTTCAATATTTTTAGGGGGGTTTAACAGAAGGGAGGTTAAATTTGGTATTTGACAACGGAAATTTGCCATTTTTCAGATTAAAGTCTTTTTTGTAATTTTGAAGGGTTGAAATGTTAAAGGAGGAGATGCTAATTTTCTGGGAAACATGAAAATTAAAATATATTTGTAACTTGAATGAACTGACATGCATCATCAGTTGTATTTCCAATTAAGGTTCTGCAATTTTGATTAATTCACTCATTTGAAAACAATTTACATACAAGATGGTCAGGGAAGTGGAATGTTGCCCGGGGGCAAACTCAAGAGAAGAGTCAGGGATCAAAGTCTGAAAGCAAATAGACGTATTTGGGGAGCTTTCAATAGCATGATAGCAGTGCTTGAAGATCACAGCAGTCAGACAAATGTTTTTTGCTTAGAAGATGGTTACTGCCATCAGTGACGATTTAAGCCTTCAAATTTTTCATTAACACAGAGCCTTGTACTTCAAACTATCAGGAAAATGACAGCAATTAGTCTAGGGAAATATTTGAATATTGAGACAAAAATTAGCTCTAAAATTTGCATTTAGGAATGTGCAAGCGTGTGGATGGGCTTTTAAGTTACGAAATTATTTCCTTATTTAAAAAACAGTACAACCTTTGCCAGCTGACTCAAGAAAGACCCTGACTTTCCCTTTATACTCAGTTGTTATGATTAACTAGGAATATCAATGAGAAATTGTCCTATTTATAAAGAAATTTATAGAGAAAGATTACCAATAGTTGTTACAGTATTTCAATGGGATGCTCCAAGCTAGATTTCAATTTGCTATGCTTAGACTACAAAAACAATTAAAACTGCAATCAACTGCATGGTCTTTTTGAATTGTATAGAAAAATCAGAGATGCAGCATCTGAGGAAATTAATGTAGCTAATGTTTTAAAAGCAATTCAACCAATTATAAAATTTACTCACAAAGCTGAAATACCATGCCAAGACTGTTAGTTTCACACTTCCCACATAAGGAAATGTTTAGTAAAGTAAAAAGCACATATTATATATAATCTAAATCAATGTCAAGCAGAAACAAAAAATTCAGTAAATATTAGTTTGAACTTAGAGAAAAAATATAAAATATGAAAGCATGTGCTTTTTTTAATCCATTTCATAATGAATAGCTACAAGTGCCCTTCATCAGCTGTTGTTGGAAAGCTGTCAGGTCATTTTTAAATACAGTAGTCAAAGGTCTGCAAACTTGTTATTGAACTAGACTGAAAAGCATATGACCATGAACAACTGAAAACGACTGGGGTGATGGGTTAGGTGCAGGGACACATGATTGTAGGCAACCTTTTGGCTTCAAACTCAGTCCTCTGAGTATCTTTCAAGGCTCTACTGTTACCCCAGTGACACATAAATTCAGGACCGCAAAGCATACCTCAGCCTCTCTGCTATAGTGGCTCCTAATGATTTTAAAACCAGAATGTCAGCACAGATGAACTTTCAGAAGTGAAAACTTATGCTCTACATATCTAGTAGACCTAAGTCCAAACTCAAATGCAACACACTTCTGTTCTACTAATACATTCTGCAAACAGAAAGCATCCGTCTAACATACCATCCAGCTAGTGCCAGACACACAGAAAGACATTTAAAACTCTTACCCTTCATTACAAAAAATATAGTTCGTTATTGTTTGAGCATTTTTTCCTATGACAATGCGATGGTACACCTTTTTACTGATGTAACTGTGTTATCTAACTCTGATGGGGACACTCTAAGCAGAAAGCTGCATTCATGTAATAGTTCTACCTGTGCCAATACACGACACAGGAACAAAAACTTTTCTATATGCTTCAAACATCTAGCACCACAGAAGTGACTGTACTTCAGTAAAATTGAGCATCCAGCCGGAAGGCGGGGTGGGGCGGAACCCCACCAGATCCTCTTTAAATGAGAAATTAATAATACTGTGTGTAGTCGTTAACAGAAATCGAGGATAAGTTTCCCTCACCTGCTACATTTAGCTATGGCATCAAAGGCTTCTTAATGCAAACAGTTAGAAACATATGCTCACTTTTGCAGTGAAGGGAGGGGGGAAAAAGTATGAAAGGGACAAATGAATGAAATGCAGAAACTAGTTGTTACATCTCATGCGACTGGTATCATGTAGATAAACCAATAAAACCACAGAGAGGCATGGCTGAGCTGAGTGTCAGCCAGGGGTCCTTCTGCAATAATCTTTGGATTATTGCTCTCATGGCCTTTACAAAGTATTCATGCATGGACTAATACCCAGGGCATGTGAAAGATGGCATTACACTTTTAAGGATACAAACCCAGCATACCAACAAACACAACAACACAACACACAGTGTTTCAAGAAACTAACACAGCCCAATCTGTTTGTTTAAACAATGAAAGCTGCACAATTTACTGCACACACAGACTAACGGATTATCCAAAAGACTCACTGAACAGTCATGAAGAGTGCACAGATTAGGAAAAACACTTTCTAGAGATGGCAGGTAAAAGTAACAAACTATACTGGTGTTACCAGTACCTTGCACATCCTCAGCATCTCCACAGGCACAGCAGAGTCTTTCCAGTGCAGAGTGACAGATGACTATACACAAGTGGTGCAGAAGGCATACTGTTACAGAGGCTGTCATGAGGACCTTGGTTGCTGAGCTTAAACTGTGGGAACTCAGGACATTAGCTCTTGAACGGCCTTCTTCAAATCAGAGAGTGCCAGCTGAAAAGACAGCCAACACACATCTGTAAAACCCACTTCCCTCTGTGAGCCACTCTTAACTGGCCTCCCATGCAAGTGAAGGGCTAGATGAGCTGACAAAACCAATTCATCAGAACTCCAAAAGCAAAACATTTTTCTTATTTTTAAAAAATAGGAGTTGACAGAGATGTCCATCCATTGGCAGCTTTGACTCTTGAACCTGTGCACACTTCATTTTTAATGCTGTTTACTTCAAGTAGTTGACAGCACCAGCAATAATCATTGCTACCGACTTTCTACAGGCAGCTTTGCAGGATCAGGATCGATACTAGTCATGTCCCCCCAGCCATGGATCTTTCCCATAGCAAGAATTTATAAGAAAAGCAACAATAAACAGGAAAATACAATCATACAGAAGTTTTAAAAGAAAAATGTGGGGAGGTCGTTACAACTAAAAATATTTCAACCTTTCTTATTTGATAAAGGCAAGACGACTCTAAAAGACAGAAACAAAAGACAGCAGACTGCAACTTTGTATGTAAATAAAAAGGGGAAAGCAAGCAGTTGTATACCTGGATATAAACCTTAAGTAAGGCAATGAAACATGGCTACATTTTCATTTTTGCTATTGCTATGGTCAGATTATTTATTTTCAGGGAAACATAAAGAAGAGTTAAATCCCATTTAACAAAAAAATCCTGTGTAACTGGATGACTGTAAGGATTCTTCTGTAAAAATATCAACAACATCCAAGTACTTGAAGAGCATATATTTTGAATGTATTCAAATGTATCGTATTTGAATGTATCGTACTAAGCAATGAAAAGAGTATGTCCTTTCCCTTCAGCAGGCCTACTTATATGCCTAAAATTAAACACTTGCCTAACAATTAAGTGTGATTGGGTTACAATTACTTCGTCTCTGCTTCTTTTGTTTCATTCTACCTGCATCAAAACATGAAAACTAGACATGTGAATGGCTGAGATTGACCGCCGTTGGTTTCAGACACATTTCAGCCCACCCTGAAAAATGTAAGCTTCCTGTCATACGCTGTCAGTAAAACTCCTGCCTTCCAAACAAAGGTTCTGAGAACAGAGCTTACATGGCATCTTTAGACTTCACATTTTGTTTGACACCTACCATTTGTGAGAAATGGCATTTTATAACCACTTTCCATCCTGTCTGTCCCCATCACCACCACCACCACCAAACATAATTGCTTTTACTATAAATATCTGACAGCACTAGTGAAAGTAACAAGAGAGCAAGATTTAGAAAGCTCTTTTTGACTGCCTAGTAGATTTGTTACATAAATGCAAATCTTCTTCTAGTGTCGGTGTTAAATAGTTTCTTTTCTAACCCCACCCTCCCAAAAAAAGGAAGGAATAAACCGTCTTTCACAAGCGGATAGCACAGTCTGACCAGGAAAAAAACAATTCTTGTACCATTTGAAAAGTTAGCTTATCATCAGGCAACACACTACATACCTGCAAGTTTCATCTCAAAGATTCAATATTAATGTCCCTTTTATCAGTTTCTTATTTGAACATACCCTAAGTTTGACAGGTACAGTGCATTTACTAAGCAAGAGGAAAAGGAATCAGATTTGCCCAGGTAAATCCCATTCTGACTCAAATACTCATTAAAGTAGGAAATGACTGATGTAATGCACTGTATCAGCTGCTATGGAAAACGACCTTCGATGAATGTTCAATTTACTGAGCAGATCTTAAAAGTGTTCCAGAGCTTCCAATAATAACTGAGCGCCAAGCCTTGACAACAGAAAAGCAAATCAATGGATCTAAAATGACATACACAGAAATCAATCTTGGATTAAAAAGAAACTTGAGCAAATCAAACAGAAGTTCACTTTAAAAGATAAACATTCCAACACAGTTAGAATTTACAGGTATAATTCAGATTATATGTGTTATTCAGAGAACTAAAGAGCTTCCACACTAAAATTGCAGGAATGTCTCCCTACAGAAATCATTCTGGTCACATTAAGAGAGTAGATGACGATCTAAGTAATTTCTTGCACTTCCCTTACCACTCAAGTAATTCCATAAACTGAGAGAGAAAATCTAGGTAATAGTTATTATGAAGACACAACCTTAAATATCAAAACCAAAAGACTTTTCTGAAAGTGTTCTTCATAAGTTGCTTTCATGGAGCAAAAGGCCTGGGTTTCAGAATGGCTGTTCACAAACAGCCAATGCTTGCTCATTTGGGCTTTTGCAAAATTTCACTTATGTAAAATATATTTTGCTAAATCCAGTGAAGAACAGGATCTCTGCCAGAAGGTCCCACCTTATCCTCAAGATCTTGGGCAATTATGAAGTCCTGAAGCAGCACTAGGACTGATGCATATCTAACGATTTCTCACATGATTACGCAAAAACATAAGGAGGAGGAAATGTGATTTCACAATCAGTGTCAAAGTTCAGGAATTGATTACAGCCCATGGAAAAACCATCCTTCCAGCAGTACCCTTAAGTGGATGTGACCCCCTCCAGAGCCCAGACCTTATTCCCTGCCTGGTATCCACTCCCTATCCCAAGCAGCATCCTCTGATAAACTCGTATGTTCTCAGGTCATCCAACACAGAGAGTTACAGGAGGAACTCGCCTGAACGTGACAGTAACTTGCCTCTGAAGCACACAGAACAGCTTATACCTCTAAGAGCTACCATTTCCTAACATCAAAAAGTAATTAATCTAAGCTGACTTCCGTCATGGAGCGAACAGTTTGCCAACAGTTACCACATAATATTCTGTTAGAAATTATACATGTTGACTACACTGGAGATGTGCCTACGGCGTTAACTGTAAATGGTATTTTCAGCAGGGATGTGCATGTGGACTTGCACACTGGAATAAGAAAAGCACACTGGAATAAGAAAAGCTGTGGCAGTCATGAACTGCACAACAGTTTCCATCAACAGAATCTTCGGTTGAGAGCTTTTCCCCTTGCTGTACTGAAGTTTTCCAAGTTTGGCCTCGGAAAAAAGCAGAATTGCTCTAAATATTTTGGGAATGAAAGAACTGCTCCCATCTCAAATCCATCACTAGGGAGAGAAACAGAAGTCTGATTTCACTGTGATTGTTCTCTTCCAAGATTTACTTCAACACATGGTACTTTTGCCATTTTCATCTTTAATTTTTTGTTCCTCCATTCAGAAAATATTAACTAAGACAAGGTTTACCCAGATGGCTAAACATATCTGAGCAGAGGGAAGCCCTATCACTGCTTTAAATCAGTTGGGACATCTAGAGATGGAGGGCTCATCCACTGTTTCCAGTTAGGAAAGGCTGAACAGCAGCTTATGCCCTGCTTTCCGTACTTTGGAGCCTGGAAAGGCACTGAAAAGCTGTAGTAGGCCTTAAACTACATAGTATGTAGACCTGTTAGGGAGAACAGAAGAGTGGCAGTGGCAAAATTCAGTCATAAGTATGTGAAGACAGAAGTAAGACAGTAAGCAGCCTGAAGCATTATTAGCTAAATTCAGTGCAATGTATGAAATTCCATCCATGGAACCAATTCCTGCCCTACCTATCATTTAAGCTGTTATTTCCTCAGGTGGTGCACAAACCCTGTGACAGCATTAAAGCAGGGTGATTTCACACTGAACCATTTCCTGAAGTCCTGTGAGATATGAAGATCTACTGGGTTGTTTACATTTGTTATGTTCAAAAGGAGGCTTTCTCCAGAAAGACTCATGACATAAGGTTGATAAGCTGCAAGCAAGGGAAGGTATCAGTCACACACACAGAATAAAGTTTTCCCTTTACAATCTGACATTATCTACCTAGGTTGAAATATAATCTATGTTTTCTTCTAGACATTAGAAAAACAAAACTAAAGCCCAAGTGTACACATTAAATTGCTATCAAGAGGAAAATCCATACTATGCAGGTGACAGGTTTCTCTAAAAAAAGCATTTAAAATAGCAAAACATGGGAAATACCACTGACTGCCTTCAAATACCTGCAGAAAAGGTGACAGAAATACAAAAGACAAAAGAAGAAAAAATATTAGCACTCAACAGCATAAGCTAAGAGTGCAAAGTCTGTTAATTAATGTATTATAATGACTTCTGACAGCTTCACATAATGCCTTTTCATCATCATACTGTTTCAGTTACACATTCTCCACTTCTCACATTAAAACCAGCTTCACTATTATTTTTCACCTGCTGCTTCAGTATTAGGTTTAAGCATTTACGTCTTTCAAGAAAATAATTTTATTTTCTGGAAGTTAATCACTGATTCCCTCACTAAACACTAGGGAAAAAATTCCTCTGCTCTGTGAAAGCACAAAAGGAAAAGAAAGGGAAATGTTACAATGCAGTATGTGTTATTATCTCCAATGCACCATGATCCTCCATGCTTCACAAAGCCCTTGGTTAGAAGCCAATCATGCAGCTCAGAGTTTGAGCACACTGGCACAGAAACCTTAAAGCTGGACTAACTGTCCCCAAATGCTGAAAGAACAATGAAGCAACTCTATTTTTTTTAACCTTTAGCTCAGCTATTAAACACAGAAAAAAGCATTAAAACAAATGTTTGGAAATTTGATCTACTAACAATATAAATTAGAAGATAAAGTTTGGTATTTCATTACTAATGATCTGCTGGGGAAATATGTGCCCCCCAATTTATGTTTTTCTTAACCTTGCACCTTGAAGAATCGGAAGTAAGAAAATAAAAAATGAATGCATAAATAAGCCTAAATACTTTCCAATATTTAAAATACTGGATTATTTCATTATACCAATTGAAATAGGGCACAATGAAGACTGGAAGAATACCTCACTCCTCTCCTTGAAAGGCCAAGCAGTACACCATGATCTCAAATGCAAAGGAGGCATACTGTGGGGCAGAGTGTGAATACATTAAAGGAGAACAACTCCATGGCCGATCCCTACAGTCACTCACAGAAGCCAGCTCTGACCACAAACCTGAGACATAATGAATGAGTCTCCTCCTACGCAGGCCTCTGAGCTCACTCTGGGGAGAGGCAGCAGCAGGAGGATGACGATTGTCTCTGGAAAACAATCTTTCCCATCGCAAACTTCATGGGACACACCCTATATCTCCAGTCATGGTATGAGTGGAAGAATTTTCTCTGTGCACTCATAGACTGCTCTGTTCCAACAAGTTTGGTACATTCTTCCTCCATCCACTCCTGAAAGGTGCCAAGAACCTGTAAAGCAAGTTGAGATTTTTTGCAGCGCTCTAGAGGTACCCAGAGCCTGACAGAATTTGGTGTTCAGAAAACAACCACAGATAGAGAAGTGTTACACAGGCAAATGGTCTTGATCATTTAATGATAGTTTACTGTAGTCATCTTCAATATACCCACATTTTCAACCACTTCTCCACTCACTTTACGAAAGAATCACTTAGTAAGAAAACTCAACACAGAGCCACAAAGCACAAACAACTTGAAATTTTCATGCAGCAACTCATCACCCAATTATTCCTCTTCCTTTTACATCTCACTGGCTATTAACACTGAAAATGGCATGGAGCTAAGAGGCATCTTTTTGGTCTGAATTCTGTATTTGGGCAAAGTTCTCAATTCCTCTTCTTCTCTGCCCCCTCTTCCCCCACAACACAATGCTTTAAGCCCTTAATTAGAGTTTATACAGCTAGGGTGACACTCCCAGGCAATGAAAATGTATACTTGGAAGTTTGACAGCAGTATCTTCCATCAAGCAATGCACCACATTAAGTAGCTGCAACCTTTTTTTAAAGCATTTGGATGCTTGTAGCAATCATGGATTTGCTGGACTGAATTTTCAACCCCAGGCACCTTTTAAGAAAGACTCTTCAGGTTCCACAGTGCCTTTTTTAAAAAAAAATCTAAAGAATTATTTAGTGGCCAGATATTCCCATGTGCCTGGTACCCATGCAGTCATTCTGCAGTCTCTCTGAAAAAGCGTCTAGTAAGATCTTAAATCAGCACTGGAGTGATTAGAATTAGTATGTAGTAACAGATTTAGGCAATAAAATTTTAAGCTACTGAAGCTTATTATTTTCATCCTTAAAATCTATTCATGTAAGGGGCAGCCACCTTCTAATTCAGAGCAGAAGATTTGAGATTAAATTTAGTATCACTTGAAGTGAATTTAACACACAAAAATTGACAGGAGTTGGAATACAGCTCTTTTGTGAATTGAAGAAAAAGAAACAAAGAATAGAAGCAGCAAACAAATCACAACACCTGTCAACCTTGTTCGATACTGTGCTGAGAGCAGTAGGGATGAATGGGGACTTCCCACTTCTACATCTATCACAAACAAATGAAAATATATGCATGGTTTTGAACAAGGTATTCGGGAAGTGACAGATAAGTCTTGGGAAGGCAGGTTTGTTTTCCCTGCTGAGAAAATAACATATCTCAATAACACTGCCATTCAAATTCCTCAGGACAATGATTCACATAGGGCATGTTTAATTTATTTTGACTGTTTACTCTGTGTTGACAATTTGAATTGGAAACACTCAATATTCTACTGTAGGAAGCAGTCTTAAATGTGACAGCTCAAGCTGTGAAGAATTAATACCTTCAAAATTATACATCTCTTCGCAAACTGTCTTGCTTCCCAGCTATTCCAGCCTTCATTCCAGCATTCCAGCTTTGTGTCTGTTTTGTCCAAGAGGAGGGCATTTCATTCCAGAATGTTACTCGTTCGATTATTTTTATTATTTCACACATTAACCACATCTGAGTAAGCCCGGAAAAAAACAAAACACAATTTGGAAAATTATTTGAACGGCAGAAATATCTATTCTCCAGAAAGATCTGTACTCATTTATGTACTTGAAAAATTCCTGAAGATTTCCCTTATTTGAAGAACATGACCATATGCTATATGAACATACAGAATCATTGTGCTGTCCACAATATCGAAATAGATTTACGCAGACAGCATATTTAACCCTGCAGTAACCATCTTACTACGAAGGGCACAAACCAGAGAAAGAAAATCAATCTCTGCTTGCATAACTAAGGATTGTGTCACTGCCACAACCTAACCAATTCCTCTTAAATGTCACAAGAAGATCTGCAAACTACATCAAGCTCCTGAAAAGTCTTTCCCAGCAAACATTTTCCACCACTACTTTGTTCAGGTTACTGAGATGACAACTTTAACAGAGAGCAAACTGAAATTTCTTGATTTTAGAAGTCTCATATAACAAGCACCATTCCTCCCAAGCAAGCCACTATTTTTGTTTTTTAAATTGTTCCATTCCTTTATCTAAGTAGAAAAGGGGACCTTATAAATGCTTATAAATATCTGAAGGGTGGGTGTCAGGAGGATGGGGCCAGACTCTTTTCAGTGGTGTCCAGCAACAGGACAAGGGGCAATGGGCACAGACTGAAGCATAGGAAGTTCCGTCTGAACATGAGGAAGAACTTCTTCCCTCTGAGGGTGACAGAGCACTGGAACAGGTTGCCCAGGGAGGTTGTGGAGTCTCCCACTCTGGAGGTATTCAAGACCCGCCTAGACACAGTCCTGTGCAGCCTGCTCTACGTGGCCCTGCTTTGGCAGGGGGGTTGGACTAGATGACCCACAGAGGTCCCTTCCAACCCGTACCATTCTGTGATTCTGTGTGATTCTGTGAAAAGTACACTCTACTATTTGCTCACCATTGTCAAGTAATCTGAAAAGTATAGGAATGTAAAATTAAAGCTCTAACGACACTGACATAAGACTCAAAAATCATTCCACATCATTTGAAGATTCTTGCTTCAGTAAGTTTTATTGTTCTCCAATTTAGTTAATCTTCTGATATGTAAAGGTCATTGTTCCATATATTTTGGAAGTTTATACTTATGCAGGAATGTAGGAATGGTTGTGCAGGTAACTCCGAAAGCAGTCCCATAAGAATCAATCCCCCAAAGAACAGATGCCACAACTCCTCTCTTAGAAAGATAAAATGTAGATCTCCTACAGGACGTGAAAACAGCTCCTCAGGGAATTGTTAAGAACTGGGCAAAAGAGCAATGCAAACGTTTCATTAGTCAAGTAGAAACTTGAAGAAAGAGAACTGGGAGTGCTTGTGAGAACAGAACAGCACTGCCAGTATGGTGCAGCAATAGAGAAAGCCCACGCCTAGTTCACTGACCTTGAGTGCTGATGTAACATCAACAAAAGAAAAGGAAAGAGATTAAAAATCTGTACATGTAACATATATCCCATTTATTCCTTAAAGGATTTAGTAAATTCCACAAGTCTTCAGACACAAAGATAAGTTAGCTACTCACGAAGGGCAAAGTGCTGTCAGTTTTCAAGCCAGCTTCACTGAATTTAGCAAGGATTTCAGGGGGAACCATAGTTTAATAACATCTCTCGCTGTTCTTAAATAGAGAACTACCTAAACGGGACCCATAATTTAACCTTCTTCCCTTCGGGAAATCATTCTCAAGAAAACACTTCAAAATGAAGAAGGAAAACTGATTTACTCGTCTCTTTCTCAGCTTGTTAGTTAAGATTGAATTCTCCATACATTACAATTAAGTTCTGAATGCATTAAGTATGACTGATATTCAGGAAGAAAAACAGTGGGATGCATTAATGATCCACCTCAATTTTGTCCACATTTTTTTAAATTTTTAACATAATTTAACAAAATATTAAAATGTTAAATGTGTTCAGCTGGGAGAGGAAAACAGAATGATAAATATACCAGTCTCTTTAATCCAAATATTTTCTTTAAATTGAATTCCACTTTCAAGCTTCATTTGCACAAAGTTGCCAATCCTGATTAGCCCAAATGAACTCCCTAAACATGAAGGTGAAATCTCCCAGACAGTGATATAGCAGGAGATTAGAACACCTGCAGACATCTACTGTGCCACAAGAGACTTTCTTTTTACTTGGAATTAACCTCAAATGAATACATTCAAACATAAATGTACAAAAGAAAGGATCTCACCATCCTTGGTTACACAGAAACCTTGCAGACTGAAGAAATGCATGCTGTTTCAGACTAAAAGCTAAGGAACAAAGAAGTCTCTCTAGCTTTCAAAAACTATGACCACTTAAAAAGAAGAAAAAAGCACAGTTTTTACCAAAGTCTCAAAACACTTTTAATAGGATAACTAGTCATGAGTGATGTTACAGTAGGCAAGGTAAAGAAATATTTGTTCAGCCCACCAGCTGAACACATAATTCTCCATGAAGACCCAAAACGCAACCATCTGAAAAGCCACATTTTTTTCAAATAAAAAAATAAAAACAAAAAACATGATAATCTTATATATATATTATGTGTATTGTGAGACTGATCGCAGATGAAACTCATGTCACAGAAGTAAGTTACAAATGCCTTAATAAAGGAGGATTTTCACACCCAGCAAATCATCACATGCCATCTATTCCTTTTGATTATGGCATTTATCTGGTCAAGTATTCACAAGTTAAAACTATGTGTGTTTAATCATAGAGTCTGGCCTGTTATAAAGCATTATGTCTTCAGACTTTATTTGATCAGAAGGCAAGCTTAGACTAGTTCTTGGAACTTTGAGAAACTGCAATCAACCATTTCTCAACATCTGATAGGAAGGAAGCAGAAGGTATGTATTTTAAAATATGTATGGTTTGATCAGTGATATACAAGCAATGTTTCAACAGTTGTGATTGTTAAAAAGGAAGAGGTATTCCCTACATGTATAGAGTATTGCTCATATCACACCTCATGCAGTAAAAAGAAATGTCAATCATATTTTTAATGCATATATTGAAAAAAGGTGCATAGCCAAGATGAAGAAATAAAGTATCTTTAGCTATTGAATTTGTATTGTGAATTAACTACGGCCTGAACTAACACACCGGTTCAGATGAGAAAATAGTATTTCCAGATCAACTGGAAATGCTTGAGCCTAGCTACATAGGTACCTGATGAAAGAGGACAAATTTGCTTCTGGCATGACAGCATTTCTGTCTCCCTACAGCCCAAGCTCAGATGGTTCTCTCTTACATTTAGCAGGAATGAACCCTAATCCTTTATTCAAACTAGTCTGACTTTAGTGAAACCCAAGATTTAGATCCAACTTTGTACTAAGAGGAAGTGTTGCTTTCATTAGGTGGAAGGAAGAAATAGAAGTAAACACTAAAATCAAAAAATAAAAAAGGAGTTTACATCAAACAGAAGTAAGCTGGACAACGAATGGAGAATGAAAGACAGTTGAGAAAGGGTGAGAGGCAGTTGGGAAAACACTAAACTGATCGAGGATTCTCTGCCAGTTTATGAAAAGACACAACAACAACATGGAGAGATCACCACTGAAAGTGACTATCCAAAAAATTGGCGGAAAGAGGGCAGAAAGTTTGAAGAAGTAGAAAAACACAGGGGTAGGTGAGGGATAATATACTTGCCAGGCACAGCATTTAGATAAGAGACATTGTAGTTAAATCTGTTAATTGTATGCCTGCCATTTTATCAATTTGGAGGCTAAAGGTGCAAGACGTAATGCATGCTGGGCTTGGAGCCCAATCACAGCTCCTGCTGTTGAATATCCAGCTACTGTAAGCCAATAGGGAGGCTTTTACTTTTAAAAACACTGGTAGGTAAATACATTGTTTTCCAAACATCAACAGCCCATCTCCATTACAATTTCTCCAATAAAATATACAGTAATTCAAATGACCATTAGCACTGGTTTGTATTAAGGATAGCCCGGAGCTAATAGTAAATGCAAGGCCCAGTATCAAAGAAACACATTGAATTCCTCTGTCATAGGCTGGGAGATATGTTTGGCCGGTTGGATAACATGGAAAAGTGATGAAAGTGTGGGAGCAGAACAAACACGTACCGCACATGTGGCCAAAAATGGCTCTATGGAGACATGATCACCGTGGAGGCATTCGCTTCAGAGCAGGGCTCAGTGCACTTGGCCCTGCCCAAAGCTTTCCCAGTTTTAAAGCCACTGAATTCACCTCCTAAAAGACTGGGCAGATTAGGAAACAGCTGGTTCACTTTACAGTGATAGATCAAAATCTCAGGCTGCTCGCACTGGCAGGCTGCTGGAAAAAACACGACAGGGACTTACCACACCTGCGTCTAATATGAATTGCCATTTATTTAATAAAATAGGATTCTTAGCAGGGACTAGATTAGATAATGGGTTACAGAGCCATTTGCTTATACACTTCTGCTTCAAATCCGACACTGAATAGCAGTGGCAGAAAAGTATTACCAACCGATGCCAGTTAAATGGATTACTTGAAATGCATTGATACCCTCAGTTTGTTCTCGGTGGGTAAGTTACTCCAATATAAAAGCCAGGTCTACAGTTGGAACTAATTCAAAAAGTATTTTTAAGCACAGAATATTCCAAAAACTAAAAAAAATACGTTCCTCTCCTATTAAAAGATGGTCGACCCACCTATCTAATGTGGGTTAAACACAGGGGTTTTTTTATTTTTAAAAAGGCGCTTAAAGTCTGCATCCCTGCAAGCATGAGGGCAGCTCTAAGCTTTGTGGGAGAAGGAGAGAAACAGCAGCAGAAGGAGCTCTGCAGCTACAGTTTCTTCATATGCCACAGGAACACATGACACACCAAACAGCATCACAACATGCGAAAAAGGCCAAAGTCCCCCAGGCTCTTTGTTGTATGAGGTGAGGACCTGAAGGACCTTAGAGGATTTCCTTTCAGAATATGCTGTGTCTGCCATAGAAGGGATTTACTCATTTGTGCTGCACTGATTTCTTATTCATACTCATTGGGCCCCTAAAATATCGTTACTAAAACAGAAACAGACCAAAAAAATCCCCTCTGATTTTCAGCCTCACCCTCTATGTATGATCACAACAGATTCTCTGACCCATGAACTAACTGCTCTTTTTGAAAAAAAGATCTGGTGGAGAAGCTAAAATTACAAATTACATTAATTTGACAAAAAGTGTCTGGGGAACTTATACAGTTGCATATTTTAATTTTTAAAAAAGGAGAAAAACCCAGATAGCCCAATTGCATAAAGATCCATAAAGGAAGAGGACTCATGGATCTGTAGCTGCAATAGTACATTGAAGTATCCATAAGATTCACAGACCCCTGACACTTTGACGTGGATCTCCTCTGCCTCTTCTCTGATGCCTTTGAATTCCTCATATGTGAAAACCTGTATACAAGTTTTCTTTATTTCTACCCAAATTATTCCCATAACACAGTTTCATTCCAGCTGATCAAACATAATTTAGATTTTCTTTCACAACCCAGTCTGAGGTGTCGGATAGGTCCCTTCCCTTGCCAAAAGCAGCAAATCCAAGAAAGGCCAAAGTGGTGCCTGTGTCAGACAAGAGCTAACTTAACCCAGGAGCATGAGCTAGTGAGGAATGCAAGGACAATACTGGAAGCACTGTAAGCATAACCACTGTAAAAATTTTAACCCAAACAAGATTTTGTTGTTGTTGTTGTTGTTGTTTGGGGGGGTTCGGGGTTTTTTTTTGTCGTTTTGTTTCTCTTTTGTAATCTGGAGGGAAATATCAGTCTTGGCTAAAACTAATTTTTATGTCAAACGCAGTCTCCATTTATACAGTCCCTAAGCAAGGCAGGTAATAAATATTCTTTAACAAGAAATCACAAGAGGGGAGTTTGTATGCCTTTCAAAAACAATGCAATAACGGGGGATCCTGGCAGTGGTGAGGAGGCAGTTCTATTCTTAAGTTGTGGCAAATCCTTCAAAGCTAAAACTCATTTTCTAAAGTTGTCTTTCCTTGCCAAGTGTAAGATTCTGATTTAAAATGACTTGTTTTGCATCTTTGTTTATGTTCAACTCTCTAAAGTGAAAGAAATCCAACAATATTCATGGCTCCCCAGTCAATTTTGCATCAACTTCACTTTCAGCTTCTCATGAATAGGGCGGTATTACAACAAATAAATTTTAAATGAACAGTCTTCCCTGGAAATGTTTCTGCTTTATTTTGCGAGAAAAAGTTGTTTTAAACAAGATTACACCTCTGACAGGATTACACCTGACACAAATGCAATCTTTTACTTGAATGAATTGCGATTTTCAAAACTGCAGGCTTTCAGAGTGTATTATATGACATCATTGTGCTGTCCATGACACCTCTCCAAGTCTCAAGGTTTTTTCCCCCTCTCTGCTTCACATATAACATGCGCGGAGTTTCCCCAGTTCTACTGCAGAAATAAAAATGAATAATGTGGCTGTTAAAACAAAAAGCTTCAACGAGAAACTGTTTCCTCCTTTGTGTTCATGAGTACTTTAAACAGTTTACTAGTCTTCATGACCTGCTGTTTATAGCCCATGCAGGCTACGAGATATTTAACAGTATTCTTACTTTTTCAAAACCAACCCATATGTTTTACATCTAATGCAAACACTGTATAAAATTCTACCGGAATCGTAGCAAGAAAGTTGCAAAAAAAAAAAAAAAAAACAAACACACAGTGATCCAGATAGACATATATATAAATAGATCTCAAAGGTATTATTTTTAGTGTTGCGAAGCATTTCTCATTTATGTATTTATTTATTTATAAGCCTGGAAAAGCCTTGGAAAGCTACCAACTTTTTTTATTGAAAATTAAATAGGAAGTATACTTAGAAGTGTGCAGTGATGTATCAAACACATTCTTTTTCAACACGTTTAAACATTAAAATGGTTGGATGTTTCTCCGTCCATCTCTCTGATACATCACTAGAAAATATAAGAATTCAGACCACTGTGTCTGAGGTTAAAGGGAATTCAGCATAACTCACTTTCCCAAAGAGCCATAAGAGAGATTTGTAGCATAACAAATAGCTAAGAAAGAGAATGTAAGAAGATCTAATTCGAAGTTGGTGACAGTTGTTTAATTAACACTTTCTTCTGGCTTCTTACTGCATAAATTATATTAAACAAACTATACTCAACTACAAACCAGTACGTTCGCAGAAACAGCCATAAAAAAGTTTACTCTGAAAGTACTGTGTCTTGCATTAATATGCTTTCTTCCTAAATCTGGTCCTAGAACTATTAACAGTCACTTAGAGTACCGCTGGGTTTTTTTGTTATGGTTTGCTTTTTGTCAATATTCAGACATCCAGAAAGGTGTAAAACCCAGATCAGAGTGACCACTGCGCCCTGTAGATGATGCATTTCAAAGTTATTCTGTATTCCCACAGTGAAACTTCAGTCCTAATCCAGCAAGCTAAGAGCCCTGTGCTGCAACCACTAACAACTAGCATTTCTTCTCCAAGTATTCTGAAAATGGCCCAAAATCAATGACAACCAGAACCTATTTTTTCTTATCAGCTAATTAACCTACAAGATACCACCATCTACCTAGAAGAGAATAAGTGGTAGAACATTTGCAAGTCACACAATGGTGTAAATAGTCTGTGACATTGACTAGCATGCACAGAGAAAATATAAACACACATATAGATAAACAGATGTGTAGCTGAAAACTCACAAATATCAAAAAAGGAATGAAAGAATCTGAGAAGTCTAAGAATAAATAAAGAAATAAAACCTAATGTATCCTCTTCAACTTGTACAAAATATTTTAAACAAAAGTAAAAAAAAAAAAAAGAAATCTGAGTGTGAAGACAATGTAATGAAAAGGGGGATACTATCAGAAAGGAAGCAAATTTCTCATAAATTTGCAGTGCTATAAAACAACAATAAGAAAAAAAATCCATGTGATTTTTATCCCCATACTTGAAAGCAAAATGTCCTGGATGATGGTATCTTTTCACCAGTAGTGAAACAGCATCTTCAGCATGTAAAATAACACTGTCTGTTTTGTTTTTTTTTTTAATATCTGGTTAACCAGTAGTTAGATTCTTTCGTACAGCAATTAAAACATTATTTACGCCCTGAAGCCTGACACCTGATGTCTTCTTCCTGAAGAGAAATGTTTTGAATGTTTGACCTCAGTTCTCACCAAAAAAACATGTTTTGGTCTGTGCACTTAGTTTATGTGAAATAGCCTCAAGATTCCTCTGCTCAGTGAAACAAAGATCTTTTTAAAACCATTTTACACAACCTTCCCATCCTATCCACTTTAGACTAGCTTAAAAGAATTAGATTGCAGGTAAAAAATTCCTCTTGAAACAGTCCCACTTTTCACCTGCAAGATTTTTTCAAAATAGATTCAGAAAAAATAAAAATAACATTATCAGCTTTAAAGCTCAAGTAAACAGCAAGGTTTGTGGGCATGTGAAGGATAACTCAAAAAAAAAAAATCACAGCACCTTTCATGTCCATACTATTTCTTTTGCTTTATTTCCAAATAGTAGAATGAAAATAGCTATGCCCTTATTTATTATCTATGATCTGATTATTTCCATTTGCAAACAATTTGTCATATTTTTGTCTGAGGAATATGCAAATTCAGCACTAAAAGGAATCCTACACTTTGCTTGCAAGAAAGAAAGTTAGGCTGTACTTTTTTCAAAACATTCCAGCTACAATAATATGATTTTTATTAATCTGAAGAAATGATATGAAGTTAATGACCTCCAAGAGGCTACAATTTTAAACATTTTTTCCTACCCTAAGGAGATGGAGGATCAGCAGTTAGTATTCCAATTCAAGGCAAAGCCTATGCCAACATATTTTATAAGCTAAATCTTGGTTTGGGAGACAGGCTGTGTATTTTTCAGACACTAAACCAGCATAAATCACAAAGTGCCAACACACTATGAGGTTAATGTTGTGTTTTACTACAGTAAGCAATTCTATCACCATTTAAAATGAGACAAGCAAAATTCAGGCAGACAAAATCTCATGCATCAAAGATTAATTTTTGAAGTACTGAGCGTAGTCTTTGGCTACTGAGGGAACATATTAGAGTGGGAGCAGCAGCAACCGCTGCAGTTAAAGGAGCATAAACATCTCCATTACAACACATTATAATCCCTTCTCCTTGTCAGCTGACTATAGTGATCAGAATTTTGTTTATTTTTCTGCTACGCATCAGACGGGTCTTTTTTTTATTACTCTAAGTAAAAAAGACCAACTATATCCAAGTACGGAGGAAATAAAATATATTCGACTTAAAGGGCACAACGCCCTGCTCCACTGCCAAACGTGCCTGAAGAATGACTACACACCATCAGTGTGAAAAGGCATATTCCAGTGCAAATTATTTTTCGCCAAATTAGGAGACATTTTAAATAGCACCTTACACATAAATTAAGCATTTGGAAAGTGTTTACCCCTTGTCACTTACTCGCTGTTTCATCAAGGTGGTATCCAAAGGGTGAACCCCAGCACGCTGGATGCTGATGCCAGGGAACTGCGGCACCAAACAGCACGGGCTCCCATCACTGCCACACTACACTGCAAACTCAGTTCCATAACTGCTTTTAGCAACACCGAGAATTAGACCTTTGCAGAAATTATAGATGTCCAGAATTACAGAAATAAGGCCAAGGAGGGAAATGCATGGCATCGAGTTTCTACCACCCGCCATTACGATGCATTAACACAAACATTATAAGCCAATGGTGGACTCAATTACTGAGCAAACGGTTCAGTCGTTCTCTTCACTTTATCTGCGCCCACGCCCATCCTGGAGTTCAGTGTTCAACGATCAGATTGTAACAAGGGATGCCCAGAAGACGAGGATTTAGATTTTGCAGTGAGGATCAATAATAAAACATTTCCTTTAGCCACAACGTACACATTTGTTAACTGAACAATCTGATGTGAAATGAGGGCTTCCAGCAGTACATGCCGCAGGTTAACCACAGCACAACACTACAGAGAGCACTGACAAGCGCGCACTCCGGTCCATTCACAAATCAAGTTTTAAAGAATCTACCCATTAAAAAATGTATATGAGCTAGGCTCAAATCCAAGGACAAAGACCATATACTCTCATGATGGAAGATTCTTGCTGATTCATAATGACACATTTCAGCTGGTAGCTACAGCACTTGTCCCTTTTCTACCCAAACAGATGACAGACCCTGAGCAGAGTAGGAAGAGCCGGAGATGTTTGAACGTGTTTAGTTTAAGTTGATAAATGCATTCCCTATTGTTCCCCATGAGTCGGAACTTCTTTTGTGTGTGTATGGAGGGAGGGCTGGGGTGTACAGAAGGGAGAGACAAGCCATAAAGCTTTACAATATACCATAAAACCCTCTCTAAAATCTAAGCAGGTTTTAGGACCAAAAATAATCATTAATATTTCCCTTCCAACACATTTACAGCATATGCAATGTATGCTATAGTCAATGGTGAATACAGCAGGTTATTAAGATTAGAGCCCATTAGGCCAAATTAAAACACAATACAGACATCACTGCATCTATTTTCAAAATGGTTACAAAATAGTAAATTGAGCTTATAAAAAACACCTTTGAAATCAAGACACAACTCAGAAGAAAAACACACAAATACATAGTAAGTGGTTTTGTTAACCATAGAAAAAATTCTTTCCCAAGGAAACCTAAACAACACAAATATCGCTTCAGAACAAGAGGTCTTGGACCTTTGATTAGTAATAACTTGTTTTAGATTTAGTTCTAAATATAAATAAATTAAATTTAAATAAATTTAAATAAAAGCAATTATAAAGATTTAAGAAAAACAAAAAAGGGATAGCAAACAGCTGCCACAGCTCAGCACTGTTTCAGGAAATATCTGTCTAGAGCTTTTTCCAGCTATATATTTTTTTTTCCAGAAGGTGTCATGCAGTTTGGGCACAATGCTGACAATAATGTCATGCTACTCAGCTAAGACAAAGATTATAAAAACATCCCTCCTGGAAAACTATCGTAACATTTATGAAGCTTCAATTATATTAGTTGTCTTCTCATTTCCACATATTGCTCAGTTTTAATGCCTGCCTTTTCAGTTCCCAGACCTATTTTCCAATTCCCAGACCTACCTCTTCACAGAATAAATAGGGAGGTAGCAAACTGAACAATCATGCAAAGACAATGTTCTTCTGCACATCAGAACCAGCCAGAAGAAAGTATCTCTCTGACTCTCATGCATCAGAAATTTATAAATATATAAATAAATTTATAAATATCTCAAGGGTGGATGTCAAGAGGATGGGGCCAAACTCTTTTCAGTAGTGCCCAGCGACAGGACGAGGGGCAATGGGCACAAACTGAAGCACAGGAAGTTCCGTCTGAACATGAGGAAGAACTTCTTCCCTCTGAGGGTGACGGAGCACTGGAACAGGCTGCCCAGGGAGGTTGTGGAGTCTCCTT